>Ga0207639_10001073_pt1 | contig 18534 bp, 23 predicted proteins | sample KBSCornC32_FD_184299 | JGI IMG/M metagenome (GOLD analysis project Ga0207639, IMG submission 184299) | Corn rhizosphere microbial communities from Kellogg Biological Station, Michigan, USA - KBS Corn C3-2 (SPAdes) (version 2) | ecosystem: Host-associated > Plants > Roots > Rhizosphere > Soil ...
ATCGGCGACGAGGAAGACAGCCACCTCGGCGACTTCATCGAGGACAAGAACGCCGTCATCCCCGTCGACGCCGCGATCCAGTCCAACCTCAAGGAAACGGTCACGCGAGTGCTAGCGTCCCTGACCCCCCGCGAAGAGCGCGTGCTCCGAATGCGCTTCGGCATCGGCATGAACACCGATCACACGCTGGAGGAAGTCGGCCAGCAGTTCTCGGTGACGCGTGAGCGTATCCGGCAGATCGAGGCTAAGGCGTTGCGGAAGCTGAAGCATCCGTCGCGGTCACGGAAGATGCGTTCTTTCCTCGACCAGTGACCTGACGCTCACTGGTCGTCATTCCGGCCTTGACCCGGGCCCGCCTTTCTCGCGGCCCACCTTGCCTTCCGAGCCTTAGCTCTCTCCTGCGCCGCTTTCTCGCGTACCCTGTTCTCAAGCTTAGCTTGTCGAAGCGCTGCCACAAACGATCCAGGCACACCCAAGGCCATTGCTTTAGCTTCGCCAAATTTCTTGATCATGGCCTTGAAGCGCAACTCCTCCGAACGCTTCAATAAGCGCGCCCGAGCAGCTGCCGCTTTAGCTTTTCGGCGCTCCCGTTCCTTTGGCGGGACCCAGCGATCAACTTCGAAGTCTTCTGGCGGCTCGATAACCGCACCCGGATCGGGATTGGCAAGACGAGCCTTGTTCCAATTGAGCCTGGTCACGCCATTTCCGCCATGGGCTCGTCGTCAACCTCGGAGCGCCGCATGCTCCAGGTCTTGCCCAAGGCTCGCCGGGCGTCCTGTAGAGCATCAAAGTAATTGTCGGCAGCCAGGCTGAGACTTTCAGGCTCCAGAGCTTTCCCCATGGCAAGCTCGTCCCATTCCTTATTGAGTCGCTTCGCAAGGGCGAACACTACAGCCAAGCCCGTGCGATGAATCATCGAGTTACGCGATAAGCCCCGTGCCATTCGCTGCATGACTTCCGGATCTGGTGCCTGGGCGTATTCACGAGTCAGCTGCTCATGCATCTGATCGACCGCGGGATACGCCATATTGATGAACAGCTCACCGGTCTTGGGGTAGTATCGGCCTGCTCTACCTATGATTTGTTTGTCTTCAATCTCAGTGAGATCGTCGAGCGGGATCAGCTTTGGCGCTCGTTCCATATTGTGAGCCATTCGCGCCATCTGCGCACCTGACGGGACGACCGTTAGATCATCTGGCTTATGTCGCGGCGCTGTTGAGTTGATCACCCCATTTCCTTGACTAGGCGACGCGCCACGGCCGGTGCCCTGATCAACTGCAAGATCCCCGCTGAAATCTACTCGCGGAGTCGTGGCGCGTACCCTCAATTTGTTCAGCAGCTCCTGGAGCCGATTCCTAATTTCATCACTGGAGTCGCCGGTGTGGGGCGCCATTGTGTCGATTAGATCAAGCAACCACTCAGGTCGGTTCTCCAAAACTTGAAGAGCGAAGTCACCAGCTTCCACTTGTTCCTGTTCACCACCCACGTAACGGAGAAATTGCCTGTATCCCTCAGGACGCACTCGGAAGTCGTCGGGAAGCTCAATGTGGACGGAGATGTGCTTGGCACCAAACGGTATGCCGAATGTGGGCGCCTCAATTGTCCAAGAGCGCCCGGAAAGGACGGCATACATCTCGCCTCGAAAGACCACCGCGCACGTACTTAATGCTGAAGCTATGGCGCCGCTGATCGAACGGTTGTGGGAAGTTTGAGCAAGCGCTTCGTCGTATATGTAATGAACTTTGATGCCGTTCCGAAGCTCAATGGTCTCGTGCTGAGCAAAAACGCCTTTGTCACGGCGTGCCGCAATCGTCTCGAATTTTCGTGAGCCTTCCTTCCGAGCATGGGTTCCTTCGCGTAACCGCACATCGACGTTGGCAGGGAGAGTGTAAAAGCGGTGATACAGATAGCTTGCGAGCCAGAAGGCTCGTTGGGGCGGGTCGCCGTCGTACGGATCAACGACCGTATCCTGTTCGGCGCGGTTTCCCAACAAAACAACCTCGGTCCAATCCTCCTCTAATGGTTGCTCGTCCTCGACGCGGACAATTTCCGTAACGTCGAGCACATCGCCCAAGTCCTCTCCGTTAGTGTCGAAGCGCCGTAGGCGACCATAAACACCTTCGCGCTCGCAGAGGATTGTCTCGTGAACCACACCACTCTTGCACGATCGGTAGCGGATCCCGTGTCTATTGGATGGTAATGACGCGACCTTCGCGCCCATCCCAAAGTTCTTGTCCAGCCCTTTTTCTTTGCCAATGGAAGCTGCGAGGTTGGTCATTCGACCGAGCTCTTCGTCGTCCATTGCTGGACCATTGTTCCAGATGGAGAGCTTTGGGGTCCCTCCAATCTCCGTGACGTAGAATTCGACCAGTCCGCCATCTGCCTGCTCGGCTGCTTCGAGAGCATTTTTGAACAGCTCTCGGATCATCATGACCTTTGGACATCTGTCGATGGTGCTGCGGACCAAAAAGTCCTGATCGTCCACACGCAACGCAGACACGGGATTTACATGATGCATACTCACCTCACAGAGTGAACCGTTCTCGCCTCCGGCTGTTCGGAGCTTCAAAACGCGCTTCCATTTTGCCAATCTCGTCGCGCAGCGCCTTCACGATCCTGCGGACCTCTGCATCGTCCCATGCATACAGCTGTCGATTCGAAAGATTTCCGATGCGCTCTATCGCCTCGAGCGCACGATCCGTGCGTCGAGATGCCAACTCCCTAAACTTCTGATGTTTTTCGTCTGTCGTCGGCACTACAGCCCCATATGCGTGCGATTACGAGTCGCGATTGAGTTAGCATATGATGCAGTATTTTTACAATACTCGACCAAATATTGAGTACTGCAGGAGCCTTCTCGTCAAACCCCACCAGCAGTTGCAACCAATCCGCCCGCGCCGCGCTCCCACCGCCGGAGGCAGGAATGGACATCATCCGCAGCGGCTCGCAGGCGCCCGTCAAAGGGCCCGCCGAATATTTCACCGGCGACGTCACGATCGAATGGCAGTTCAGCCGCGACGACCCTGCCCGCCTCGCCGGGGCGCTGGTGCGGTTTGAGGCCGGCGCGCGGAGCGCCTGGCATAGCCATCCGCTCGGTCAGACTTTGATCGTCGTTTCCGGAACCGGCTGGCACCGCTGCGAGGGGGAGCCGAAGCAGGAAATCCGCACCGGCGACATCGTCTTTTGCGAGCCGAACCACCGCCACTGGCACGGCGCGACCCCGGACTCGCCCATGGTCCACATCGCGCTCCAGGAAGCCCTCGACGGCAAGGTCGTCACCTGGATGGAGAAGGTCACCGACGAGGAATATCTCGGCTGAGTTGGACAGTGGATGCACAGTCCTTGCCTAGCCGATAGGCACTTGCCTCTTCCTCATTAACTTGATGTCGCTCAACTTGTCTCCCGTTTGCGCCGAACCTATTTCGCCTCTGCATGCATGACGAGCTGATCGCGAGCATCCGCGCCCGGACGGAGCAGCTTCGCCGGGTTGTCGCGCTGGCTCACGATCCGCGGATGATCGAGGCGCTCCAGAAGGTCATCGACGAGGCGGAAGCCGACATCAAAACGCTGGAAGCGGAGAACGCCCAGGCGGCTCACGACATCCCGCCGCCAAACCAGCACTGAAGCTTCCTGACCGCCGATAACGATTGGTAGCTGGCGGCCGCCGCTTCGCTCGCCTACGCCTTCGCGGATGCCCGGCTACAGCGTCTATAGCGTCGACGAACATGGCTCGATCTCCGGGCAGCGGACGATCGATGCCATCAACGACGACGATGCGATCTTCGCGGTCCGCGCGATGCAGCGCCCGCTCGAGACTCAGATCTGGAAGGGCGACCGCCGGATCGCATCGATCCCGCCTTACCGGGCTATCGAGAGCGGCTGATTTTCCGCTGTCCTACAGTCGGCGCTTTGAGATAAGTGGCTCGCCTCTTTCGCTGGGAGGCCTCCTTGATCGCGTACAACCAGATCAGCCCGCGCCGGCAAGCGGCGTCGCGCGAAGGTTACAGATTCGACGCGCCCATTCCGCCTTTTCCCTCGCGGGAGCATGAACGGAGGACCCTCGCGGACACGAACTTTGTGACTTTGGCCCGGCGAGCGCCGGAAGCCGCGGCTCAGAGGAAGTTCTTGAGGCTCCCCATGATCCCGCCGCCGTCCTGCTGGAGCAGCTCCGCGAACTGGCCGAGCGACCCCTCGCCGCCGATATGGCCGATGATTTCCTGAAGCTTGTCCGTCGGCAGTCCGGTCTGGCCGGCCGCGGTCGTTACCGTGTCGCCGGGCGCGGTGTGCGCCTGCCCCAAGGCCGCGACCGCCTGCTCGACCTGCTCGGGGCTGAGGCCCACCTTGGCCGCGAGGTTCTGGACCGTCGCATTGTCGGAGACTTGGTTCAGGATTCCGTCCAACAGGCTCATCGCGCACCTCCTTCGATGGTTGTCAGCTGGTCAGGCCGGCTTCGGCCTTCCGCAGCGCTTCCAGCTCGCGCATCCGCTCCGACCGTTCGGCCCGGTCGGCGAGCGCCTGCCACGCCGCTTCGGAGCGGCGGCAACGCTCGCGCACGTGGGCGAGCGTCGCCGCCTCCGCCTCGCTCCGCGCCTGTTCGGCGCGGGCAAGGAAGAATTGAAGGTTGGATCCGTTCACTATTCCGCCTGGTCGGCCGGCTCGTCGTCGCTCCCGGCGCCTTCGTCCTGCGCGCCTTCCGCGATCGCCTTCAGGTTCACGGCCGCCATCTTGCCCCGGCGATCTTCCTCGAGGTCGTAGCTGACCCGCTGGTCCTGGCGAAGCGTGCGCATTCCGGAACGTTCGACCGCGCTGATGTGGACGAATGCGTCGTTTCCGCCGCCGTCGGGAGCGATGAAGCCGTAGCCCTTGTTTTCGTTGAAGAATTTGACGGTGCCGTTGGTCATTTCTGCTTCCTTCTGTTGCGGCCGCCGAAGGGTCGGGGCGCTTCGTGCTAGGAGTGCTTCAGAGAAGGAAAAGGCGCCTTTCGGCTCCTCGTGACCGTCAATTCGCGACTAATAGCACGGGTCTCATAGGCCCATCGCCGCGCAAAGGGTAGGCCGAAGGGAGAAGCTTCAGCTCTCAGCTTTGTAATCTTCCCGACATAAGCGGTTCGGCAGTCCTGGCGCATAACCCACCCTTCCCAGCCGAAGGGAGGAAAGCAATGAAGAAACTGGTTCTCGCATTGTGTGCGTGCGGTCTTCTGGCCGGTTCCGCGCCGGCGTTCGCCGCGGCCCCTTGCCACGACAAGAGCGGCAAGTTCATCAAGTGCCCGCCAAAGCCGGCGGCCAAGGTCAAGCCGAAGCAGTGCCGCGACGCCAAGGGTCACTTCATGAAGTGCAAATGAGTCAGTGAGGCGCCATCCCGGCTTTCGGGCCGGGATCCGCTTTCCTAGACCAGGTCGTTGGCTGGCGGCCGCAAGGGCAGCGCGTCGGGCTTCGGCGCGCCCGCCACCCGCCGCTTGCCGATTCGCCGGGCGCCTTCGATCTGCCGCCAGAGGTTGATGGTCTTGTCGTCCATCGCCGCCAAACGTCGTCTTGCCGACTCCGGTTCCAACGGCAGCAGTCTGTCGAGTTTCATTTCCAGTTCACGTCGCGGCGGGCTAGGTCGGGCAACCCGCGACGCAAATCCCCAGGACGCCCGAAGAGACCTTGTCCGTTTACCGTCTCTCCTCGCCCTACGAACGCCCGCCGCTCCGGCGCCGAACCATCGGCCTTGCGCTGGCGCTTGCCGTCAACCTGCTGCTTCTGCTGGCGCTGCTGACGCTTGGCAAATTCGCTCCCGAGGTCAAAAAGGTCGGCCAGGCCCTGGTCGTCGACCTCGTCCCCCAATCCCGGAAACAGCAGACCGCAACCCACCAGCCAATCTCAAGACCGACGGTAAAACCCCCGCCAGTCGTCCTTCCCGTCAAGCCGACGATCATCCCGCCGCCGCAAAAGCCGCTGCCTATCCTCAAGATGAGCAAGCAGGACATGGCGGCGGGCGACATCGGGAACTTGCCGAAATCAGCTGCGGACGGTTCGGCGACCGCCGATTCCGAGGTGGTCGGAAGAGGTCCGCATGGCGAAGTTCTCTACGCCGCCGAATGGGCTCGCCGTCCCACAGACACCGAGAAGACGGGGTACCTGCCGCACAATCCGCAGGACGGGTTCGGCCTGATTGCCTGCAAGACGGTCCCCGACGACCGCGTCGATGATTGTGTCGAACTCGCCGAGACGCCCGGCTCCCACCTCGCGTCCGCCGTGCGCCAGGCCGCCTGGCAGTTCCGGGTGCGCCCTCCCCGCAAGAACGGGGTGCCCCTGGTTGGCTCGTGGGTGTCGATCAGGATCGATTACACATTCACCGGTAGCGGCGGCTAAACCCCGTCACTGCGCGGCGCGATCCAGGTGATGAGATCCCATTCGTTGCGAATCGCGAGCAAGAGAGCGGTGGTGATCACCGCTGCGAGACCAAAACTCGCCCAGCCCCAAGCCTGCCAATACGCGAGCGCCACAATCCCGAAGGCGACATAGATGGCGCATGGGATAACGCCATAGAACCAGACGTCCGTCCAATGCGGCGCTTCGTCACCAATCCGGGTCAGTCGCTGAATACCGATTGTCGATACCACCCCGCGCGCAAGGCCCCAGATCGCCACCACGCCGGTCAATGCCGCGAAGGCACATCGGCCCAGGCCGGGAACAAGCGCCGCGGCGCTCAATGTCAGTACAAAGCTGATCCCGAGCACGATCGGACCCATATAAAGCCGTGCCCCAGCGAGGACCGTCGACCGCGACCGGTCCTGCAGCAGGCTGATGACGACAAAGATCAGGCCGATCAGCACCGCCGCCGCGCCCCCGGCCATTAGAAAGAAATTCTCCCAACCCTCGAACATCAATCCCCGCACTCAGCAAATCATGGGCAACTTTCGGTTAACCAGTTCCCGTCATTCGCCGCTAACTGCCGCGGCGTTAATCCGGAGTCGGTAGCGTCGCTGAACTTTAGCGAGCTCCGGCGGCGTTACCACCATTGTCGCACCGCCAATGCGGAGGACCAGTGGGTGCGACAGTCGCGCAAAGCCTCATTCCCCGTGGCAAGCGCGTGGAAGAGCGTATGAGCCCGGACGCCGCCAACCCGCTCCCCTTGCGTGGCGGCTCCGGGCTTCACTTTTAAGGTCCTAATGAGCCGGAAGCCGACGCTCGGCCTGAGCGAGGATCTTCTTCACGTCGTTGCTGGGAATGGCGAAGCCGATCCCGACGCTGCCAGCCGCCATCTCATTCTGCGTGGGGCTGAATAGCGCCGAATTGATTCCGACGACATTGCCGTGAAGATCGATCAATGCACCGCCCGAATTGCCGGGGTTGATCGGCGCATCGGTCTGCAGGAACCGGCGCGAGTCGCCACGACCGAGCGGGCGATCGGTCGCGCTGATGATTCCGCTCGTCACGGTCTGCCCCAGGCCGAAGGGATTGCCGATCGCGACGACATAGTCGCCGACCTGGAGCTTGCTGCTGTCGCCAAGCGCCAGGGCCGGAAGATTTTTGGCATCGATCCGGAGCACTGCGAGGTCAATGTCGGGTTCGAGGACCACCGGATCTGCCGGCAGCTTGCGGCCGTCCTTGAGACCAACTTCCACCGCCTGCGCATTCTGCACCACGTGGAAATTCGTGATGACGAGCCCATTCTTGCCGTCGACGATAACGCCTGACCCAGCCGCCATCGTCGGTTGGAGCGCCGCGTCCGGAATGCCGAAATAGCGACGGAAAAAGGGGTCCTGGAGAAGCGGGTTCTGCTGCGCCGGGGAAGCCTGCAGGGTGGCGATATTGACCACCGCCGGCGCCGTCTTCTTGACCAGCGGCGAAAGGCTGTCGTCGCCCGCGCCCGCGAGCGCGCGTGGCGAAGCATCCTCGGTCGGCGAACCAACGGGGAGAAAGCGCGCAATCACGCCACCGATGACCGCGGCGAGCAGCAGGAGAAGCAGCACCAATAAAAACGGAATCCCGCGGGGCGCGGTACGCGGCTCGGCCATGTTTTGCCTTTATCCTTCGACCACTTCACCTTCGGGGGCGCCTCTGCCCAGCTTGTCGGGCAGCCGCTCTCCCGCGGGAGTGAACGCGAGGCTCACCGAATTGATGCAATAACGCTCGCCGGTGGGCGGCGGACCATCGGGAAAGACGTGCCCCTGGTGCCCGCCGCAGCGCGCGCAGACGATTTCGGTTCGGACCATGCCGTAGCTGGTGTCACGGATCGTCGTGAGGTGATCTTCGGCGAACGGGCGGGTGAAGCTCGGCCAGCCGGTGCCGCTTTCGAACTTGGTGCCGCCCTGGAACAGCGGGAGACCGCAGAGCCTGCAGGTGAAGACTCCCGGCCTTTTCTCCTGAAGGAACACGCCGCAGAAAGGAGCCTCGGTCCCATGCTCGAGAAGGACGTGCCGCTCCTCGTCGCCAAGATCGGCGACAAGCGCGTTGAGCTGCTCCTCCGGCGGCGGCGTGAGATCGAATGTTTTCGTCGGCGCGTCCTGTTGCATGATTGTCTCCTTCACTTGCCATTTAACATGGGAATGGGATGAGCGCGTGTCGATGCGGTGGATATTCGCCCTCCTGCTTTTCGCGCTGGCCGGTGTGGCCAGCGCGCAGATTGTGGACACCCGCGACCAAGCCCTCAGGAACGACGCCGCCCAATATGCGGCGCAGTTTCGGGTACCCGTCGATGAAGCGCTGCGTCGACTGAAGGCCCAACAGGACAGTGTCGCCGCAACCGACGCGATTGGGCGCGAGTTCGCCGACCGCCTCGCCGGAATATCGATCGAGTACAGCCCTGATTACCGAATCGTGGTGCTCCTCACCGGGTCGGAGCCGGTGCCGGACAGGACAGCCGCCGGCGTGCCGATAGTTTTCCGCACCGGCGCGAAAGCGACTCACGCTCAAGCGGTCGCGGCGATGCGCAAACATCTCATCGACCTCAGGAACGAGCTCCCCGGTGCGCGCGGCGCTGGCTACGACCAGCGTACCGGGGAGGTCGTCCTGCTCATCACGCCCGGCGACGCATCGCGTTTTGGACTGGAAGCAATCCGATCCCGCGCCGAACAGCTCAGCGGCGTTCCAGTGCGCGTCGTCGTGAACGCGCTTCGCGAAACCGACATGAGCGTGGACGGCGGCGGCCGGGTCGAGGGTCTCAATCTGCTGACCAACAGGCGGAGCCGCTGCACCACCGGGTTCGTGGTGACGAATGGCGAGATCAACGCGATCACCACGGCCGCGCACTGCCCCGACCAGCTCACCTACATCGATAGGAACGGAAGCAGCAGCCCGGTGCTGCCGATGATCGGCTCATGGGGTCTCGGCTACCGCGACGTGCAGATCAATGGCAGCGCTTACTCGCCCGATCCCTATTTCTACGCCAACCGTGGGGCCGGCGAGCGGCGCTCGGTCCAAACTTGGCGCAATCTCGCGAGCACGCGCGCCGGAGACTTCGTTTGCCACTATGGGGAGAGCTCGGGCTATAGCTGCGCGACGGTGGAGCTCACCGACTATGCGCCGCCTGGCGACCTTTGCGGCGGTCCCTGCTCCCCAACCTGGGTGACCGTCAGCGGCCCGTCATGCGTCCCCGGCGACAGCGGCGGACCGGTGTTCAGCGGCGACGTCGCCTTCGGGATCGCCAAGGGAATCAACCGCGACCAAGCCGGCCGCTGCCTCTTCTATTATTATATGTCGACCGATTACCTGCCACCGCCGTGGCGGCTGCTCACGGTGGGAGACGTTACTTCGCCGCGACCAGGTCGCCCCTGATCTGGCTCGAGCCGGGGACCGGTTCAGCGGCGTCGCTGCCCAGCTTCACGATCTGGTTCTTCTCGTCGACGTGAACGACCTTCGGCTCGAGCGCCCGAGCTTCGGCGTCGGTAACAAGCGCATAGCTCATGATGATGACCAGATCGCCCGGGTGGACGAGGTGCGCCGCGGCTCCATTGATTCCGATGACGCCACTGCCCCGCTCACCGGGGATAACGTAGGTCTCGATCCTGGCGCCGTTGGTAATATCGACGATCGCGACCTGCTCGCCCTCGAGGAGATCGGCGGCCTCCATCAGGGCGGCGTCGAGCGTGACCGAACCTACATAGTCGAGGTCGGCCTGAGTCACCGTCGCGCGGTGGATCTTCGACTTCATCATGATCCGCATCATCGGACGGGCTGCTCCTCCAGCGCTCCGCTGGTGTGGCGCGCTTCGTAATAGATTTGCATCCGTTCGTCGATAATCAATGTTGCGCTGCAATATCGCACTTGCAGCAAGCGGCGGAAATTCCCAACTCTGTGCGGCGGAGCGTGGTGAGTTTTCCGAACCTTGAAAGCAGCGCCGCCTGTAATGCGTTGAAATCTCCGTGTTTTATGTTTTGGCACGGCTCTTGCTCAGTGAAAGGCAAGAATTTCTGCCAACTGGAGCGAACAATGGAAGCGCAAGAGAATCAGGTCGCCCTCCCCCTTCGGTCTCACACGATTTTGGGCGTGTGCGAAGCGATCGGCGAGGATTTCGGGTTCAACCCGACCTTCCTGCGCATCCCGTTCGCGGCCAGCGTGCTGTACAGCCCCATCTGGGCAATCGGCACCTATCTGGCGCTGGGCATGTTGGTCCTGGCTTCGCGGCTGATCTTCCCGAAGCCTAAGAGCCCCGAGCCTCAGAAGCGTTCGGATGTGGATCCCGCCAACGAGCAGCAGGAATTCGCGCGGGCGGCTTAAAAGTCGCCCCGCGCTTCGGCGCGCGCTTCGAGCAGGTCGAACAAGGCGCGGTGCTGGAGAAGCAGTTGCTCCCCACCGAAAGCCAGGGCGCGAGCGCTTCCCGGAGTGATAGCCGCCGCGTCTACGATCGCGACGACGGAAGACTCGTCCGGAAGCGAGGGCGCCGGAGCTTCGGTGCCGACACGGGCAGCCGCGCGGTCGAGAAGGCGCCTTACCGGCCACCAATCGCAAACCAGCGCCGTCGCCGCGCCAAGAGCGCAGCCGTCGCGCTCCGACGTTGCCAGCGTTTCTAGAGCGTTCCGCGCGGCGACGAGGCTGGCCTCGGTCTCGGCGGCTCCAGGCGTGCTTGGCAGCGGACCGACCGCAGAAGTGAGGCGAACGAGATAAAGTCGCTCACGCTCGAACGCGTCCGATGCGTGGGACAGCCACTCGCGAACCTGGCCCTTCGGAGTCCGCTGAAGCGCGATCTCGATAAGCCCGGGATAGTGACCGTGAAGGCTGCAGAGAAGATGGATTGCATCGGCGATGTCGCGGCCGGCGTGCGGTCCCGCACCGTCAAGCAGCGACGTAAGTTGGGAATGGCGCGCGGACCCTTCACCCGCCACTCTGGCGAGCTGGGCCGCGGCAACGCTGACCGGCTTTGCTTGTACGGACCGGTTAATCGCCATTCTTCTCCCCTCGTCCGATGCTGCTCAGGCGAAGCCTTATGAGAGGGGTCCTAACGCAAGGGCGTAAAGACGAGGTTTATCGTCGGGTAAGCTTTCGGGAACCCTATCAGTCGTCACGGTAGGCGAGCTCGAAGTTCCCCCAGCGCCGTCCCTTCACCCAGAGCGGCACGAAAACGTTCTTCACCGGGATGAACTTGTCTCCGAGCTCCATCCGGTAGGTCGCGAGCGTGGCGGGCCGCTCGCTCGCCAGCGCCATCCGCGTCGTATCGTCGATGAGGATCCGCTTGTTGCGGCAATGCTCGTCGTTCCAGACGGGATCCGGTCCTTGCGGGTGGCTCCGCTTGCTGAGGTGAGTCGGCAGGTAGCCGTTCGTGTCTCCGATTGCGCAGCCGATCACGCGGCTGTCGGAGCTCTCGCTGCGATCCAGGATCGGGCGAACCAGCCTGTCGGCGGCATCGTTGAAGCGGACGTCGTACTGGACCGGGTTCGAACCCTCGACGATCTTGTAGTCGCGGTCGAAAACGTCCTCGACCGTCAGCTCGCCCTGGTCGATCGCGTGCTCGATGGCGTTCTGGACCTGCCGGCACGCGTCCTGCGCCTTGAGGATGAATGGCGTGTCGTCGATCTCCGCGCCCGAATTGGCGAGCGTATCGAGCATCGTGTTCGACAGCATTTCGAGATGCGCGAGCCGCTTCTCTGCAGTGAGCAGCTCGCTACCGTTGGCGCGAGCGTCGCCGGCAAAGTCGGTGAGGCCCGCCTTCACCCTGTCGACGCTGGTCTGAATCATGCTGGTCGAGTGAGCGATGCCTTCGGTCTGGCGATCGACCATGCCGACGATCTCGCTCACCTCGCGGACTGTCTCGCTGATGGTTCCGAAGCCGGACTGGGCGGCGCGGCTTCGCTCGACTCCGGTCTTGATCTCGGTCGTCACGGCGCTCGCCTCGCGGGTAAGCTCGCCGATGGTCGAAGCAATCTGGCTGGTGGCGGCGCGCGTGTCGTGCGCAAGCTTCTTCACCTCGGCTGCGACGACGGCGAAGCTGCGGCCGGCATCGCCGGCCCTTGCCGCCTCGATGGTGGCATTGAGCGCCAGCATGTTGGTCTTTCGGGCAATCGTCTCGATAGTCGACGAAACGGTCTGCACCTGGCTCATCGCGGAGGCGAAGCCGGCCATCCGCTCGCCAAGCTGGACGATCAGCTCGGTCAGCCCTTTGAAGCCGTCGATCGTGCCTTCGATCGCTTCGCGGCCTGCTTCGAGCTTGGCCTTGGCCTGCTCCGAAAGGAGCCGCGCCTCGTCAGTGGAATCTGAAACCCGGGCCTGATCGCCCAGGAGGCGCGTCGTAACTTCCTCGAGCTGGTCGAGCATCTTCAAATGCTCGCCTATACGCTCGGAAACGCCCTTCACATATCCGGCGACGTCGCTGCATTCCATCGACAGCGAGCCGCAGTCGCGAGCGACCGCGCGGATCGCATTTTCGGTGACTTCCTCGATCCCCTGAGTGGCCATGGAAAAGCCTTCGCTCCCGAATTGTTCGAAGAGCCGAGATACGAACAACCTCCTACTTCTTCGTTAACCACGCTTGGTCAGTAGATCAGGAAAGGCTTTCGCTCCTCTTCCCATGCGCGCTCGTCGGGAATGGTGATCGTGTCGAGATCGCCCGGCGCGGATCGGCATCGTCGACCCATTCACGCAGCAGAGGCGAACCGTTGATCACGTCGATCGCGAGCTTGTCGAACTCATATTCGTAAGCGAAGTCGCGCCACAGATCGTAGTCGGGATAGAGCCGGCGGATTGCCTTGAAGGCGAGCGCCTGAAGGCGCCAGGGTTTGAATGCCTCATGGTCGTAGAACGGCCCTTCGGCGTGGATGAAGAGCCCGCGGCACATCTCTCCTACATGCTTGTGGAAGGTCGGCTGGAAGGTGACGTCGCGAAGCTTGCAGCCGCGAAGCCATTCGGGTGCGAGGCTCTGCATCTCTGATAGAATGCGTGCCGGCGCGAAGTCGGGAGCGCCGAACAGCTCGAGCGCGCGCGTGGTGCCCCTGCCCTCGCTCAGCGTCGTCCCCTCGAGCATCACCGTGCCGGCATAGGCACGCGCCATGTTGAGGTTGGCGGCGTTCGGGCTCGGGTTGATCCAGACGCGCTCCTGCGGCCATCCGAAACCCGGCGCCTCGTCCGCTTTCCAACCCTCCATCTCGATGACGCGATAATCGACGTCGAGCTTGAAGTGATCGATGAACCATTGGCCGAGCTCACCGAGCGTGAGGCCGTGCCGCATCGGCATCGGCCCCGCGCCAACGAAGCTTTCCCAGCCCGGACGCAGGATGAGGCCTTCGACAGGCCGTCCGGCGGGGTTTGGACGGTCGAGGACCCAGACGCTCTTTCCATGCTCAGCCGCCGCTTCGAGCACGTAGAGCAGCGTCGTGACGTAGGTGTAGATGCGGCAGCCGAGATCCTGGAGGTCAACCAGGATCGTGTCGAACGTGCCCATCGATTGGCCGGTCGGGCGGCGAACCTCGCCGTAGAGACTGAACACCGGGACGCCGTAGGTCGGATCGGTGAAGTCCGGCGACTCCATCATATTGTCCTGAAGGTCGCCGCGAACACCATGCTGGGGGCCGAACACCGCCGACACCTTCAGACCCGTTGCCACCAGCGCGTCGAGGCTGTGGGTCAGGTCTCTCGTCACCGATGCGGGATGGGCGAGGAGTGCGACGCGCTTCCCTTCGAGGGGGCGACGCAGGTCTGGGTCAGCGATGAGGCGGTCGATACCGAACAGGGTCATGACGGCTGTCTACGGAAGCTTCGCAACGAAGCAATCGGGCGCGTGGAAATCGGGCTTCTCGGCGGGATGTGCGAGCGCCCAATAAGACTTCGTACCGTCCTTTTCCTCAAGCACGGCGGACAGGCCCAGCTCCCAATTGCTGTCAGCGGGAACGGCGATCGACGCCCCCAGAGCCCACCAGGTGAAATTGTCCTCGATGCGGATGTAGGGCGGCTGGCTCACCTCGGCCTCGGCCATGTCTTCCCGATAATCGGAGAATTGATACGAAGCCCATTGCCCTGACGGAGCGAAATTCCACTCGCGATAAGATCGCTCTCCGAGCGGCCGAAGGAAGGCTTCGAAGCATGTCGTTTTCCACAACCCATCCGTTCGTTCGGGCTCAGCAGGAGCAGGAATCACGAACCGTTCGGCCGGAGCGCTGACGCCAAACCAGAGGTTGGTCGTTGCGACTGCTGTCAACGAAGCAGCGTGCTCAACGTTCACCCAGACCTTGAACGGCAGGTCCGTAGACGAAGTGGCGGGATGCGGCAGGAGATTGAATTGCATCGAATCACACTAGCGGGACTCCCGCTTTCGCGGGAGTGACGAGTTGGGTAAGCGCAACACCATGACTTCGTACCGCTCCTCCCTCATGCGGCTGCTCGACGAGCGCGGCTACATCCACCAGGTCACCGATCCGGAGACATTCGACGCGCTTGCCGCAAAGGACATCGTTAGCGCGTACGTCGGCTACGATGCGACGGCGCCCAGCCTTCACGTCGGCAACCTCGTATCGATCATGCTCCTGCGCCGGCTTCAGCAGGCGGGGCACCGTCCGATCGTCTTGATGGGAGGCGGGACGACGAAGGTCGGCGACCCGAGCGGGAAGGATGATGTCCGCAAGCTCCTCACCAGCGACCAGATCGACCAGAACATCGCCAGCATCCGGCGCGTGTTCGCGAAACTCCTGACCTTCGGAGACGGGCCGACCGACGCGATCATGGTCAACAATGCTGACTGGCTCGACAGGCTCGAATATATCCAGTTCCTGCGCGAGGTCGGGCGTCATTTCACCATCAACCGCATGCTGACGTTCGACAGTGTCAGGCTGAGGCTCGACCGCGAGCAGCCGCTGACCTTCCTCGAGTTCAACTACATGATCCTCCAGGCCTACGATTTCCTGGAACTGTCGCGGCGTGTCGGTTGTCGGGCGCAGTTCGGCGGATCGGACCAGTGGGGCAATATCGTCAACGGAATCGAGCTGGCGCGCCGGATCGAGGGGACGGAGCTGTTTGGCGTGACGACGCCACTGATCACGACGGCCGACGGCGCGAAGATGGGTAAGACTGCGCAGGGAGCGGTCTGGCTCGATGAGCAGTTGCTGAGCCCTTACGATTATTGGCAATTCTGGCGGAACACGCAGGACGCCGACGTCGGCAGTTTCCTCAAGCTCTTCACAGACTTGTCGATGGAAGGCATCGGAAAGCTCGAGAGCCTCTCCGGTGCCGACATCAACGAGGCGAAGATCGTCCTCGCTACGGAGGCGACGGCGATGCTCCACGGACGCGAAGCGGCGGAGGCGGCAGCGCGCACGGCCGCCGACACATTTGGCGCGGGTGGCGCGGGAGAAGATCTCCCAACGCTATCACTCGGCGATGGCATGAACATCGCGCATGCACTGACGGCGCTCGGGTTCACGCCTTCGAACAAGGAAGCCAAGCGCAAGATCGCTGAGGGCGCGGTCCGGCTGGACGACGTTGCGGTGAACGATTCGGCGCTCATTGTGACGCCGCGCGACGAACCGTTGAAGCTCAGCCTTGGAAAGAAGAGGCACGCGCTGCTGGTGCGCTAGCTTCGGCGGACGAGCACCACACCAACGATCACCAACAGCGCGCCGGCGATCCGACCGAGATTGATCGGGTCCTTCGGAAGCCCGAGCGCACCGAACTGATCGAGGAGGAGCGCGACGGCGATCTGCCCGGCGATTCCGATCGTGATCAGGGTCGCGACGCCAATGCGCGGAGCCGCGTAGGCAGCCACGGCAACGTAGAGCGCACCATAGGCGCCGCCGAACCAGGCGTAAGGCGGAAGTCCGGCGAATGAGGCCGGGCGCGGGCGATTGCCGCTCGCTAGCCAGACGAGAAGCAACGTCGTCGTGCCAACTGCGAAAGAAATGAGGGCCGCGAGCACCGGCGACCCGCCCGCCTTCGAAAGGATGGCGTTGGTCGGCGCCTGGAGGGCGATCATTCCTCCGGCTGCAAGGACCAGCAGCATCGGGATCAACATCGCTGGATTCATTGGGTTTTCCTTATCCGGACCGGATCAGTCCGATCGCCTGGTCGCGTTCGAACAGATAGAGGCAGATTCGCGCCGCCTGGCCGCGAGGGCCGGCAAGGCCGCCATCGCGCTCGAGCAACAGTTGCGCGTCGCTGTGGGCGACCGGCGCGAATGTGGCCACATCTTCGGGCGTCGCGGCGCGAAACGCTTCCTCGCCGGACTGGCGGGTCCCGAGGATTTCCCCCGGACCCCGTAGTCGCAAATCTTCTTCGGCGATCCGGAAGCCGTCACTCGTCTCGCGCATCAGTGTCAGCCGGGCACGCCCGACGTCGGTCAGATTCTGGCCTCGAATCAGAAGACAGGTACTTTTGCCGCTGCCACGCCCCACGCGCCCGCGAAGCTGGTGAAGCTGAGCAAGGCCGAAGCGTTCGGCGCCCTCGACGATCATCAGGGTGGCGTTCGGGACGTCGACGCCGACTTCGATTACCGTGGTCGCAACGAGCACGGCCAGCTCTCCGGACGCAAAGCGAGCCATCACGGCGTCCTTGTCGGGGCCCTTCATCCGACCATGAACGAGACCGACCTTCTCATCGCCGAAGCGCAGCTTAAGGATGCGCGCCCGCTCCTCCGCCGCAGCAGCGTCGGATTTCTCGCTCTCCTCGACCAGTGGGCAAACCCAATAGGCTTGCCCGCCGGACGCGATGTGCCGGTCAAGGCCGTCGACGACGTCCGGCAGCTTCTCCTCGCTGATCACGCGCGTTTCGACGGGGGTTCGACCCGGCGGCATCTCGTCGATCCGGCTGACGTCCATCTCGCCATATTGAGTGAGCGTCAGGGTTCGCGGAATCGGCGTCGCGGTCATCACCAGCAGGTGCGGCGGATGTTCGGCCTTGGACGCGAGAAGCAGCCGCTGTGAGACGCCGAAGCGATGTTGTTCGTCGATCACGGCGAGGCCGAGCCGTTTGTAGGCGACCTTCTCCTGGAAGATCGCGTGGGTGCCGACAAGGATGTCGATCGAGCCGTCGGCGAGGCCCATCAGCACGCTGTCCCGCGCCTTGCCCTTTTCGCGGCCCGTGAGAATGGCGACGCGGACTCCGATGCTGTCGAGTTGGGTCAGCAGGGTGGCATGATGCTGGCGAGCGAGAATTTCGGTCGGAGCCAGCAGCGCCGCTTGCGCCCCGCTTTCGACCGCGCTCAGCATCGCCGCCGTCGCAACGAGCGTCTTTCCCGATCCGACATCGCCTTGGAGCAGGCGCAGCATCGGCAAATCCTGCGCCATGTCCCCGCGGATTTCGCGGATCACCCGTCGTTGCGCGTCCGTCAGTTGGTATGGGAGCTTCAGCTGCCGGATCAGCTCGCCAGTTCCGGGAAGCGACGTCGTTCGGTGGCGGCGCTGCGATTGGCGAAGGAGGAGCAAAGCGAGCTGGTTGGCGAAAATCTCATCGTAAGCGAGCCGCCGACGCGCTCCTTCGGCGCCTGGCTCGCGATGTGCGAGCGCAAGCGATCCCCGCCAGTCGGCCCAGCTCTCGCGCGAAAGAAGGCTGGGCTCGATCCATTCGGGAAGCTCCGGGGCGCGCTCGAGCGCTTCGCGGACCAGCTCGCCCGCGCGGCGGTTCGTCAACCCTTCGGTCAGGGGATAGACCGGCTCTCGGATAAGCGGCGGCGGGCCCTTGCCCGGCTCGGCCACCTCCGGATGAATAATCTGCCACTCGTCGCCATATTGTTCGAGCTTGCCCGAAACGATGCGCTTCTGCCCCTTCGGCAGCGTCCGCTTCGCCCAGCCCGGATTGTTGAAATAAACGAGGCTGATCGCATTGCCCTCGCCGTCGCTCGCGAAAATACGCGTGGGCCCGCGGCCTGCGCGGCTTTCACGCGAATCGAACGGGGTCAGCTCAAGGATGACGTTGTGGCCGAGAAGCGCCGCGCTCGCCGCTGGCGCGTTGATCCGTTCGATCGACCCGCTCGGCAGATGGTAGAGCAGATCGACCACGCGCTCGATGTCGAGCTTTTTCAACAGCTTGGCGACCTGCGGTCCGACGCCCTTCAGCGCTTCCACCTCGGTGAACAGCGGGTTGAGGATTTCGGGCCGCATGATTGATTGTTAGCGCCTCCTCCGGCGCTCGCAAT
>Ga0207639_10001078_pt1 | contig 18515 bp, 28 predicted proteins | sample KBSCornC32_FD_184299 | JGI IMG/M metagenome (GOLD analysis project Ga0207639, IMG submission 184299) | Corn rhizosphere microbial communities from Kellogg Biological Station, Michigan, USA - KBS Corn C3-2 (SPAdes) (version 2) | ecosystem: Host-associated > Plants > Roots > Rhizosphere > Soil ...
TCATCTTCGAGTACGGCAAAACAAGGACCATGTGGCCGCGCGCATTTCTGATGCTGCACAACGGTTATTTGAACGCCAGCGGATCACTTCCGCAGGTAGCTAATCAGGTCAAGTTGTGGAATTCGTACATTCCAGTTTATGAGCATGAGATCGCTGCTCGCGCCGGCATGACCTACGAACAATATCGCGCATTGGCTAACGACCAATGGTACGTGCGAGCCGACGATGCCGTGAAGGCTGGGCTCGCAGACGCCGTGCAGCACTAATTCCGGGAGAGAAATCATGTTCACTTTCCTGTTCGGGCTTGCGCTCGGCTATGCAGTTGCGCACTTCGCCGCCGCACGAGTCGACGCTTTGCTGTTGGCGCTGCTGAGCAAGTTCAAGAAATGATTCCGGTTTGCGCTCGCAACAATAATCCGCTCAACTTGCGTGGCGGTCAGCCGTATGAGGGCTTGAGCACACCTGCGGTCGTTGACGGGTTCTGCAACTTCGTGTCGCCAGTGTTCGGCTTTCGGGCCGCGATTCGCAACTACATCACGAAATCGGATCGCGGAATTGACACGGTCCGCAAGCTGATTTCCGAATGGGCGCCGCCGGACGACAACAACGACACCGAGGCGTATATCGCTTCCGTGTGCAAGGCGACCGGCTTCAAGCCGGACGAAGTGATCGCGCTCAAGACGTGGGACGTGTGCAGTCGCGTTTGTTACGCGCAGGCCGAAGTTGAATCGGGCGCACCGTTCGAAACGTACTGGAAGCAATCCGACATGGCCGAAGGCGCATATCGCGCCGGCATCGTCGACGCTCCGCCGCCCACGTCAAAACGCGTGCTGGCCAAAGCCGCCGCAGTTGGCGGTGCACTGAGTTCCGGCGCCGGCATGGCCGAGCCGTACATTTCCACCGCACTTCAACAGCCGCACTCGCAGACCGTGCAGATCGCGCTAATCGTGGTCGGCATCGCCTTGGCGGTGTTCGGCGCATTCCGCTCCAAAGGATAGGCGATTATATACTTGACAAACGCAGATAAAAGCGCATACTAGCGCCGAATCTGAGGAATTTGTCATGAAATTCGATCTAACCGCGAAGCGCTTTAACGACGAAGACGCGGCGCGTGAGTACCTCGAATCGATCCGCTGGCCGAATGGCCCGATCTGCCCGCACTGCGGTTGCATCGGTCGCACGTCGCGTATCGAAGGCGGCCGCGCTGGCCTGCTGTTTTGTGGCGACTGCCGCAAGCAGTTCACCGTCACGGTCGGGACCGTCTTCGCGAGCAGCAAGATCAAGCTGCACAAGTGGATCATGGCGGCGCACCTGATGTGCGCCAGCAAGAAGGCCATCAGCGCCCACCAGATTCACCGCATGCTGGGCGTAACGTACAAATCGGCGTGGTTCATGATGCATCGCTTGCGCGAAGCGATGAGCGGCCACGGTCCCGGCTTGCTTGGCTCGGGCGGCGGCACTGTCGAGGCCGATGAAACGTACTGGGGCAACAATGGCAAGAAGACGCGCACGGCGCGCGGCTACCAGCACAAGATGAAAATCGTCTCGCTGGTCGAGCGTGGCGGCGAGAAGCGCAGCATCGTTGTGTCGAACGTCAACGCAAAGACGTTGCGCGTCGTGCTGGAAAAGCACGTAAGTAAGGCGGCTAACCTGATGACTGATGAACATTCGGGTTATACGAAGCTCGGTCGCGAATTCGCTTCGCACGGTGTTACCACGCACAGCAAGGGCGAATACGCGCGCGGCGACGTTCACAGCAACACGGTCGAAAGCAGCTTCAGCTTGCTGAAACGCGGCCTGATTGGTACGTTCCACCATGTAGGCGAGCAGCATTTGCAGCGTTACGCGACGGAATTCGACTTCCGTTGGAACAACCGTGTTGCGCTGGGGGTCGATGATGTCGCAAGAGCTGAGACGTTGTTGAGCAAAGTAGGTGGCAGACGGCTTACGTATCGCAAGCCTGCCGCTGCGCTTCAAGAAACTGTCTAATGTGCACGCTGCATGGCTGGTTGACAGCAGGAGAGCGGCCATGAAAGACAACGAACTATCAATCACCATCGGCGGGCGAGATGAGAATGTGGACGCTCGCGCCACGCTTGAGGTCTTGGCTGAAACCATTGCCCTGCTTAGGGATATTGAAGCCAAGCAGCTGGATGGCCGCGCCAAATTCAAATGGGTGATCTCTCAGGCCAGCAAAAATAGCCCACTCAATCTCACGATGAGCGGCGCTCCCGGCCACGATCGCGGATCAATGGTTCAGGTAGTTGAGCTGTTTCTTAGCTGTCTTGGGCTATTGGAGTCTGGCAAATCGCCACCAGACTGGTTTGATTCACCGATGCTGGATCGCGCTAAGCGCATCGTTAAGCGGATCGGGCACGATATTTCATCTGTTGTGTATGCCGGGAAAAGCGCGACGCTCAAGATTACGCAGAGGCTCGCTGCAAGCGTTGACATGTTCCAGCTACCAGACAAGTACCGCGAATATGGCGAACTAGAGGGTAGGCTTGGGCAGATTACAGCGCATGGTGAAGCGCACGAATTCTGTATTTATGATCCTCTCACAAATCGCAAAATTCACTGCGAATTTCCTCTTGAAGAGTTTTCTCGCGTGCGCGACGCGCTGACAAAGCGCGCGCGTGTGAGCGGACTTGTATTATTCAGGCGCAATGATGATGCGCCATTGAATGTTGAGGTAGAAAATTGGTCAATAATCCCAGAAGATGAAGAACTTCCCTCAATAGAGCACATCCACGAGTTACGAATCAATGCGACGCGCGGGCGGCCATCGGAAGAAATAATCGCGGAATTGCGGAGATACAATGCCTGATGGCGTAATTGCCTGGGACACTTGTATCTTGATCGATGCCATTCAGAAAACCGGCAATCGATGGGGCGCTATTGCTCCGATGGTGAATTTAGGAACTAGGGGCGATCTAAAGATAGTTATCTCCACCCTATCAGTAGCAGAAGGTTATTTTCTCAGAGAGATGGCTATTCAAGGTGCCAGTCAACTTGAACAGAATCACGCTATTGAACAATGGCTAGAACACAGTTTTTTAGTTAAGCGCGCCGCCGACTTCGGAACATGCAAAGTTGCCGCTGAGCTTTGTCGTGGCGAAAGTGGTGCATTAACACCATCGGATGCAATCGTTATAGCAACCGCGCTTCGGCATAATGCTGCGTCACTTATCACTTATGATGATAAGAGCGGGGAGAGTTTGCTAAAGCTTGACGGAAAGTTTCCTAACGCATATGGCACGCTGCGAATATGCCGCCCGGAAGACTGGACCCAAGACAATTCACCGCAACTATTTGACACGATCCAAGTATGAACACCGATAAAGAGCCGAACTTCGATCCAGAGCGAGACCTACTGCGGCGCATGCTCAGCACGCCGCCACAGCCTCACAAGCCGCCAAAGAAGGCTGCTAAGCGCAAGCCAAAGGTCAAGAAAACGAAGCCCGCGTAAGCGGGCTTCTCGTTTATGGAGCTAACTGATGTATACGCGACTTGAAACGAGCGACATCAAAGAACTTGCGGCCGCAGTGGAACGCTACCTATTAAGCGATGAACAAGCGCAACTGCTTGTTGGTCGCGAAGGTTGCATGTTTAACGTGTCAATATCCTCGAATAGCCTCCCGCGATCCCCTGCTGAAAGTGCGGGTGCTGGTTAACGTGAACAGCCTCATGGCGCAAGACGAAGCGCGGATGGCTTCCGCAGTGGTTGCATGGTGGGAAGTGTTCACCCTTGACGCACGTTACGTCATGCGGCGCCGCATGGTTGTTGTCGTGCTTGACGGCGTAAATGCCTGATGTTTGTACGATGTCGCCGGGCTTGAATTCGAGTGCCATAACGTGATCCCCGTTGGTGGTCGTTTTTTGCACTGTGCCATGCCGTTTGGCTATCCGTCTTCTGTAAAGGCTTACAGGGAGTCGGGGCGACGCTTGCACGCCGCCCCGGTCCTTTCAGCGGGTCAGCAGCAAGACGAGAGCGGCAATTAGCTTGAGCAGTTTGCCGAGGTCCGCCGAGACCGTCAGTTGGAAGCGCAGCATTGGATTGCTCCAAATAGGCACGTCCAGCCGGCCAGACATGCCCGTTAGGGATGCCTGCAACTTGTAACGCGCGGTTGCTCGCGCGGTCGGTCGCTTAGCTAGCAACGCTTCCGACGGCGGACCTTCCATCTTCGCGGTCGGCCTCTGGATGCCGTTATCCAGTTTCCCACCGGCGGCCTCTCCATAAGGTTTCGACGGCTGACTTTCAGCCCTTTAGCCGCTTATCAGGCGACAAGGGGAGTTGATAGCTCCCCCACAAGCACTATACGCCAATTTTTGCGTTTGTCATGTATATAACAGCCAAAGGATAAATCCCATGAAAAACATTCTTGCTTCGCTGGCTCTGCTGGCGTTGGCGGGCTGCTTTGCTCAGTCGGCCTTCGCCAATACCGTACAAGTGTGCTCGGGCTCGCCCATCGTGGCATCACAGACGCAAGCGGCAGGCGGCTACACCGAAACGCTACAGTCTGCCGGCCTCATCACGGGTGGCGCGTGCCAATCTGCACCGCCGCCGGTTCCGACCAGCGCGACATGCCGGCAGGGTGCAGCTACGGACATCCCCGGAGTAACGCTGGTGTGCTCAGGCTCGTTCGTTCGTCATGCTGGCGGTTGTAATCCACTAGTGACCGGCGGCTGTCCGACCGTAAGCGGTCCATTCTCGTTCGCGAACGTGTTCGGCGCATGGCCTGGCGTGTACATCGCCAATGACCAGATATTTACGCTCGGGCTGAATCAGGCAATCTCGATTCCGTTCACGCCGTCGCCCGGTCATTCTGTCTCGTTTTTCGTCAATACGACGTACACGAACGCGCAGCAGAACGTATTCTCGATCAGCACCGAGCCCGGCCTATTCAACAATGGGCGCGCGAACGGATCGACAGTGGTATGTGCGCAGGGCCGCAACCCGAACCTTACCGCATCGTCGAATGGCCGTGCCGGAGTTGGATGCGTGCTCGAGCCGGGCAAGCAGTACTGGCTGAATATGCTACCTGGCGTCGTGTTCAACGGCGTTTTGCAGGTCTGCAACAAACAGCCGTGCATCGTCTCAGTGCAAGAGCAGCTGCAGAATTGAAATGCTCGCTCCTCATATCGTCGCCGCTCTATGCGCCAGCGTATCGGTTGCAGAGTATCGGCGCTCCAAGTTCGACGCAGATCCAGACCTGTTCATGCTCGCGTGCATATTCGGCGCAGCGGCAGTGCTGATTGAGGTCGTATGTTGCTTCGCATAGCAGGATGGCTTGGCCTCGTGCCGGCGATTGATTGGTTATTCCTGGGCCTGTTCCTTTCGGCCTATGGCTACCACGAATACGCGCTGCACGAAAAAGGCGTCGAAGTAAGGAACGAGGATAGAGCGCAGCTCGTGGCAGCCAACGCCAAAGCAAAGGCCGACCACGACGCTCTGCAGGCCAAGATCGATGCCCAGGCAAGCGTGAGCAACGCTGCGCTACACGACCAGTTCGACAAGATACAAGCCGACTTACGCACGCTCGGCACGTACAAGCCCAAGAAGCCACTACCAGCAGACTGCAAGCTCGATGCTGAGCGAGTAACACTGGCGAACAAGGAGCGCGAGCAATGATGCGCGCTATCGCACTGTGCACGCTGCTGACCGGATGCAACGCACTGCGCATCCTACCCAGCAAGCAGGAAACGCTGGACCTACATATAGACCCCATGTGCTACGCACCGTGCACCGAGAACGGTACGGCGGTGACGACTGACCCAGACAGCGCAGTCGTCGCGGCCATCGTCGAATACAAGCTACGCCAGCAGTGCGAGCTGCGCCGCAAGGCATGCACCGAGGCCATCAAGCGCGGGCAGGACGCAAAGGTTATCCAATGAATATTGAATTGCTGAATGTGAAGTATGCCAGCCAAACGGTCTACACCACGCATGGCCGTAAGTACCAAGTGGCCTCTGACGGCACAGTGACGGTTGATCGGGTAGATCAGTCGTTTTTTGAATCGCTTGGTTTCTATGACACCGGCAAGGTTTATACGCACACCTTCTCAGCAGAGATTTCATTAGCTACAAGCGGGACCGTGTCGCTTGCTCATACTCTGGGGGCGACTCCCAAGCTGATATGGGTGATGCTCAAGTGCGTAATCGCAGATGGCCATTACTTATCCGGCGATGTGCTTCCGTATGACCCGATCCAGGCTAGCGCTGTGTTCTGCGCAGATGCCAAAGAATTTACTGTAAACATACAGGCAGCCGGTACATTACAAATAGAAGACAAGGATGCTAGCGGCTTCCTTGTCATCAATAAGGACAACTGGAACCTCGTTGTATCGGCGCTGACATGAGCGAGCTTGAGCGCATAGCGGCGGCCCTGGAGCGTATCGCCGATGCGCTGAGTGCGCCCGAGCCCCAGGAGATGGGAGAGGTATCCGTTTCGCAGCAAGACTACGTGCAGACGCCAGAAGGTATGGTCGCGGTTCCGAAAGTGTCATTTCGCTAGTGCCGGCGCATCCGCCAATCCATCGGCCAAATAATCACAGGTCGAATGCACAGCGTAAGCGAGAGATCGACGCGGTACGTGGCAATAGCGGAGCACGCGGATATGACGCGCAGTGGCGCAAGTTACGCGCCGCCAAACTGCAGGCAAGCCCGCTATGTGAATGCGACGAGTGCAAGATATCCGGCGCAATAACGGTGGCCACAGTAGTTGATCACATCGTGCCGATTGGGGTTGATCCAACCCTAAGGCTTACGTGGTCAAATCTCAGATCGATGTCGAAGCAACACCACGATCGACATACAGCGCTGACACGAGGATTTGCGAAGCCCACCGGGTATAGAAAATCCTCTGGAGGTTTGGTCGATTGACCGGGCGCGCAGTCGTTTTTTTGCATTGTCAGGTTAGAAAACCAGGATTTGTTAAATATGCCGGGTCCAGGCAAGAAGCCAGCGAGCCTTAAGGTAGTTGCGGGAACTGATCGTGCAGATCGTGCGCCACAGGCGGCCGTCGAACTTCCGTTGTGCGATGGCGTTCCTGATGCGCCGGATTGGCTGTGCAATGTCCATGCTGTGAACGAATGGAAGCGTCTTGCGCCGATTCTGCACGCCAATCGGCTGCTAACACAGGCTGGGATAACGGCGTTTGGCGTCCTGTGCTCGCTGTTCGGAAAGATAGTCCAACTCTACGCCGCCGGGGAATCTCCTACGGGGCACATGATCGCGCAATATCGCGCGCTCGCAAACGACTTCGGTTTAACGCCGGTCGCACAAGGCAAGGTGAGGCCGCTTGGCGAGGAAAAGAAAACGAACCGCTTCGCCTCCAACGGCAAGCGGGCGTGATTACGTTCAGATCGCCCAGGATTACGCGAAACTGGCGGTAGCGGACAAGAAAGGCCGCAAATTTGGTAAATGGATCAGGCTTGCCGCAGCGCGTTTCCTGCGCGATCTGAAACGCAACGATCTGACGTTTGACTCCTGGTACGCCTGCGATGTATGCGACTTCCTCGAGAAGTTGCCGCACGTCGAGGGCGTGTGGGACACGCCGAACATTATCCTGCATCCGTCGCATGTATTTTTCGTGGTGCAGTTGTTCGGGTTCCGAAAGCCGGATGGAACGCGCAGATTCACTTCGGCGCTGTTCGCGGTAGCGAGGAAAAACGCCAAGAGCACACTGGCGGCCGGCATTCTGCTGTATTGCCTGTGCTGTGAGGTCGAGCAGGGTCCGCAAGTAATATCTGCTGCGACGACCGGAGATCAGGCGCGAATTGTATTCAATGTCGCGAAACGGATGGTCGAAAAGACCGCAGACTTGCGGGAGCAATTCACGCTCGAGCCGTTCGCTAACGCGATCGCGCGGTATGAGGTTGGCGGGACGTTCAAGCCGATCAACGCGAAGGCGTCGACGCAGGACGGTCTAAATCCGTCGCACGTCGAGCTTGACGAGATCCATGCGCACAAGACACATGACCTGCTGAACGTTTTGCGTTCTGCGGCTGGAGCGCGAAAGTCGCCATTGTTCCTGTACACAACGACCGAGGGCTATGAAAGCCCTGGGCCGTGGGCGGAAATTCGTCAGTTCGCGAAGCAATTGCTCGAGGAAGTAGTCGAGGCCGATCACTTCCTGGCGCTGTTCTTCGCGATTGACGACGAGGACGACGAGTTCGATGAGCGGGCATGGGCGAAAGCCAACCCGCTGATGGACGTCAATCCGATCCTGCTTGCGGAGATTCGCAAGGAGGCGATCGAAGCCAAGGCGATGCCGGGGCGGCACGCCGAGTTCAAGATCAAACGCTGCAACCGTCAGAGCGCGGCTGCAACGGCATGGATTGATCTGACCAAGTGGAAGGAATGCGCCGGCCAGGTCGATCTTGACTGGCTGTCCAGTTATCCATGCACTGCCGGACTCGATTTATCGAGCACGCGGGATTTGACTTCGGCGCGGTTCGTCTGGCGCGTCGACGGTCGCTATTACACATGGGGCCGCCGTTGGGTTCCGGAGTGGGCGGTTGCGCAGCGCACGCAACGCGGCACCGTGCAATACGCCGGATGGGTTCAGGCTGGACATATCGTTCAGACCGATGGGGACGCGGTTGATTACGCCGTCGTCGAAGAGATGTTCAAGGCCGATTGCGCTCGGTTCAAGCCAAGCAAGATCGCCTTCGATTCTTGGAATGCACAGGACATATGCAATCGGTTGATCGCGGCCGGCTTGCCGATGGTTCAGTTCATCCAAGGCGGCAAAAGCTACCACCCCGCCATGCAGGAGTTGGAACGGGCCTACACGACCGGCCAGCTCAGCCACGGCGGCGACCCGGTGCTGCAGTGGTGCGCGAGCAATCTCGTGCCGCGGTACGACGCCAACATGAATATGGCGCCCGACAAGAAACGATCACCGGAAAAGATCGACGACATGTCGGCGCTGCTGATGGGTATAGGTGTACTAATCGGCCCATCGGAACCCGAGCCGGAACCACGCATCCGCGTACTCGGCGAAGAATCGGCACTACCACAGGAGACCACCGTTGAACCCCAGCAGCCAGCCGGACCGCCCGACGACTGGCGCAGACGGTTCTTTGACGATGACGATGATTGAGGGCCGATAGCGTGACCGACGATCTGGATATCGGCCTCTGGGAATCCATTTTCCCGTCTGAAGGCGTTTTGTCTCCTTATGCTGCCGCGACGGAGCCGCGCGATCCGCAACGTATTTTCCGCTACTGGCTGATGCCACAGAATCCGGCCGGGGTTCGCGTCACGCCGGAAAACGCTTTGCAGGTTTCTGTAGTTTGGGCGTGCGTTGATGTCATCAGCAAGTCCATTGCGGCATCGGAATGGAACGTTTTTGAACGACTGAAGAGCGGCAATCGCCGTCTGCTCACGGACGACCCGCTTTACTACCTGCTGAACGTCCGCCCCAACGACGATATGACGGCCATCGCCTTTCGCGAGGCTTTGGGCATCATGGCGTTGACGTGGGGCAATGGGTACGCGGAGATTTCCCGCGACCTATCGGGGCGTGCGGCTTCGCTATATCCGATCACGCCGGACAAATGCGAGCCGCGCCGGGCTCCTGACGATGGGCGCCTGATCTATCACGTCTGGAATGACGACGGATCGGAAGTCGATTTAGAGAAGGAGGATGTTTTCCATCTTCGCGGGCCGAGCATCAATGGACTGATGGGCGACAACATGATCGCCAAGGCCGCGCTGTCCATCGGCCTGACGATGGCGCTGGAGCGTTACTCCGCTACGTACTTCGGCAACAACACGCAGATTGGCGGCGTTCTCGAAGTTCCAGGGAACCTTGATGATAAGGCGTATTCGCGTCTGGTCGAATCGTTCGAGGCACGGCATCGCGGCCCGAACAAGGCGCATCGCCCATTCATTGCAGAGGGTGGGGCAAAGTTCAACCAGACGACCTCGAACGCCGAAGAGTCTCAGTTGGTACTCTCGCGCCAGAATCAGGTCGAGGAGATTTGCCGCTGGTACGGGGTGCCTCCGCATAAGGTGGCGCATCTGCTGCGTTCCACGAACAACAACATCGAACAGCAAGGCATTGAGTTCACGCGCGATGCCTTGAAACCTTGGTGCATCCGCAACCAGCAGGAATCGGACTTCAAGTTGCTTTCCGCTCGCGGAAAGCCGCGCTTTACGCGCATCGATATCGAATGGCTGTCGCAGGGCGATGCGCAGGCTCGCGCGAACTACTACCAGACCATGCGCAATATCGGCGCGTACTCGGTCAACGATATTTTGAAATTGGAGGGCCGCGACACCATTGGTCCAGATGGCGATATCCGCCTGGTCAACAGCGCAAACATCCGTTTGGGCGAAGTTGGCGCCAATTGGCAGAAGGTCGATCCAGACGACGATCAGGATGACCAGGGCAATCAGAAGGAATCGGCCAGCACGGATTCAGGCGATACGCTCAACCGCGCATTGGTGACGTGTTTCGCACAGGTCTACGGCAGGTTTTCGACACGTCTGAAACATCGGATGGCGGATTTTGAACGTGCCGAACGCACGTCGGATGAGCGCGAAGATTTTATGCGCAAGTTCCGCATGGAGCAGACCCGGCTGCTTCACGAAGAACTCGTCAAGCCATGCCAACTGCTGACACAGATCGCCCGGTGCGAAACATTCGGCGCCGCTTTGGAGCGTGGCCAGCGCGTCGCCTTCGATGGTGCAGATTCGGAGCGAAGCGCTGCCGAACTCGTCGAACAATTTACGAGGAAGTCATAAATGAGCACGAAACTCAACCAAGCCGGAGTTGACCATGCGCACAGTCTCGTCGACGCCGGAAAGGTAAATCGCGGCTCATGGAGCTTCAGCGCCGAAGACGGGAACAAGTTGCTCGGCCCCAATGGCGATGATTGGGAAACCTACGGCAAAGCATTTCTTGCCACGCATCCCGACGAAGCCGAGAAAACCAAAAGTTACTATGGCTATCCGGTAAGCAAGGGTGGTGAGGTCTACCGGAACGCCGTGGTGAGCGCCAAGGGCCGCGCCTCGCAACAGGGCGCCACCGATGTTGCCGATGCTTGCTCTGCATTGCTGGACAAGATCGACAAGAACGATTCAAAGGATCGCATGCGCAACGCGGTGCGTCCGACGTTTTTTGCCAAGGCCAAAGGTACGGCAGGTGAGCTCTATCTCTATGAGGACATCGGGGATGGTTGGTTCGGCGGCGTAACGGCAAACACAGTCGCACAGGCGCTCAAGGATATGGGGCCGGTGGATACGCTGGACTGCTACGTTAACAGTGCCGGCGGCTCAGTATTTGAGGGCGTCGCTATCTACAACCAGATCAAGCGATTCAAAGCCAAGAAAGTTATGCACGTCGATGCGCTTGCTGCTTCGATTGCGTCGATCATCTGCATGGCCGGCGATGAGATTCGCATGGCACCCAATGCGCAGATGATGATCCATGACCCGTGGGGCGTGGCCATCGGTACGGCTGAAGACATGCGCAAGAACGCCGACGCGCTCGATCAGGTCGCAACGACTCTGCTTGATACCTACGTTGCACGCACCAAGGCAGATCCGGCACAGATCAAGCAGTGGATGACCGACGAAACCTGGATGACAGCGCAGCAGTGCCTCGACCGTGGTTTCTGCGATGCCATTGATGGCGCCAACGAAGATGTCGGAGCTGTGCAATCGCAACTGTTGACCAAGTTCAAAAACACCCCGCGCAACTTGCTCGACGGAGCGCTTTCAACCAAGGCGCTCATGGCTCGAATGAGTTTGCGCACCGAACGAATACGCGCGGCCAGCCGCGCCACCGGCTGAGGCTCAACGCCTCGGCACAAAAAGCAGTCGGCGCAAGCCGGTTTTTTTACGCCCGCCGTGAGGCGCGCAAATTCCCAAATCAAGGAAAAACCAATGAAAGTGAATGCAATGACCCACGCGGTGGCCGTGGCGGTGGCGCTCGGCCTGAATCCGCACAACGACGGCAAGACCATCGAAGAGCTCAAAGAAAAACTCCTGACGCTCAACGAGAACGTCAAGAATATCCAGGCGAAAGCCGACGCCGAAAAGCGCGAACTGAACGAACAGGAAAGCAAGGATGTCGCCGGCATCTTCGCCGAGTTCGAGTCCGTCGAAGCCGATATTGAGCGTCGCGAGCGCATCGCTGCGATGAGCGCCAAGGTAAACGCTCCGGCCGCGCGCCGCACGCAGACCGATGGTCTGGAAACAGTCAACGCCAAGACCGAAGAGCGCAAGCCCGCTGCGGCTCCTGCCGCTCGCACGCCGCGCATCGAAGCCATCGATGACCGCAAGACGTGGGGCTTCCGCAACTTCGGCGACTACGCCCGTTCGGTGATGGCTGCGGCCAGCATCCAGCGTGGTGGTGGTGGCGCGGTTGATCCGCGACTGGTGGCCAATGCGCCGTCCAGCTTCGGTCAGGAAGGTTCCGGTGCCGATGGCGGCTTCGCGGTTCCGCCCGAGTTCCGTCAGGCGATCATGGTCAAGGTGATGGCAGAGGATTCTTTGCTGTCCCGCACCGACCAGCAGACGAGTTCGAGCAACAGCTTCACGTTCCCGAAAGACGAGACCACGCCGTGGCAGACGTCCGGCGGCATTCAGGCTTCGTGGGAAGGTGAATCCAGCCAACTCAGCCAGTCCAAGCCGAACCTGCAAAATACGACTGTCAAGCTCAACAAGCTGACGGCGCTGGTGCCGGTGACGGACGAACTGCTGGAAGATGCGGCCTCGCTGTCGAACTATCTCAATACGAAAGCGCCGGCCAAGATCGACTTCAAGATCAACGACGCGATCATCAACGGTACGGGTGCAGGCCAGCCTCTTGGGTTCCTGAATTCCGGCGCTCTGGTAACGGTCGCCAAGGAATCCGGTCAGGCTGCGGCAACGGTGAACTTCGCCAACATTACGAAGATGTGGGCGCGCATGTACAGCCAGTGCCGCAAGAACTCGATCTGGCTCATCAACCAGGACGTCGAGCAGCAGCTTCCGAGCCTCGTCATCACGGGTTCCAACTCGGGCGTGTTCCCGGCGTACCTGCCTCCGGGTGGTCTGTCGAGCTCGCCGTACGGCCAGCTGATGGGTCGGCCGGTGGTGGTCACCGAAGCATGCCAGCAGCTCGGCACGGCCGGCGACATCAACCTTGTCGATCTGTCCACCTACATGACCATCGTCAAGGCGGGCGGCATCCGTGCTGACGTGTCCATCCACTTGTGGTTCGACTATGACATCACGGCGTTCCGCTTCGTGATGCGTGTCGGTGGTCAGCCGTGGTGGACGTCGGCGATCACGCGCAAGAACGGCAGCAACAAATTGTCGTGCTTCGTCAACTTGGCGGCTCGCTAAATCGGTGAGGGGCGCGCAAGCGCTCCTCCTCTTCTGAGGAGAAGATTATGAGTTTTGTGAATCAGCTTCCCACCGATCGCGCGGCAACCATGGCAGTGGTCAGTCCGGTATCGACTCATGCGGCACAGACGTCCGCCTATGTCGATGCCGCATTGTTTCGCCGGATGCTGGCTACCGTGGTGACAGGATTGCAGGGCACGTCGTCCTATGTGGACGCCAAACTCGTGCAAGCCACGTCCAGCGGTGGTGCGGGATCGAAGGACATTACCGGCGCGGCCATCACTCGCATCCTGAAGGCGTCTGGCGACAACAAAGTCGCGCAGATCAATCTCAACACAGACAGCCTGGACACCGCCAACGGTTTCCGCTACGTCGCACTCGTCATCACCCCAAGCGGCAGCACGTCGCCGCCAAACTCGTCCGTCGTCGCAGGTACGCTGCAGGGATTCGACCCGTTCAATGGGCCGGCCTCGCAGTCTGATCCGGCTGCCGACGTCCAAATCGTCAGCGTTTAAGAGGTCAACCAATGAGCTTCGTCAATACACTTCCGACCGACCGCGCTGCGACTATGGCGGTGGTTTCCCCGATCCAGCAGGGCGCTGGTGCCTCGACTGCTTCATGGGTCGATGCGGCCAACTTCCGACGCATGCTGGCAACTCTCGTTACCGGCGTATTGGGCTCGTCCGCCACAGTGGACTTCAAACTTCAGCAGGCCACATCCAGTGGCGGCGCGGGTGCGAAGGATATCACTGGCGCCGCGATTAACCAGATAGTCAAGGCCAGCGGCGACAACAAGGTTGCGCAAATCAACCTCAACACGGATTCGCTCGATGTCGCGAACGGTTTCCGTTACGTCTCGATGATCGTCACGGTAGGCGTGGCGTCGTCTTACGTAGCGGCCACGTTGCAGGGCGTCGATCCGTTCAACGGTCCAGCGTCACAGGTTGATCCTGCGGCTGATGTCCAGATCGTCAGTGTGTAAATGGCTACACCTTGGACGGTCCCGAGGATGTGGGAGGGTCGCACAGTTGCGATTCTCGCCTCGGGGCCGTCGATGTCGGCGCATGTTGCGGAGAATATTCGGCAAGCCGGCATCCCTGCGGTAGCGATCAACGATACGGCCAGACTGGCTCCGTGGGCCGACATGCTCTATGCATGCGATGGCAAATGGTGGCTGCATCACGCCTCATGGGCGCTAAATTTCGCCGGACTAAAAGTCACGGCGGACGATTCGCTCGTGTTCCCGCAAGTTAAGTGCATTGGACTGCGGCCAAACGGTAGGGGCGGATACGAAGAACTCGGGTTTGATCCAGATCCAGCCTACGTGCGAACTGGCGAGAACTCCGGATACCAGACAACACACATTGTTGCCCACGGTGGCGCTAAGCGAATCCTGTTAACCGGGTTTGATATGCGCGGCGATCACTGGTTCGGCAAGCATCCGCCTGGGTTGGCGGACGCAAACGGCTGCGGAGTGTTTCCGCAGTTCATCGAGAATTTCAAGACCATCGTCGAGCCGCTGCGAGAGCGGGGGATTGACGTGGTGAATTGCACGCCGGATTCGGCGTTGCGGTGTTTCCCATTAGGCAACCTAGAGGATGAACTGAGCCGTGCGACTTCAGGTAACAGTTCAGCCGCCCGTTGAGCCGGTCACGCTCGCCGAGATTTATGCGCATCTGCGCCTCGATGCGACCGGGTCGCCGCCAACGCATCCAGATGATGCGTTGCTGTCATCACAGATTACCGCGGCGCGCGAGTGGATCGAGCAATGCACGCGGCGCGCGCTGGTGCAGCAAACGATAGTTTTCAAAACGCCATACTTTCCGACCGACCGCATATTTTTCTTGCCTCGTCGGTTCTATGACGAGACGTTGACCGATTACGTCAAGCCATTCTTCATCGAATTGCCGAAATCCTCGCCGCTGATTTCGCTTGATTCGATCACGTACTACGACGAGAACAACGTCCTGCAAACGCTGGACCCGGCGAAATATGAAGTCAGCGCCGATGCGGAGCCGGCGCGGATTGACCTGATCTGGGGCGAGACGTGGCCGATCACGTATGAAAGAACAGACGCCTGCATTTTTACGTACAAGGCCGGCTACATGCCGACGCATACCGGCAGTCCGCCAGTCTACGACTATCGCGCAACCGTGCCACAGGCATTGAAGAACGCGATCAAACTGAAGGTTCAGCAGTGGTATGACCCGATGACGCAGCAGAAGTATGACCAACTGCAGGCGGCAATTGATGCGATGGTCTACCCGTTCAAGGTCTACACATTCGAGTACGGCCAGCGACCGTAGGTGCCTCAGGAGGGCATTGCATGAAATTTTCAGAAATTCTGGAACATCTAGAAAAGCGCGCCACTAAGCGTGCGGAGCTGCGCATTGCCGAACTTGAACATGAGTTCTCATACAAGATCAATGGCGGCGGTGAGCCATTTCGTTTAGATGAGAAATATCGTCGCGAGATTGTCGAGCGCGAAATCACCTCGGTTAAGGCTGGCCTAGGTCAGGCTTTGATAAGGCTCGCGGAAGAGTATGTCAGTTCTCAGTAACACCGACGTCCGCAGCTTCGATCAGCGTGTGACGTTCCAGCGCAAGTCGGAATCGCAGACGGCTACCGGCGAACTGACGCATACATGGGCTGACTTCGCGGAGATCTGGGCGCGCGTTGACGCGGCCAAGGCGAATGAGCGGTTTGTGTCAGAACAAGAGTTGCCCGCCGGCAGCTACACCGTGTGGATTCGCTGGCGCGGTGACATAGACGAAAACATGCGCATCGTTTGGGGATCGCGGCTGCTTGATATCAAGGGAATTCCCGATCAACAGCGGCGCGGGCGGTTCCTCGCCATTTTCTGCGAGACAGGTGTTTCGCAGGGTTAACGCTCAGGAGGCGTTATGTCATTGCATTCAGGAGAGCGCCAGGTCGCATCGAGCCTTGACGGCATTCGATACGATCATGTCGCACGATACAAGTTCGCCGCCAGATCATTGCCGGAAAAGTCGCGCGTCTTGGACATCGGCTGCGGCACCGGTTACGGATGCAGGGTATTGGCTGATGCAGGCCACTCGGTCATTGGTATCGACAACGATACCGAATCGCTTGCCTATGCTGGCGCCAATTTCCACTCGGATTCGATTGAGTACATCGAGCGCGATCTGAATGGATGGCCGAAGTTGGGGCGTCAGTTCGATGCGGCGGTTTGTTTCGAGACGCTGGAACATCTGCGCGACCCGAGGCCAATGCTGCGCAAAATCGGCTGCAAGCGGTTGTTGGCGAGCGTTCCAAATGAATCACTCTACAAATTCACCGGCCAGCAGTTTCATTTTCGACATTACACAAAGGCCGAATTTGAGCAGTTGTTGACCGAGTGCGGCTGGAAAATCCAGCAATGGTTCACGCAGGACACGATTACCTCTGACGTGCGCGAAGGCCATAACGGCTGGACGCTGATCGCAGATTGCGTTCGATGATCGTCGATATTGTTGTTGACCAATCGTTCGACCATCACGTTTCGCATGCGCACGCTTTGCGTCTCGGGTTTGAGGCGCATGGTGTTGCGTCTCGTATCGTTGATATCCCGCGGCAACCTGAGAGTGATGTTGTCGCCTGTTGGGGCTGGCGCATTGCCGCCCCTCTTGTGGCTGCTGGCAAGCGTGTTCTCGTGATGGAGCATGGCTATATCGGCGATCGCAAGGTGTGGACGTCGCTCGGCTGGAATGGCCTCAACGGCCGCGCGGCGTTCCCGCAGGCCGGTGGACCGGAGCGTTTCGCGCAGCACCATGCCGGCATGCTCAAGCCGTGGAATCCTGTCGGGAATTATTCGTTATTGGTCGGTCAGGTTGACGGCGACGCCTCATTGCACGGCATGCCATTCCAGCCGTGGGCGGTTCGCATGGCGCACCGCGCCGAGAAAGAATTCGGTCTACCTGTGAAGTTTCGACCTCACCCTGTAGCGCTTGAGTTTGGCCAGAACTATCCCGTTGGTTGTGCTGAAACGATTCGCGGCGCGCTCGCGGATGCCATTGCCGGAGCAGCGGTCGTGATTACGTTCAATAGCAATACAGCGGTCGAGGCCACGCTAGCAGGCAAGCCTTGTATTACGTTCGATCAGGGGTCCATGGCATGGCCGGTTTCCTCGCATGGCTGGTCAATTCCGCTAGAACCCAATCGGCAGACGTGGGCTAACGATCTCGCCTGGAAGCAATGGACGATGGAAGAAATCCGCAACGGTTCGGCTTGGGAGTATGTGCGTGGCTGAAGTCAGGATTTCCGGGCTCGAACAACTCGCGCATGCACTAGAAAATCTGCCGAAGGTCATTGCGAAGCGCTATTTACGCCGCGCAATGGTTGCCGGAGTAACGCCAATCAAGGAAGACGCTCGCGCTCGCGCGCCAGTGCTCAAGACGCCGGATAACCGCCGCATTGAAGGTGCATTGCGCGATGCAATCATTATCTATCGCGACCGGAGTCCGGGCACGGCTGCTGAAAAATATTACGTGCTTGTGCGAAAGATCAAATTGAACCGCGCACAGAAACGCATTATTCGTACGCTCAATCGCGCCGGCAAATCGATCACGGTATTGGGCGATGCGTTCTACGGTCGATATGTAGAGTTCGGCACCAAGAAAATGGCCGCCAAGCCGTTCATGCGGCCTGCTTTCGAGTCACAAAAGGAAAACGCAGTGAATCAATTTGCCGAATCGCTGCGCACGAGCCTTCCTGACGCGGTAAATGAGGCTAAATCGTGAGCTTGGGCGCCGCACCTATTATTTCGGCCATCTGCAACGCAAATACCGGTGTAACTAATTTGCTGAAGTCAGGAAGCATTTTGCGCCTGTTCCCTTTCGGGTTCGTACCGCAAGGTCAGCCGTTGCCATATGCGGCATTTCAGACCGTAGGCGGCCATACGCTTAATTCATTGGACACCGCATCGCGTGCCGATAACGAACGCGTGCAGATCGATGTATTCACGGCAGAAGGGGCTGGCGACAGCGCCGTTTCTATTATCAATGCCATTCGCTCGGCACTGGAAGACACTAGTGCGCAGTCATCTCACGGGGTCGGTATCAGAACCATTACGCCGCCGCAGATTGACGTTGACCCCGATACGCGCCGACCCCACGCGATGCTTGAAGTGAGCTTCTGGACAACGCAATAACTGT
>Ga0207639_10001081_pt1 | contig 18492 bp, 15 predicted proteins | sample KBSCornC32_FD_184299 | JGI IMG/M metagenome (GOLD analysis project Ga0207639, IMG submission 184299) | Corn rhizosphere microbial communities from Kellogg Biological Station, Michigan, USA - KBS Corn C3-2 (SPAdes) (version 2) | ecosystem: Host-associated > Plants > Roots > Rhizosphere > Soil ...
CGCGATCGAGCAACGCGTGCAGACGCTCGTCGAGTTTGCAATCGCGCTCGACCTCGCGGTTGCCGAGCCACGCATTCGGCTTGCCGGCGCGTTGCAGCTGGCGCCCGCGCGCCGCGATCACGCGCGCGCGCACGTCCGCGCTCGCCTCGCCACCCGCGCCGTTGCGCAGGTCGGCCTGCGCGACGCGCGGCATCTCGAGTTTGAGGTCGATGCGATCGAGCAGGGGCCCGGACAGGCGTGCGCGATAGCGCGCGATCGCATCGGCACTGCAGCGGCAGCGCCCGCCCGCATCGCCCTCGTAGCCGCACGGGCATGGATTCATCGCCGCGACCAGTTGGAAGCGCGCAGGAAACTCGGCCTGGCGCGCCGCGCGCGAGATCGCGATGCGGCCGGATTCGAGCGGCTCGCGCAGCACTTCGAGCACATGGCGGTCGAACTCGACCACTTCGTCGAGGAACAGCACGCCGTGATGCGCGAGCGAGACCTCGCCCGGGCGCGGCACCGATCCGCCGCCGACGAGTGCGACCGCGGACGCGGTGTGGTGCGGCGAACGGAATGCGCGCTGCTTCCAGTTCGCGACATCCGCATCGTGCCCGGCGACCGAACGCACCGCGGCGAGCTCGAGCGCTTCGGCCTCGTCGAGCGGTGGCAGGATGCCGGGCAGGCGGCAGGCGAGCATCGTCTTGCCGGTGCCGGGCGGGCCGACCAGCAGCAGGTTGTGCGCGCCCGCCGCGGCGATCTCGAGCGCGCGTCGCGCATGCGCCTGCCCGCGCACGTCGAGCAGATCCGGAACGGCGTGGACGGCGCCTGCGACACCCACGTCCACCTGCGCTTTGGGCAGGTCAATGCGTCCCGCGAGATGCGCGCAGACTTCGAGCAGGGAACCGGCGACACGCACGTCGGCCTCTTCGACCAGGGCGGCTTCGCCGCCGTTGCCGCGCGGAACGACCACGCGCCTGCCGCGCCGCGTCGCCTGCAGCACCGCCGGCAGGATGCCGTTGACCGCGCGCAGTTCTCCGGACAGGGCGAGCTCGCCGATGAATTCGTAGCCTTCGAGGGCCTCGCGCGGAACGCTGCCGTTCGCGGCGAGTACGCCGATCGCGATCGGCAGGTCGAAGCGACCACCGTCCTTGGGCAAGTCGGCCGGCGCGAGGTTGACCGTGACCTTGCGCTGCGGCCATTCGAATTGCGCATTGAGAATCGCCGCGCGCACGCGATCGCGCGCTTCCTTGACTGCGGTTTCCGGCAGGCCGACGATCGAGGTGCCGGGCAGTCCGCCGGACAGGTGGACCTCGCACGACACCAGCGGCGCGGCGATGCCGTCCTGCGCGCGGCTGTAGACGACGGCGAGGCTCATGCGCGCGCGCGTTGGCGCAAAAAAGAGCCCGCTGTCCGCGCCGTGGGGTGAACTGCGCTGGTCAGCGGGCGTCCCGGGAAAACGTGTCGCCCGATGCATTCCATGCGTGCGACCTCCATGTCGCGGACGCGCGCGCCCGTTGCCGCTCGCAGGCGCGTGCCTTCGGTTGTGCCGCGATGGCGCGCGTCGGCGCTAGTGCCGCGGCGTGCTGTCGACACCGATCTCGCGTTCGAGCGCGAGCAGCTGTTGTTCGAGTTCCTCGATCTTCTCGCGTGTGCGCAGCAGCACGCAGCGCTGCACGTCGAATTCCTCGCGCGAGACGAGATCGAGTTCGCGCAGACCGGCCTGCAGTGCGCTGCGGAAGGTCGCGGTGAGGTCGGCGCGCGCGTCCTGCAGCCCCGGCGGCACCAGCGCGGCAAGGCGCTGGGCAAGCGAGTCGATAGTGTGGATCTGGATCATGCGTTCACCCTGGCATGCCGAAGGATATATGCGGCGGTGCCGCGACCTGTCCCGGTCGTTCGGTACCTTTTCCTGTTCCCCTGATCCGTGGGGGCGACCGATGGCGAACGCAATGTCCGCCATCGGTCGGAGCTTCCCTGCGGCGCCGATCCATCGGCACACCTCCCCGCCCGAAACAGTCTACGCAGGCGCCGCGCGCGCGCCAGCCGGTGAATTCGGAAGTCTTTGTAGGAAATTTCCTACCCCGGTCCATCCGCTATAGTCGCGTCGGACAGAAATTCGCTGGGAGACAGCCATGCAGATGGTCATGGCGATCATCAAGCCGTTCAAGCTCGACGACGTGCGCGAGGCGCTTGCCGATGTCGGCGTGCAGGGCGTCACCGTGACCGAGGTGCGCGGCTTCGGGCGCCAGAAGGGGCATACCGAGCTGTACCGTGGCGCCGAGTACGTGGTCGATTTCCTGCCGAAGATCAAGCTCGAGGTCGCGGTCGCCGACGACCAGGTCGAGCGCGTGGTGGAGGCGATCAGCCAGTCTGCCAATACCGGCAAGATCGGCGACGGCAAGATCTTCGTCTGGCAGCTGGACCGCGTGGTGCGCATCCGCACCGGCGAGCTCGACGCCGACGCGCTGTAGGGCGGGATAGGGCGGATCGAGTACGCAGCGCGAGTCCCGCCGTCATCACCACGGCTCGATCACGCAAACACGATCCATAATCCAAGCGCCGCGAACAGCCCCGCCGCACCGATTCGCGCGGCCTTCAACGGCAGCCGCGACGCGAAGCGCGCGCCGAGCCAGACTACCGGCACGTTCGCCAGCAGCATGCCGATCGTGGTGCCCGCGACGACCTGCCACAGAGGGTGGTATTGCGCGGCAAGCACCACGGTCGCGACCTGGGTCTTGTCACCCATCTCGGCGAGGAAGAACGCGACCAGCGTCGCGACCAGCACGCTGCGCGAAGTCCCGCGCGCGGCATCGTCTTCATCCGCGTGGTCGGGCTTGAGCGTCCACAGCGCGACCGCGAAGAAGCTCGCCGCGACGATCCATTTCAGCGTGCCCGGCGCGAGCCATTGCGCGACGAGCGCACCGACTGAAGCGGCCAGCGCGTGGTTGGCGAGCGTCGCGATCAGGATACCGATGCAGATCGGCCACGGTCGGCGGTATTTCGCGGCGAGGATCAGCGACAGCAATTGCGTCTTGTCGCCGATCTCGGCGATCGCGACGGCAACGGTCGAAACGATGAGGGTCTGCATGCTGGAACTCCGACGGCCGGGAGCGAGGACGCGATGGAACGCGCACGCAGTCCCGGCCGGGTACTGCCTGCACGAACCAAAGGTCTTGCCGGACGGATCGTGGCGATCCGTCGCGTGCGCCATGGCGTGTCCGCCAAGTGTGTTGACGCGCGCTCCGCGGCCGTTCGCTGCGGTCGGCTACTCCCCGATGGAGCGCGCGCAGTCTAGGCGGCGTACCGGTCGCGCACAACCACGCGTACACAAGAGCCGAAGCGGTTCCATAAAATCAAACAGTTGACGATCAAATGAGAATGGTTATCATCACATCTTCCGAACGGAGATGCGTCATGTTCGATCTGCCCGTACCGCAAAACGACCAGACCCCGACCGCGTCGACCGCCGCCGCGCCGGCACCGCAATGGCGGCGCGCCGCGCGCGTCGACAGCCAGCGCTTGCTCGCGGGTGCGCGCGAACTCGTGATCGAACATGCGGGCCAGGAGTACCACCTGCGCTTGACCCGCAATGACAAGCTGATCCTGACCAAGTAGCTCAGGCGCCGCGATCGCTGCGCAACGCCTGCGCCGCGCGTGCGCTCCCGGCTGCGGTCCGCCCGACCAGCAGGCCGAGGCCGATGATGCCCGCGACCACCAGCAGTGCGCCGAGCGCGGCGGCTCCCTGCGGTGGCGCCTCGCCGAGGAAGGCGACGCCGAGTGCGCTCGAGAAGAGCAGCTCGGCGGCCTGCATCGCCTCGACCGCGCCGAGCGCGGCCGGATCGTCCTGCACCATCGCGGTCGCCTGGAAGAACAGGATCGTCGCGATCGTGCCGGTCAACAGCGCCACCCCTGCGGCGAGCCCGATCTGTTGCAACGGCGGTACACCGGCGACTTGACCCGCGCCGGCAGCCACGATCCACCAGAACGGCTGGCTCGCGAGCGTCATGCCGAACACGCGCTGGGTCGCATTGAGCACCTCGCCGCTGCGTTCGAGATGCAACAGGATCGCGCGATTGCCGAGTGGGTAGAGGAACGCGGACAGCGCAACCGAGGCGAGTGCAAGCCAGGCATCGCGGCCAAGATGGCCGTGGAAATGCGCGCCCTGCATCAGTGCTACGCCGGCGACGATGACAACGCCGAGCGCGAGCGCGGCACGCGGAAGGCGCGCGCGTTCGTCGCGGTAGAGCAGCGGCGCCAGCAGCATGCCGGCGATCACGGTCAGCTGGAACGTGCCGGCGACGAGCCACGCCGGCGCGAACGCGGCGGCCCAGGTCAGGCAGACGCAGAACAACCCGAAGCCGATCCCGCTCCATCCCAGCCAGGTCCACGGGTGCGCGCGCAGCGCCGACCATACCGGGCGCCAGCCGCCGCGCCAGGGCAACACCAGTGCGAGCATCGGCAGGGTCAGCAGGTAGCGCAGCGACGCCGACCACGCCCAGTACCCGCCCGCATTCGCCATCGCGCGGTTCAGCACGTAGGTCGATGTGAAGAACAGCGCCGACGCGAGTGCGATCAGCACCGCGCCGAGCGCATGACGGCGTTGCGTGGCGCTCATGCGCGCCGCCGGCTGCCGCGCAGGCGCTCGATCGGGAAACTCGCGATGTCTTCGCCACCCTGTCGGCGCGGTTGCCCCGCGTCGGGCGCACGCGCGATCGCGTAGACGACCTCGTAGGTTGCCGGCAGCACGCCATCGCGGCGGAAGCGTTCATACGCACCGATGACATCGGCGAGATGCGTCTTGCCGGTCAGGCTGCGCTGGCGTTGCGCATCCGCATTGGTTGCGCCGATCGCGCGCAGTTCGCGCATGAGCGTGCGCGCGTCGGTATAGGTCAGGATGAAGTCGTCGCGTTCGAGCACCGGGTCGCGGAACCCGCTGGCGAGCAGGGCGTCGCCGATGTCGTGCATGTCGACGAAGCGGCTTACGTGCGGCATGCGATCGATGGCGGCGAACGCGGCGCGCAGTTCCTTGAGCGTGTCCGGGCCGAACGTGGAGAAGAGCAGCAGGCCGCCGGGGCGCAGCACGCGACGGAATTCGGCCAGTGCGAGCCCCGGGTCTTCGCACCATTGCAGGCACAGGCTCGAATGCACGAGATCGACGCTCGCCTCGGCGAGCGGCAAGGCCTGCGCGTCGGCGCACAGGAAGAAGGAAAAGGGGCCAGGTTCATTTTCGAGTGCGCGCGACGGTGACTGCGCCAGACTTCCTGTCGAAAACGAACCTGTCCCCTCTTCGTTCTTTTTCCCCACCTGCAGCATCGGCAACGCGAGGTCGAGTGCGAGGAATTCGGCCTGCGGATAGCGCGCCCGCAATGCGGCGACGCCTTCACCCGGACCGCAGCCGACGTCGAGAATGCGCCGCGGCGCGAACGCGGGTGACGCGTCGAGATGCTCGCGCAAGCGTGTCGCCACCTCGACCTGCAGCGCCGCATGCGCGGCATAGCTCGCCGCAGCGCGCCCGAACGCGCGGCGGATATGCGCGCGATCGAGGCCCGCACTCATGCCGGCAACTCCGCGGCGAACGCCGCGAACGCATCGGCGATCTCCGTGGCGTGCTCGAGGAACGGCGCATGGCCGCTATTGAACTCGAGATAGCGCGCATTCGGCGCGGCATCGGCGGACCAGCGCATCGCCGCCGCGGGCACCAGCCGGTCGCGACGCCCGGCGATCCACAGGCTCGGCATCGCGAGCTGCACAAGTTCGGCGCGCAGGTCGCTGGCATCGAGCGCGGCGAGGCCGTCGGTGAGCGCCTCGATGCGCGGTTCACCGCGCGCGAACGCGATCTTCTTCAGCTCGCGCAGCTCGGCCTGTGCATGCGCGGAGCCCATCGTCTCGAGCGCGAGGAAGCGCTCGATCGCGTGCCGGTAGCGCGCTTCGAGCTCGGCGCCGAACTCCGCGAACACGCTCGCGCCGACACCGTTCGGCCAGTCAGTCGCGCTGACGAAGCGCGGGCTCGAAGCGATGAGGCCGAGGCCACGCACCTGGCCTGGCCGATCCAGCGCGGCGCGCAGCGCGACCAGACCGCCGAGCGACCAGCCGACCCACAGCGCGCGCGGCGTCGACGCCGCGATGCGGCGCGCGCTGTCGGCGACGTCGAAGCGCGTTTCGTCGCGGCTGCAACCGTGTCCCGGCAAGTCGACCAGATGCACGTGGAAACGTTCGGCGAGTGCATCCAGCAACCCCGCGAAGATGCCGCCATGCATCGCCCAGCCGTGGATGAGCACGAGCTCGGGTCCGCTTCCGTGTGACTCGATGTGCATGGCTATTCAGCCCTCCCTGCAAAAGGAAGCTCGGATGAGGACGGCGTTGCCCGCGGTGCGAGTGCATCGAGCAGCCGTTCCAGGTCGCTTTCCGCGTGCAACGCCGACAGCGCGACGCGCAGGCGCGCCGCGCCTTGCGGCACGGTCGGCGGGCGGATCGCGGGCACGTAAAAGCCGTTCGCTTCGAGGTGTTGCGACAGTGCGAGCGCCGCCGCCGCATCGCCGACGAGGATCGGCTGGATCGGCGTGCGCGAATCGAGCAGGCGGATGCCGCGCGCGGCGGCGCCCTGGCGGAAGTGCGCGACCAGGCGCAGCAGCCGTTCGCGTCGCCATTCCTCGAACCGGGCGATGTCGATCGCGGTGCAGGTGGCGGCTGCCAGCGCTGGTGGCAGCGCGGTCGTGTAGACGAAGGTGCGCGCCTGCTGCACGAGGCCGTCGACCAGCGCGGCGCTGCCTGCGACGAACGCACCGGCGACGCCGAGCGCCTTGCCGAGCGTGCCCATCAGCACCGGCACTTCGTCCTGCGACAGGCCGGCTTCGGCGACGCTGCCGGCGCCGCCCGGTCCGAGCACGCCGAGTCCGTGCGCGTCGTCGACCATCAGGGTCGCACGCTGCCGTGAGCACAGCGCCGCGAGTCCGCGCAACGGCGCGACATCGCCGTCCATGCTGAACACGCCGTCCGTCGCGAGCAATGCGCCCGCGGCGGGCTTCGTCGCGAGCTGGCGCGCGGCGCTGGCGATGTCCGCGTGCACGAACCGCTTCAGGGTGCAGCCGGCGAGGCGTGCGGCGTCGATCAGGCTCGCGTGGTTGAGCTTGTCCTGCACGCACAGGTCGTCCGCGTCGAGCAGCGCGCCGGCGACGCCGAGGTTCGCCATGTAGCCGGTCGAGAACAGCAGGGCACGCTCGCGTCCCGACCAGCGCGCGAGCGCATCCTCGAGCCGCGCGTGCTCCTCGCGATGACCGCCGAGCAGATGCGCCGCGGATGCGCCGACGCCCCAGCGCGCGGCCGCGCGCGCGAGCGCCTCGCGCAACGCGGGATGCTGGGCGAGCCCGAGATAGTCGTTGCTGGCGAAGTTCAGCAGGCACCGGCCGTCGACGCGAATCATCGCGCCATCGATGCTTTCCACCGCGCGCAGGCGACGCAGCAGCGCGGCGTGCGCACGCTCGGCGTGCGCCACCGCCAGGCGTTCGAGTAGGTCGGGACGCATCGACCGTTTCGCCTCCGACGTCACGCCGCGACGATCAGGCAGCGGCGTCGGCCGCGTTGAACTCGATGATGTCCGCATGCACGGTATTCGACGTGGCTTCCACCGGCATGGCGTGGATGCCGAGGCGCGTGAACAGCCCCTGGTCGTGCGCGGTATCCGGGTTGCCGGTCGTGAGCAGCTTCTCACCGTAGAAGATCGAGTTCGCGCCGGCGAGGAAGCACAGCGCCTGCAACTCGTCGCTCATCTCGGCGCGCCCGGCCGACAAGCGCACCATCGACTTCGGCATCACGATGCGCGCGACCGCGATGGTGCGCACGAACTCGAACGGATCGAGTTCCCTGGTGCCCGCGAGCGGCGTGCCGGCGACCTGCACCAGGCGATTGATCGGCACCGAATCCGGATGCGCGGGCAGGGTCGCGAGCGTGTGCAGCAGGCCGGCGCGCTGCGCGCGCGACTCGCCCATGCCGACGATACCCCCGCAGCAGGTCTTGAGGCCGGCATCGCGCACGTGGCCGAGCGTGTCGAGGCGATCCTGGTACTCGCGCGTGTGGATGATCTCGTTGTAGAACTCCGGCGCGCTGTCGAGGTTGTGGTTGTAGTAGTCGAGGCCGGCGTCCTTGAGCGCATTCGCCTGCGGCTCGCTCAGCATGCCGAGCGTCGCGCAGGTTTCCATGCCGAGTGACTTCACCGCGCCGATCATCGCGGCCACCTTCGGAATGTCGCGGTCCTTCGGCGAGCGCCATGCCGCACCCATGCAGAAACGCGTCGCGCCGGCATTCTTCGCCGCCTGCGCCTTCGCCAGCACGGCATCGAGGCTCATGAGCTTTTCGGCTTCGACACCGGTTGCATAGCGCGCGGCCTGCGGGCAGTAGGCGCAGTCTTCCGGACAGCCGCCGGTCTTGATCGAGAGCAGGGTCGATACCTGCACCGCATTCGGGTCGTGATGCGCGCGATGCACGGCCTGCGCACGCGCGATCAGGTCGGCGAACGGCAGTTCGAGCAGGGCGAGGACCTCGTCGCGGGTCCAGTCGTGGCGGAGGGCAGTCATGGTGGGCGGATTCGCTTAAAGTGGGTAGACGCTGCAGCAAAGTCTCGGCGGCGGCAGGGAGGCTGTCAACTTGAAATGGACGTACCCGGTTGACGGCTGGTCGGACCCTGTCCTGCGCGTGCTGCTGCCGCCGCGCTGCCTGCTGTGCGGGGCGCATGGCGCCGACGGCCGCGACCTGTGCGCGGGCTGCGTCGCGGATCTCGTGCTCAACCGACCGGCTTGTCCGCGCTGCGCGTTACCGCTGGCGGTACCGGCGCCGCTGTGCGCCGCGTGCGTGAAGGCGCCCGCGCCATTCGCGGCGGCGTGGGCGCCGTTCCGCTACGGTCATCCGCTCGATCTGCTCGAGGCGCGGTTCAAGTTCCGGGCCGACCTCGCCGCCGGTCGCGTGCTGGCCGACCTGCTCGCCGCGCAGGCATCGCATGCCGGCCTGCCGCGACCGGACCTGATCGTGCCGGTGCCGCTGCACGCCGCCCGCCTGCGCGAACGCGGCTACAACCAGGCCCTCGAACTCGCGCGTCCGCTCGCACGCGCGCTTGCGGTCCCGCTGCGCCACGACCTGCTGCTGCGCACGCGCGCGACCGACGCGCAGACCGGGCTCGATGCGAAAGCGCGCCGGCGCAACCTGCGCGGAGCGTTTGCGCTCGCTCCCGGAACGATGGTGCCTGCGCACGTGGTGCTGTTCGACGACGTCATGACGACCGGCGCGACCTTGCGCGAGGGCGCGCGCACGCTCCTGCGCGCCGGTGCCGCACGCGTCGACGCATGGGCGCTGGCGCGCGCGCCGTTGCGCTGAGAGCTTCGGTCCAGCAATAGACGCACATGCAATGCGGGCGAGATCGATGCACGCATGCAACCGCGAGCCCTAAGCTCCTGAAGCCGTGGATCCGACCCGGCTGCGCGTGCGCGTGCCCCACCAGCAACAGGTATCGACCGATGATCTGCAAGACGCTGGCTGCTATCGCCTTCAGTGTGCTGCTCCCCGCGTTGTGCAGCGGCGCGAGTGCAACCGACGCTTCCGCGAAAGCCGTGGTGGAGAAACGGATCGCGGCGGTCATGCGACATGACCTCGAGGCGATCGTCGCGCTGTATGCGCCCGATGCGGTGGAGACGTCGCCCGCGTTCTGCGTCGCGCGCAGCGGAGCCGAGGGCGCGCGGCGAACCTATGGTGAACTGTTCCAGACCTATCCGGGCATCACCGATGACGTGGTCGGGTATGTCGTCGAAGGCAACCAGGTCGCCGTGCAATTCATCGCTCGCGTGCGCAAGCCGGATGGCTCGTTCGCGTTCGAGATCCCGATCGCGAACTTCCTTACCGTCGAGCATGGCCGGATAACGCGCGACGTCACCTATTTCGACACGAAAGGGCGGCCTTGCACGTGACGACGGACATCGGCTGAAAACACGAATCAGCGGATCGCGAGCGCGAACAGCAGGCCGAGCCAGAGCAGCAGGCCGACCAGGTTGTTGTTGCGGAACGCGGCGAAACACGCGTCGCGCGCGCGTTCACGGATCAGCCATTGCTGCCAGCCGAACAGGCCGGCTGCGCCGGTGAGACCGACGAAATACGGCCAGTGCAGGCCGCTGCGCGTGCCGGCGAGCAGCATCGCGACCAGGAAGGTCGCCATCAGTACGCCAATGATGACGCGGTCGGCGTCGCCGAACAGGATCGCGGTCGATTTCGCGCCGACGCGCAGGTCGTCGTCGCGGTCGACCATCGCATATTCGGTGTCGTACACGACCGAGAACAGCACGTTGGCGAGGAACAGCAGCCAGCACAGCGGCGGCAGCGAGTTCGTGACCGCCGCGAACGCCATCGGGATCGACCAGCCGAACGCGGCGCCGAGCACGACCTGGGCGAGGTGCGTGACGCGCTTGCTGAACGGATACAGCGCGGCGAGCGCGGCACCGGCGAACGACAGCTTGATCGTCAGCGCATTGGTGAACAGCACGAGCACGAACGCGAACGCGAGCAGGCCGCCGAACAGCAGCAAGGCCTCCTTCTTCGACACGCGGCCCGCCGCCATCGGTCGCCCGCGCGTGCGTTCGACGTTGGCGTCGAGCCAGCCGTGGTCGGCGTAGTCGTTGATGACGCAGCCGGCACTGCGCATGACGAAGACGCCGAGCGTGAAGACCAGCAGCGCGCCGATCGGCGGGAAGTCGTTCGCGGCGAACCACAGCGCCCACCAGGTCGGCCACAGCAGCAGCAGCGCACCGACGGGCCGGTCCATGCGCATCAGCACGAGGTATTCGCGTACGCGCGCGTGGTGCTGCGGCGGCAGGTAGCCGAGCAGCCAGTCGATCACGCGCAGGGAACGGGTCGAGGTGTCGGCCGGTCGTGCCGTCGCGGGTGCGCGTGGCGCCGGCACGGGCTTGCGCGCGAACGAGGGGACCATCTCGGGCGTGACCGGCGTCGGTGCCTGCGCGGCCGCTGCCTGCACGGACGCCGGCTGCGCGGCCGCCTGCGGTTGCGCCGGCGGTACGGGCTTGCGCGCGCGTGGGCGCGGCGCGGCTGCATCCGGCCCGGCGATCGCGCGTCGCGCGCGCGGTTTCGGCGCGTCCGCGGTCGTATCGGGCGTGGGCGCATCCGCGCCGGCGGATGGCTTGCGGCGGCGCGGCGGCTTCGGGCGCTCGGTTTCGTCCATCCGCCGAGTTTAGCCCGGCAATGCGTCCGCGTACCTCGGCTATGCTCGTCTCCGTGCGATCGGCGCGCGACCCGACTGGAGTGGCGATGGAGAACTGGCTGCCTTCGCGTTATCTCGCCTTCCTCGCCTGCCTGCTGGTGTGTGCGCTCGCGCTGGCGGGCTGGCACCACGGGCTCGGCGTGAAGCTGCTCGCGCTCGTCAGCGGCGTACTCGTCTTGATCGGCGCCACCGACCTCGCGCAGCGCCGCTCGACCCTGCGCCGCAACTATCCGCTGATCTGCCACGTGCGCTTCTTCTTCGAATACGTGCGGCCGATGCTGCGCCAGTACGTGGTCGAATCCGACAACGAGGAAGTGCCGTTCTCGCACGTGCAGCGCGCGGTGGTGAAGCAGCGCGCGAAGAACGCGCTCGACGTGCGCCCGTTCGGCAGCGAACTCGACATGTATGCCGAGCGCTACGAATGGGTCAACCATTCGATCCGGCCGAGCCTGATCGCCGATCGCGATTTCCGCGTCGCGGTCGGCGGTCCGCAGTGTTCGAAGCCGTACTCGGCGAGTGTGTTCAACATCTCGGCGATGAGTTTCGGCGCGATCTCGCCGAACGCGATCCGTGCGCTGAACGAAGGTGCGCGCCGCGGCGGCTTCTACCACGACACCGGCGAGGGCTCGCTGTCGGCCTACCACCGCGAGAACGGCGGCGACATCGTGTGGGAGCTCGGCTCCGGCTACTTCGGTGCGTGCGAGCGTGCGGGTGTATTCAGCGAAGCGCGCTTCGCCGAGAAGGCGGTGCTCGACCAGGTGAAGATGATCGAGGTCAAGCTGTCGCAAGGAGCCAAGCCCGGACATGGCGGCGTGTTGCCGGCACCGAAGGTCAGCGCGGAGATCTCGGCGACGCGCGGCGTGCCGATGGGCGAGGACTGCATCTCGCCATCGCGCCATTCCGCATTCGACACGCCGGAAGGCCTGTTGCGCTTCGTCGCGCGCCTGCGCGAACTGTCCGGCGGCAAGCCGACCGGCTTCAAGCTCGCGATGGGCCATCCGTGGGAGTGGTTCGGCATCGCCAAGGCGATGGCGACGACCGGCATCCTGCCCGACTTCATCGTCGTCGACGGCGGCGAGGGCGGTACCGGCGCGGCGCCGCTCGAGTTCACCGACCACGTCGGCGCGCCGTTGCGCGAGGCGCTGATGCTCGTGCACAACACGCTGGTCGGCCTCAACCTGCGCGATCGCATCCGCATCGGCGCGAGCGGCAAGGTGATCACGGCGGTCGATCTCGCGCGCACGCTCAGCATCGGCGCGGACTGGTGCAATGCCGCGCGCGGCTTCATGTTCGCACTCGGCTGCATCCAGTCGCAGAGCTGCCATACCGACCGCTGCCCGACCGGCGTTGCGACCCAGGATCCGGGCCGCTGGAAGAAACTCGACGTGCCGGACAAGGCCGACCGCGTCGCGAATTTCCACGCGAACACCCTGCACGCGCTGAAGGAGCTGCTGCAGGCAGCCGGACTCGAGCATCCGTCGGAGCTCGGCCCGGAGCACATCATCCGGCGCGTGTCCGCCAACGAGGTACGTTCGCTGGCGACGCTGTACCGCTTTCTCGAACCGGGCGAACTGCTCGCCGGCGTGCCCGAGCATGCGGTGTTCCAGCGCTTCTGGGCCATCGCGCGGCCGGACACGTTCGCGCCGCCGGAGGAACTCGGCGCGCGCCGGGCGACCAAGCTGCGCTGAACCCGAGCGCCGCCGGGAAGCCCGCTTCGAAACGGCCTTCCCGGCGGACGATCACGGTCGCCGATGCATCAACGCTGCGTGCGACGCTGGCAGCGCTCCAGCGAGCGATCGTTGATGCGCCAGGTCTTGTCCTGTCCACACAAAGCCACATCGCGCACGATGCACTCGCTGTCGTCCTCGTCGACGAGCTTGACGTCGTACTTGTCGCAGCGGATGCCGGTCAGCGTGAACGCATCGTCCGGGCGGAGGACGTTGCGGCTGAGCTGGTTCGGACCCCAGTGATCGCTGCCGACCGGGGCAAGGAACAGTTCGCGCAGCGCCCAGTTCGAGTTGTTGCGCAGTTCGACGTTCGAGTCGGACGCGCGTTCGACCGGCTTCATCTGCGCCTCGAGATCCTGCTGCGCGAACGCGGGCGCGGCGGTCATGGCGAGACCGAGGGCGGCCGCCTTGATGACATGGGTCAGGGAAGTTCGCATGGGTGTCTCCTGCATTGGACGTCGCGTGACACGACCCGGCGATTCGACAACGCGACGCGTGCGCGGGCAAGAAACGCGCGCTGAATGTTCAGCGCGCAGATAGTGGGCGACGATTCAGGCACACTGCGCGCACCGCTGCCGACGGACCGGGGGATGCGCGTGCTGCGTTGCGGATGTCTCTGCCTGTTGCTCGCGGTCAGCGCGGCCGCAGCACCCGTCGCCTCGCGCATGCAACCGGCGACGACGCTCGAATGGCGTGCGTTCCGCAGTTTCAGCAGCGCGGACGGGCTGCCGCAGAACAGCGTGCTCGCGCTGCTGCAGGATCGCGACGGTTACATCCACGCCGGTACCAACCACGGGCTCGCGCGCTACGACGGCCGTGAATGGCACGTCGACGAATTGCCGACCGGGGAGCGCGGTTACGCGGTCGGCGCGCTGGCCGAGGCGCGCGACGGCGCGCTGTGGATCGGCACCGATGCGGTCGGCGCCTGGCGCGTCGATGGCGCGCGCCAGCAGGCGCTCGTGCTGCCCGGAGCGGAGGAGATCAACGCGTTCTGGGAAGGCCCCGACGGTCGCATGTGGATCGCCTCTTCCGGCGGACTGTTCCGCTGCGCGCTGACGCAGTGCGAACGCATCGATGCGCTCGCCGGCGCCGGCGCGCGCAGCCTGTTCGGCGAGCCGATCGACGGCGCATGGCGGCTGTGGGTCGGCACCAACCTGGAGGGCGTGATCCAGCTCGCCGACATCGAGGCGGCCGTGCCGGTGCGCACCGGGGTGGTCATCAACCGCGAACGAGGCCTGCCGAACAATGTCGGCCTGTCGATCACGCGACACGCGGGCGACCTGTGGATCGGCAGCGGGCGCGGCCTCGCGCGTTACGACGGTGCACGCGTCGAATCGTGGACCGCCTCGCGCGGCTTGCCGAACGCGATGGTGTTCGCGCTGCAATCGGACGTCGATGGCGAAGGGCGGCCCGTGCTCTACGTCGCCCTGCGCCCCGGCGGCCTGCTCGAGATCCAGGCCGACGGCGAGTGGCGTCTGATCGACAGTCGCCACGGCCTGCCGTCGAATGCGGTGCACAGCCTGTTGCGCGAACGCCACCGTGGCGCCTTGTGGGTCGGCACGATGACCGCCGGCATCGCGCGCGTCGAACGCGAGCGCTGGGCGCTGTTCGACGAACGCATGGGCTTGCCCGACCGCATCACGCTCGGCGTCGGCTGGTCCGCGTCGACCCGCATGCTCTGGGCGGGCACCGCGAGCGGCGCGGCACGCTGGCAGGACGGTCGTTTCGTGCCGTTGCTGCCGGCGCCCTACAACACGCAACTGGTCTACGACCTCGTCGACGCGCCCGACGGCAGCCGCTGGATCGCCCACCGCAGCGGCTTGCAGCGCTGGCGCGGGGATACGCTTGAGCTCGACCTGACCGCCGACAATTCGCGTCTCCCGGCGGTCTCGGTCGACCACCTCGCGTTGCGTCGCGCCGGCAGCGGTCGATACGAGCTGTATGCCGCGAGCGGTCACGGCCTCGGACGCTGGACCGAGGGCGAAGGCGTCGTGCGCATCGAGAACGTGCCCGGCATCACCGCCGGCGCTGGCGTGCCGAATCTCGCGGTGGCCGCGGCACCGGATGTTGCGGACGAGGACATCCTGTGGGCCTCGACGGACGCCGGTCTGGTTCGCCTCGATCGTTCCGGCTGGCGCGAAATCAGCGCGCCTTGCCTGGAGGGACTCGCGCCATTCGCACTCGACGCCGAAACCTTCATGCACGGCAATCGCGTCTGGATCGCGTCGCGCAACGGCCTGCGCCGGCTCGACGACGACCGTACCTGCGTCGCGTATCCGGCGACGCGCGCGCTGGGTGCGCTCACCGGCGTGCGCGTGGTCGGCGACGACGTCTACGCCTTCGGCTCGCGCGGCGTCATGCGATTGCAGCGCGACGGCAGCGCACAACAGCCGGGGCGAATCTACGGTCCCGAAGCGGGGCTGCTCAGCCCCGAGATCGGCGCGGTCGCGGTGGACGACCGTGGCCGGTTGTTCGGCGCAACTGCGGCCGGCCTCGCCGCGCTGCAGCCGGAGCGCGCGGCACGACTCGGCGCACCGGCACCGTTGCGCCTGCTCACGGCGCGCTACGGCAATGCGCTGCAACCGCTCGCCGCCGCCGCCGAGCTGCCGCCGGACGACAGCAGCGTGCGCTTCGAGTACAGCCTGTTCGCATTCGATCGCGAGTACGCGACGCGCTACCGGGTCCGCCTGCTCGGACTGGAGCGCGAGTTCGGGGCGTGGGGTGCGGACGCCGTCGCGAGCTATCCGCGCCTTCCGCCCGGGCGCTACCGGTTGCAGGTGGAGGCGCGTGATGCGGACGGAATCGCCGCCGCCTCGCCGCTCGAATTCCCGTTCGTCGTCGGCGCGCATTGGTGGCAACGCATCTGGGCGCAAGCCGGCATCGCGTTGCTGGTGCTCGGCGCGGGCCTCGGCATCGGTCGCTGGCGCGTGCAGATCGCGAGTCGGCGCGCGCTCGCATTGCAGAAGGAAGTCGCGTTGCGCACGCGCGAACTCGCCGCGGCGAACGCGAACCTGGAACAAGCCGCGGTCACCGACCCGCTGACCGGCCTGAAGAACCGTCGCTACTTCGCGTTGGCCGCTCCGGCGGAAGCACAGCGCGCGCGCCGCGCCGCGCACGCACAGGCGCTGCTCGTCGTCCTGCTCGACGTCGACCACTTCAAGCGCATCAACGACGAATGCGGTCACGACGCCGGGGATGCCGTGCTGGTCGAGGTCGCGCAGCGCCTGCAGCGGATCGCGCGCGCGGGCGACTTCGTGTTGCGCTGGGGAGGCGAGGAGTTCCTGCTGTTGCTGCGCGATGTCGAACGCGCCGACGCTCCTGAACTGCTCGCACGCCTGCTGCAGGAATTTTCCGATGAGCCGGTTCGCGTCGGTGCGGGGCCGCGGCGTGTCACCGCCTCGATCGGGGCGATCGCCTATCCGCCGACGCCGGCGGACGGCGGCGACCTCGAGCACGCGATTGCGCGCGCCGATGCGGCGCTCTATCGCGCCAAGCGCGAGGGGCGGGACCGCGCGATGCTGGTCGAGTGCGGTGCGTCCGGCGATCCGCCGTGCCGGACGATCGTGCGCGCCGCCGGCGCATGAGTGAATTGCGTCGCGACCGACGCGCGCGCGCTAATCTACGCCGATGACGATCCACGAATACCGCTTCGGTGACTACCGGCTGGCGCCGGCGGCGCGCGAACTGTGGCACGCCGACCAACTCGTCGCGCTGCCGCCGAAATCGCTCGAATGCCTGATCTACCTGGTCGAGCATCGCGAACGCGCGGTCGGTCGCGACGAGCTGATCAGCGCGATCTGGGGACGCGCCGACGTCAGCGACGATGTACTCGCGCAGACGCTCCTGCGTGCGCGCCGCGCGGTCGGCGACACCGGCAACGAGCAGCGCGCAATCCGTACCGTGCCGCGTTTCGGCTACCGCTGGGTGCTGCCGGTCGACGACGTCGCAGCGCCGGCCGCGCCCGCCGAGGCGCCGGCCGAGCAGCCCGCCGCGTCGCCCGCGTCAGTCGCACGCGACGCGGCTTCGGCGCCGATGCCGCGGCGTCGCGGCTGGCGCATCGCCGCGATGTTCGCGGCGCTTGCCCTCGTCGCCGGCGCGTTCGGACTGTGGTCGTGGCGCGAGCACGCAGGCACTGCCGCACCAGCGGTCGGTGCCGGCGAGCGCACCGTGATGGTCCTGCCGGTCGAAGTGCGTGGTGGCGATCGCGCGGCGGCATGGATCCGCCTCGGTGCAATGGACTACCTCGCTGCAGGCCTGCGCGGTCACGCGGACCTCAAGGTATTGCCGAGCGAGCAAACCCTGCTGCTTGCCGGCGGCGTCATCGATCCCGCCGATGCCGGCACCCTGCATCGACTCGAACTGTCGACCGGCGCGCGCTACATCGTCGCGCCACAGGCGACCGCCGTCGACGGCGCCTGGGCGATCGTGCTCGACGTCTACCACGATGGCGGCGTGCTCAGTTACGAGGCGCGCGGCGACAATCCGCTCGATGCATCGAGCCTCGCCCTCGCGCGCTTCGCCGCTGCGCTCGGCGTGTCGGCCGAGCCGCCTGCGCGCACCGGCGCGGCAGCCGAACTGGTGCAGCGCATGGATGCCGCATTGCTCGCCGGCGACCTCGCCGAAGCGCATCGGCTGGTCGACACGACGCCGGCCGCGTTGAAGGACGATCCGGCGGTGCGCGTGCGTACCGGCCAGATCGCGTTCCGCGCCGGCCAGCTCGATGCGTCGACCGCCCTGTTGCAGCCGCTCGCGGACGATGCAGCGCTCGCGGCGGACACGCGCGCGCAAGCGCAGATGGGCCTCGGTGCGGTCGCGGTACGGCGCGGCGACTTCGACGCGGCGGAGACCGCGTACTCCGCCGCGATCGCGACCCTCGCCGGCGTGCACGCGGACGCCGACCTGCTCGGCAGTGCCTACGGCGGTCGTGGCGTCGCGCATGGTGCGCGTGGCCAGGTCGATGCCGCGCTCGCCGATTTCGCGCGTGCGCGCGTCGAGTTCGAACGCGCCGGCGATCGCACCGGCGCGGCCACAGTCGAGGTCAATGTCGCCCTCGTCGAAGGTGGTCGCGGTCGGTACGAACAGGCCGATGCCGCGTTCGACCGTGCCATCGCGACCTTCAACCGTTTCGACGTGCGCGACAATCTTGCGGCGGCGCTGCTCGGCAAGGCGAATGCGCAACTGGCCCTGCTCGACAATGCCGGCGCGCTCGCCAGCAGCGAACGCGCGGAGAACCTGGCCGCGCAACTCGAGAACCCGCTGTTGAAGCGACGCGTCGCAGCGGTTCGAGCGGGTGCGTTGCTCGCCGTCGGCGCGCTCACTGCGGCCGGGCGCGTGCTCGACGAGGACAAGCCGGGCGGCAGCGCCGACGTCGAGTTCGAGGTGCTGCGCGCGACGCTCGCGTTCGAGCGTGGCGACGGAGCGGCAGCGAGCGCGCGCGTGGCGAGCCTGCTCGAACGCGGCGGCGGAGATTCCAATGTCCCGCTGTCGAACCTCGTGCTCGTCAGCGCCGAGGCAGTACGTCGCGGCGGCGACAGC
>Ga0207639_10001083_pt1 | contig 18484 bp, 24 predicted proteins | sample KBSCornC32_FD_184299 | JGI IMG/M metagenome (GOLD analysis project Ga0207639, IMG submission 184299) | Corn rhizosphere microbial communities from Kellogg Biological Station, Michigan, USA - KBS Corn C3-2 (SPAdes) (version 2) | ecosystem: Host-associated > Plants > Roots > Rhizosphere > Soil ...
CAGGTTCTTTGACCTGATTGCAGCCCACCCCGTCCTTGCACTTGATGCTCTGAAGATTCTGGCGGCAGAAACCCTGTTCTCGTTTGTGTCACTGCACAGTGTGCAGCGAAATCCTACATCAAAAGCCTGTGGGCTTTGATCTCTATGATCGTCCTCTCGATGTCCTCACGGATGCGGCCCAATCGAGCCTCCAGGCCAATGACATTTTGCCAAGACACCCTGCCAAAATCGATATCCTCAAGGATGCCAATCATGCAGAGTTGATAGTGTGTCTCTATGTTCCGTCGATCTCGTTTCAGCCTCTTGCACTCATCCTTAGCCTTCGACCTGATCTCGACAATTAATGATCTGAGGCGTTCCGGCTTCTCTATATATGAGGCCAGTTCCTGTGCTTCTTTTGTCATGTCGAGCAACGCATTTAGCGTTTCTAAATTATCCACGCATCTACACTCTGTGAATCTGATTAACGTCTTTCCCTGAGTTTTCCCTTGTGGGATGTGTGAGCCGAACGTGAGCAGCAAAGAAGAACGCCATTTCCTTAACGTGCTTGGGGGTTGGGCGAAACTCTGCGTTGCACAGGGAGCATTTGTAGTAGCCGGAATATTTGCCATTGCGATCCTTGCCTACGATAAGATGTGCGACTTCTCCCATGCCGGGAAGTCTACGCCGATATCCGATTGCGCGCACAAGGCTGCCCCTGGCGCTCGCGGGGTCACAAAGGGTTGCGTGGTCGCTGCATAGTGTGCAACATCGGACAACCCGAGCCGTGTTGCCCGAATCGCATCTTAAATGGACGCAGAATCCCGAGACCGGACGCTTGACGACCTTCGCACGATTGTTGAAAAGGTGGAGCGAAAAGCGCACGTACCACCGAACAACCCTGACCTACTCGCACTTCGGCAAATCGTCGAACACAAAATCACTGAGCTGGAATCGGACGAGGCAGCGGAGAAGAGAAATTAGAGCGTCACAATCTTCTTGCTGCACGCGAGGCAGTTCGCAATGTGTTCAACATACTCATCACGAGCTTTGATGTGTTTGGATTCTGCTTTTCTGACTGATTCCGTAAGCTGTTCCAAATTTGCCGGACAAGAGGGATCAGTTGTGAGACTCGCAAATTGATTTCAGCAAATCCCCAATTGTTCAATGCTTTTTTGTACTCCCAACTAAGGGCGATTCCTTCTTCGCATCGGATTCTCAAATCGGGTCTCCTGGCTAATGATTCTGTCCGTCTTCGGCTGTTCCTTTCGGGGATATCTTTGACGATGAATTCCAAGCAATTTGCGCCCAACTGCGTTTTTGCATGGCCTGCCTGGTTCAGCCTTGCAGAAGGGGCAATGCGCTTGGATCACCGTTGCCCAACTGTCAACGTTGCAGCCGAACAGAACACTACAGCCAGCCAGCTTGTGAGAGTTGAGTTGAAATCTGCTTCGATCTTTTGATGGCTTCTCGATAATCGTTGGCAAGCTGAACGATTTTATTAACTTCCTCTAGTTCGGACGGCTCTATCCAGACGGCAGAGTGTAAAAAGTCAGGTTCCAAGTCTTGCCCCAGCAATTGGATTCCCGACAGCCTTTTCTGCAGGCTTTGCCCCAACCTCGCGAGAATTACCCCGATTCGGGCTCCTTCGGCTTCGAGCGAGATCTTGCGGACCTCAGTTTCTTTTCTTTCCCGCATCAACCTGCCGAGGAGTGCGTCCTGCTGTTCCGTGGTCAACACGCTCGACGTTTCAGGTTCAGGACTGATTACGTCTATCGCGGTTTCAGGTTCAAGAGTGATAACTTCCATTTCGGTTACGCTCCATCGGTATTGATCGTAGTGAAGCTGGGCAGTCTGGCAAATACAACGGGGGTGTCATTTCCCTACGACTGTGGGAGAAGACCTGTGCCAGACGGATAACGCTTTTCGAAGCCCGCGTAGTTCCGGCTCATCAATTAAGAATTCAGCCGTGCTACACATCCTCCGGAACTTGGAATTGTGAAACTCCCTGCTTAGCCGCTAAACCTTGTTCGTTTGCTCATCCGCAGAGACCAGCTCTCACCGAACTGAAGCGACCACAAGGCTCTTAATCCCGGCTGTTGAATCCACGGTTAGCGAATTGCGAAAATACCCTGATGATTAGAAATCCGATAACTTCCGGACAGGAGATTACACATGCTCTAGGTTTAAATAAAAATCTTTCGATCTAGTCATCTACGGTGTCCAGAGGATAACAACCGCCGGACCCGGAGAGAGTGCGCGGTTACTTCTTTGCTGCTTCTTCTGCCATTTCCTTGTGGAGGCTGGCAAGTTCGTCGTTCTTGACAGAGAGTTCCGTCAGCGACTTGACGAAGTATTCGCAGTGCCCGATGGTGCTGGCGCGGTTCTTTTGGTTGGACAAAGCTGGTGTTCGATTTGTAGGCCACAATCATGGCTTCGTGTTCTCGCACCTGAGCACGATAGTCCTTTGCGCTGGCCTCGTAGAAGCTCGCGATGCGCTGATGCTCGGCCGGAGTCTTGGCGGTGGAGATCAGGGAGTTGAGTTGCCGCTTGCTGAGCTGCTCGGATTTGGCCTTGGTGGACGGGGCCTGGGCGATAGCTGCAACGGTGATGACGAGAGAGAGACAGACGACGGAAAAGACTGCGAACGTGCGTTTCATGGAAATCTCCTTGGCAATTCAGGTTGAAGGGGCAAAACGGAGCCACGGTCAGATGCGAACCGGTGACAGTTTCGATTGCTGAATGCAGGGAGAGTCTTAGATCCTGAAGACGTGGAAGAGAAGGTGCTTGGCGAGTCCTGGAGCGGGTGCGGATTGGAAGGATTCCGCCCGCATCGCGATGAGAACAAGAGACGGGATCTGCGGGATCGCAATTTGGGAAACGACCCGGTAAGCCTTGGAATCAGGTGACGAAACAGGCTGAGCTGCGACCTGGCTGGCAGTCGAGCTGCACGCGCATTCATTGCACTCAGCGATGAAGGAAGCGGCGTGCATGGGGCTGTGGCACTCGGCGGCAAGCTGGCGACTACTAGTGTTTGCGGCCGCCGGTGCGCAGCATCCAGAGCCGTTGTCGCGACTGGAGCTTAGCCAGTGGTCACATGGAGCGTCTGCAAGCGCCGTTTGACCGGCAAGGAGCAGAGCCACCATCAAGGCCACGAGTTGGATGATGCGTCTCATGTGTACATTCCGAATCATGGGCGCTTGTGCGCCGAGAATCGGTGATGCCTATCACTTCGACTGAGGAATGCGGATATACATTGATCATTCATGTGAGAACTCAATCGAATTCTATTGGGGCTTCGGCAGGATGGTGGTGGTGGACCAACGGACATAACCAAAAATCGTGCTACCTCCATTTCAGGAAGCCGCTAGTCTTTACGGGCGTAAAGCTTGGGTTCACTGGCTTGCAAATCGAGGCAGCGCCACTTTCTGCGACCATCCCTGACGGTGATACGCCCACAATTCCTACCGGGCGCTCCCACAAGTTCATTCATGTCAGGCTCGGAGGATTTTCTGCGTAGTTCATCACCGGTCTGATGGAGCTAGTGCTGAATGATTATCGGATCGAGCGCGAAGCAGCTAACAACTCCTCTGCCCGCGGCCTCACTCGGATATCTTCGGTGAAATTTTCCCAGCGTACAGTGCCTGAGCGATCAATCAGGAACTCCGCCGGGCGGGAGATATCTGTTCCATCCGGACCTCCGCGTGGATGCAGGAGCTGGTAACGCCGAATTACCTCGGCCTTGGGATCGCAAAGAAATGGGAACGAGTAGCCCCGTTTGTGGCGGAGATTTTCTGAAACTTCCACAGCATCTACGCTAATGGCGACCGGCAAGATTCTTTGTGCCTCAAATTCCGGTAGAGATCTTTCGATGCCTCGTAACTCGAGGTTGCAATACGGTCACCAGTATCCTCTATAAAAAACCAGTAGGAGAGCTTTGGGCGGCTCCTTGCTTGCTGAACCAGAGAACAACTGCGTCAGGGAGACAGAATGACCGGTGCTGTCCGGCAGCGTAAAATCTGGCACTCGCTGCCCTACCTGCGGAGCCGTTGCGGACTCTCGTGGGATGTGTCGTGCGCTCCAGAAGGAAAAGATGGTTCCAGCCAAAAACAACAGGGAAAACCCCGTTGCCAGGGCGCTGGAAAGCTTTCCTTTATAGACCGTCGGTTGTCCAAACGCCTGCCACAGGCCGAAGAGAACAACTACAGAGCCAATCAGCGAAAGCAGGAGGCTGATCCATGGAACCGGCGCTGCTGGAAAACCAGTGAACGGCAACCCGTTGCTCAAAGCGCCGAGTACCGTTAACAACAAGCCCATCCATGGGGCGAAGGTCCGCTTCCGTACCGTGGTATCCGCCATTGCGATTCAGTGTACACCGAAGCGGAAGTGCTTCCGTGTCATCGAACGCCCACCCTGCGGACTGCCATCCGACGACTTTGCTGATGTTCTGGTTTTGGGCCACTCGGAAATTTGCAATTTCTTGCCACCTAGGGACACCCCAGGGAATACCTCTGGCATCCGCTTAATATGCCGCAGCCCTCTATCCACGTCCGAAATCTGCTCGAGACAGTCGTCCTGCACCTCCAGCATTCACCGGATCTTAGCGAGGAAGAGGTTCGTTGGATTCAACAGTTCGCAGCACACCTGATTACGGAGTTCAGTGTGTTGCACGAGGATGATCTTTTATACGCTGCATTGGAAGATGAGGCTTCTGTGGAGCGGTGATTCAATCGGATGCCGGGTCTTCACTGGATGCGGGACGTCTTCAATTTTTCGCGTATCGACTCAACGGCGTCCGGAGTGATCAGCCGTCTGCTGCAAGCGAGACATTCGGACATGTGCTCAACATAGGCGTGACGTGCCTTATTTAGCTCCGCCTGGGCGTGCTTTGCTTCTATGTGGAAAGTATCGAGCTGAGGCGGGCCGACTGGCATGAGTTGGAGAGCCCGCTCGTATGCGTCGAACCAGCCCCATTCCTTCAGCGCGTGCTCGAAACGCAAACGAAGTTGAAGCCCCTTCTCGCAATCGCGGTTCATTGGAAACCCCACAGTTTAGGGCAGTTTAACGAAAGATCGCCAGCTAGGCACTGGATCATGCGCTTCACTTCTGCCTTTAATCTCGAAACTTTTCCTCATTTTGCGCGAACTTCGTGAAAGAGTAAAGCGCTCTAAGGAAGCATCTGAGTAAAGCGTTTTATGGATTTCAGCTCGTTCTAAAATGGGATTTTGGCAGATTCAGTCTCTAGGGATTCGCCTTCTGTCATCGGCCTATGGATGAGTCATTGCACGGGTGCTTGCGCTGCCGCGATACTTCTGCGACTCTCTGCAAAGAAGCCTTATAGACAAGCCCGACACAACGACCTTACCCTCGCCCTGCTACCCATCCATGTGCAGTCTTTTGGAAATGCATCTTTCGGCCGTCGAAGCTGACCTCGTAAGCTCCATCCGGGATGCTCGGAGGTGCCTGCACCATGTCAGCGGCTACGTATTCCCAGATGTCGAGCTTCGGCAGTGAGACTTTCACTGCTCTCACCGTGCAAGGTGCCTGCAGGTTCATTCCCTCGAGAACACCTTCAACAAGCACAGCTTCGCGAATCGAGTACGACACTTGATCTCCATGACGAACAGAAATCCCCCTGCAACCTGCGTTCGAAGTTGCAGGGGCTGGAATGGGAAAGCCGAACATCGCATTCCAAAACAGGCCAGTTGGGGAGGACTGCTGAATTCATGGTTCCACAGCGGTGGCGATTGTGAAGTGATTTGCATCACTACGAATCTCTCAAGCTTGGAGCACTATTTCAAAAGTGAGTTGTGCCGGATGCCCGATTCTTTACCGATTGCGAGAGTAGACAGCGACCAAACCGCTGCGGTTGACACGCTCTATGACCACTTGATGCTCTGAAGATTCTGGCAGCAGAAACCCGGGCAGCCAGGATCACAATCGTTGAAGCCGGAATTGGCCGACGCGGGCGGAAGCCAACATGAGGGAGCTGCGCCTAGGGGAAGACTCCAGCTTTCCCACGCTTTGTTCGGTATAGGACATTCTTTTTCGGACTGAAGGTGCTACGCTTCGTGCCTCAAAAAGGGAACTTTACAAAAGGACCGCTGTCCCCGTTCATCTTTCTCTTTAATCGTGAGTTCGGAGGAATGCAGCATGTTCGCTGACAGAGATGTTCTCTGTGTAAGCTGTGGCGCTAAGTTTGTGTTCTCTGCGGGAGAGCAACAATTCTTCGAAGAAAAGCGGTTCACAAACGTTCCGAAACACTGCAAGCAATGCAAGGCCAAGAAAGAGGGCAGCAAAGGGCGGCGGCGAACTGAAACGCACGTCACCTGCTCGCAGTGCGGGAGCGATACTAAAGGCAAACCTGTTCTGTGCAGAACGTGTTTCGCAAGCAGACCCAAAACTTCCGAAATTGCGGCTGCGTGATTGAAAATCTGACGGCGTTAAACTTTTCGGCTTCTACTTGGAACAATCTCCAGAGTTGTCCGAATTAATCATTCGATCAGAATGACGATTCTTTGCCTGCGGTTACATACCCTTTACCAACGTGCAGTGAGTCGAAGCCGTCTTCCAGGTGCCGGAATCATTCACCCAGGTGTCACTGCAGATGACAGTACGTGCGCGATGGGTACCCTTAAAGTCAGCGTCGTAGGTAAACGTGTAGTGTGAAACGGCGGTGTTTGACCCGAACGTTGCGACCTTGAGGTCGCTCATGTTGCCGCTCTTCCACTTAGTTGTCTTATCCTGCAGATCCTTGATGAATTCGTCCCTTGTCTCCCAGTCTCCCCAACTGTTTCCCGCTATGAATCCATCAGCAAGATGCTGTTGCGCCCAGGACACGTCGTTTTTCATTTGCGCATCTCTGGACTCCTGCTGCAGCTGCGTGATCTGGGGAACGATATCGTTAGCAACCTGGGCGTGGAGGTTGATGGATAGACTGAGGCAGCAGGATAGGCCTAGAGCCGTGATAGTCAACATTCTTGTCATTGAGCGGGTCTCCTTCTTGAGAGTGACTGGGATTCTACATGTGGGTGAGCTTTTGTGCACGCGATCCTTTCAAACGTGCGATGGGCTGGGGCCGAGGTGTCTAGCGACGAATAAAAATGGTTCGGGTCAGCGACTATCAATCCCAGAGATTCGGAAATGCACCGCTACATGCCTTCAGCGGTAGTTTCCTGGTGAAACGCCGACATCCATTTGCCGTTTTGCTTTTGCCACACCGACGTGGCGATAACCTTCCCAGCTTGCTTCTTGCCGCCGCAGGTTGCATCCTGGGTCGCGGTATAAGTCATGACGGTTGTGTTTTTATCGAGCCAGAGATAAGAAAAATCGGACAGCGAGAAACTGTTGACCGTACATCCCGGATCCACCATAGTCTTCAGGATCTGTTGCTTTCCCTTAGCCACTGTTCCATCCGCAATGTTCACAGCGTTCTCTGGAGTCATATCTTCAACGGACTTCGCGTCGTGGTCTTTCCATGCCTGCCAGCCTGTTTGCTCCTTGCTTTGCAAAGCCGTCTCTGCGGCTGCATTCGTCTGCGAGTACAGTTGGACACCCGATAACAGAAGAGCGAAGCTCAGTGCGGTCAACGCGATTCTAAGCATATTCCTCCTTCAGTGATTGGCGCTTATTTCGGCCACTTCTCAGCTTCACAATCGCAAGGTGCAATCGTCTGTCCTGTTTTGCTCACTCTGCGCTCAGCGTCCGGAAGGAGCCGAACGCAACACAGAAATCAGCATCACCGAGGTCAAAGAGTTGGAATCTGTCTATCTCTTCAAACGTCAGACCATCGAGCGCATTGGGTAATCCGGACGGAGTCGCGTTCGGCGTCCATGCTTCGAGATAATCCCCACAGACCTGCACGTCGGTATTATGGTTAAGCTCTGGCCCCGCGACAGGAGATGCAGTTCCCACCTACCTGTCGGTCCCCCGAGACCCTTGAAAGAGACAAAAAATGAAAGTTTCTCGCCTAACCCTTTGCGTGGTGATCGCCGCCGCGTCTGCCCTCAGTCTCTGCGCTCAACCGGCCCCGTCCGGCTTCCATCGTGTCGCCTGCGTCAAGGTCAAGTCCGGAATGGCTCACCAATTCAAGCAATGGGCCGCCGGCGATATGCACAAGTACGCGCAGTCTCGCGCCACGAGTGGCGCCGTTACTTCGTGGTTTCTGCTCAGTTCCGTCATACCGCAGGGCGAGTCAGCCCAATGCGACTACATTATGGTCAGCATCTACGCGGGAGTTCCGACTCCGCCCATGGAGCGTGACGACCTCGCATCTGCCCTGAAACAGGCAGGTATGTCCACCACCGCCCAAGAGTTCGTTGACAAGCGCGACTCCATGGTGACCCTCATCTCCAATGACATGTTCCGAACCATCGCGACCGTTGGCTCACCCAAAAAGGGCGACTACTTCATCGTCAACTACATGAAGGTGTCAAACATGGAAGACTACATCGCCTATGAGAAAAAAGTCTGGGTGCCGTTTGCGGAAGAGTTGGCGAAAGACGGCTCAAGAACTGGCTGGTCACTGAACGAACGCGTATTTCCCTCGGGCGCAAACACGACTTTTCAAGCCGTCACAGTCGACATCGTTCCAAGCTGGAAAGAAATCTTTCAGCCCTCCGGCGACTTTGCCAACTCGTTCAGAAAGTCCCACCCCGACGCGGAACTTGGCACGACCTTCGAACAGTATGAAAAATTGCGGACAATCATTTCCACCAACATCTTTCACATGGATGATTACGTCTCGGCAGCAAAGTGATCCATGTGGCCCGCTGCGCCAGTGCCCCGTCCAGTTCGATTCACTGGACTAACAGGTGGCATGGGCGTACGGGTCCAAAGGATTACTTCAGGCTTTGGCATTCAATTGGATTCCCATTTCTTCTGGCGGATTGATAGTACTCACGCCACGAATTCGGGCAAATCTAGTTCAAGCTTGCGATAGTCAAAGCCCATGCAACTCAACGACTCAGATGGGAATCTCATTTCGGCATCAGCGGGAAAGGCTGTTTGATATGGCACAGCCAACGGCGAACATAGCATTTCGGCGAAGTTCACATAATCGACACGCGAACGTTCTTGGAGTATCGGTCAATGCCATCAACATCACGGAAGCTGCAGATGAGTGTGAGCGACTCATTGCCTCGAGGCGGCGCGGACAGGTGTGCGTCACCGGGGTCCACGGGGTTATGGAAGCCCAATCCGACCCTCAGTTTCGAGCCATCTTGAACAGTTCCTTCCTTACCGTTCCGGATGGAACTCCACTGGTCTGGGTAGGTCGCCTACAGGGGCACCACCAGATGGGCCGAGTTTATGGACCGGATCTCATGATCGAGCTGTGCCGCCGTTCAGTGCAGCGCGGGTACCGCCATTTCCTTTACGGAGGAAACGAGGGCGTAGCAGAGAAATTGGCGGAATGCCTCAAGCAGCGGATTCCCGAATTGCAGATCGCAGGAACCTATACTCCACCTTTTCGTCCCCTTAATTCTGACGAGGAAACGGAATTGTTTGAGAGAGTATCGGCATGTAAGCCCGACGTCATCTGGGTCGGCCTGAGTACCCCGAAGCAAGAGCGATTCATTGCACAATATATCGATCGCCTCGATACCAGGCTGATCGTCGGGGTAGGTGCAGCCTTTGACATTCATACAGGGCGAATTAGTGATGCCCCGGACTGGATGAAACCGCTCGGACTGCAATGGCTTCACCGGTTAGCACAGGAGCCCCGACGCCTCTGGCGCCGTTATCTGATCAATAATCCGAAGTTCATTCTTCGGATCGCTTTACAAATGAGCGGATTGGTTTCCCATTCACTGCGAGGGATGGAGCAGACCAGCCTCCCGCCGGGCCTCACCGAAAGAAGAATCACTTAAATCGCGGTTCAAGCACCGCAACTTCGACATGAGAGGACAAGAGATGAAAAGAGCATTGGTGTGCGGGGCCGGAGGTTTCATTGGCAGTCACTTAGTGAAGAGACTAAAACAGGAAGGTTATTGGGTCAGAGGGGTCGATCGCAAGAGGCCGGAATTTAGTCCTACGGCCGCAGATGACTTTGTTGTCGCCGATCTCCGGGACCCGTTAAGTTGGGAAAAATGCCTCGACTCCTCTTTCGATGAGGCATATCAGCTGGCAGCAGATATGGGAGGCGCGGGTTTCATATTTACAGGTTTCAACGATGCCGAGATCATGCACAATTCTGCGATGATCAACCTTCATATGGCGCACTACGGTGTGAAGAGAGGAGTGAAGAAGGTTTTCTATTCCTCCTCGGCTTGTATCTATCCCGCCTACAACCAGGTGGACGAGAAAAGTCCAAAATGCGGAGAAGCCACTGCCTATCCTGCCGCTCCGGATAGTGAATATGGTTGGGAAAAGCTGTTCAGTGAGCGTCTCTACGCGGCCTTTGCACGGAATCAGAAACTGGATGTTCGTGTCGCACGTTTTCACAATATCTTTGGCCCTGAGGGAACGTGGGAAGGCGGGAGGGAAAAGGCACCCGCCGCACTTTGCCGGAAGGTAGCGGCAGCTCCGGACGGCAGTGAAATTGAGATGTGGGGAGACGGTGAACAGACCCGCTCGTTTTTATATATCGACGAGTGTGTGGAAGCAGTTCGCCGATTGATGATTTCTGACTTTGCTGGACCGGTAAACATCGGCTCAGAGGAAATGGTCTCACTTAATCAAATGGCAAAGATGATCATGGAAGTCGCAGGCAAGCAGCTCTCGATAAAGCACATTCCTGGTCCATTGGGCGTTCGCGGACGGAATTCTGATAATAAGCTGATTCGCGAACAATTGCGGTGGGAGCCCACGATGCGTCTACGCGACGGCTTAAAAAAGACATATGCCTGGATAGAAGCTCGAGTCAAAGCTGCTCAGACTAATGTCAAGGATATGAATGCCGTCTATCAGACGGCCTGAACAGAAGTGAATGCGTGGGGTATCTTTGGGGAGTGACCCAAACCGCAACGGTTCCCGTTAAGGTCTCAACCTCCTAATATGAATGTGCCCCCTACTTTCCACTCGATAATCTGAGACCGCTTTGCTCAATTCACAATAGCGCTCGATCATCGCCGAATTGCATACGTGATTGTCTTCAGCGTTTTGAACATCCGCCTCTCGAGCGCACTGCGCAATGGTTTGAAGGCAGCGCGGACAGATCGAACGTAAGGTACCCTCATCGTTGCAACGATACGCAATTAGACAATGTGTTGGATTCAATCCGTGCATCTTTTCCTTCCAAGTCAAAGGAGGTTTTGATTTGACGAGTGTGATCCTGGCAAGAGGAGAGGTCAATCCTCACAAAGTAATGGTTACTTACCTGAGTTCGAGAGGATGCTGACAGGGGAAGTGAAATAGCACAGAATAGACTGGCCACTGTTTACACCGGTCATTCGCGATAGCTGCGATGGTTCTTGCGTCGTGCCGGACGGGGCCTACCGTAAGACGCAGTGCACCGATTGGCAAGTGTTAGAAATCTTTGCACCCAGCGCAGAAGGCCCACTGTGAGTGGGCCTTCTGCGCTGAGTTTAGCGGCGCGAAATGGGAGCCCTATGAAACAGCGTATTATCCGCGCCCTCGCCGCGCTCTTTTATAGAACTGCCGAGATCGTTACCGATATTCCTTACATTTTGTTTTGTGGCCTGCTCGTGGATCGTGGAGCGCTTCGAATCCAAGGATTGAACGATGATCGTTCAGGAAGCATGCTGAATCACTGGTTCGCTTCCACATAGTGAGCGAACCGATTGAGGATCGCCTGCCATCCCTGACGCTGTTGCTCTTCCGAATGAGTTTCCTCGGCATCGAATGTTTCGCGAACGGTGACTGCTTCTTGTCCGTTCAGGAACTCTACGAGCAAGGCTCTGCCGCCGAATGAACATTCAATCAGTTCGCTCGGAGCGATCCGTGTGTAGGTCCCGGCAAAATCGAATCCAATACTCCCGTCTCTTGCTTCCATACGGGATGAAAACGCTCCGCCAACCCGCAAGTCCACACTTGCTGCAGTTGTATGCCAATCGTCCGATGCGGCATTCCATTCCATGATGTCCTCAGGCGTAGTCCATGCGGACCAGACTTGTTCGAGGGGAGCGTGGACCTTTGTTTCAACCGTGATCTTCATCGTCTTCTCCTGAGATAAATCTCGCATTCATAAATTGAGGTCTTGCATAGTCGCGCGCGAGCGCGGATTTGTATGAAGCTAATTACGAGAGGATGGATCGGAGCCGCCGGTCGCGAAGGTAGAGGCCAACCCAAATGACGCAGCCGAAGACCACCGGAAAGAGGATATTGAACCATGGAGCGCTCACGCGTACGTGGGTGGCGACGGCTCCTCCCAAGTACGCCGAAAGCAAAACGGCTCCGAAGATTGCAGTTCAGGGAATCAGATAGAGAAGCGTACTGAGAACCAGGACAACGCCGATCCCGATGATCGCCGACTCGGGGTACCCCAATTCGACGGTAGCTTTAACAACGAATGCCGGTTTGAAGAGCTTCATTGCGCCATCAAACAGAAGGAAGGCGCTGACAATGCCACTTAGGATGCGGCCGATCCAGATCCTGGTTCCGGACATTGGTTGGTGGTGGGGAAGATCAGTCGTGAAGTTTTGTGCGATAGCGTTCATGGATCATCTTCTCCTTCTGATTCAATGACTGCCGTAAGCCTGGAAATTCATCGGTGCGGGGGAATTTTTATTTCGGCGGGAGTTGCAGCGGGAAACCGAACCGTGGGAAGAGCCGTTCAACGTCGAGGAAGTTGTTCACGCCCGAAATCTTAAAGCCGAAAACCTCCAGAACAATCAAGGCCCAAGCCTTATGCCCGCCCTCTGGATTGGGCCGGTACTGAGCAAACGCCGGCCAGCCGCAGGCGAAGGTCGGGACCAGGCGTGAGCCGCGGCATCCACACCCCAGCCCGAGCATCCAGGTCTGAACGTCCTTCGGGCCTTGTAGCCACAGCGAATACGGGGGCATGCAGAAGGTCACCTCCTGGCGCATCAGCGATACCAGCCCATCAACGTCATAGCTCTCGAACGCGTTGACATATTTGTGGAGCATCGTTTGCTGAGGAGGAGAGAGCTCCGTTGGTTCGTTTGGACTTCTCTTCGAGAGAGAGCCGCGTGCACGCTGAAGGGCGCTATTCACCGACGCGACAGAGGTTTCAAGCGTTTCGGCTATCTCTGCGACCGGATACTCAAGCACCTCTGACATTAAGAGTGCGGCGCGCTGTTTTGGCGGTAGCTTCTGGAGAGCCGCCACAAAAGCCAGGCGGATGCTTTGGCGTAACGATGCTTTCTCGTCCGGGCCGGCGTCAGGATCGCAGACGTCGGTATCCAGGACCGGCTCAATCCAGTAGCTGTCGGGCTGCTGCTTGAGTTCTTCCAGAGGTGGCGCGCCCGATGATGGACCGCTCTCTTCGATAGGACGCGCACGGCGGCCCCGCTTCTTGAGCTCATCAAGACAGACGTTCGTTGCAATCCGATACAGCCATGATTTGAGAGAAGCGCGGCCATCGAAGCGATCATAAGACTTCCACGCGCGGATCATGGTCTCCTGCACGGCGTCGTCTGCATCGAATACCGATCCCAACATCCGATAACAATATCCCAGGAGCGCGGGTCGATAAGTTTCGAATTGGGCATCATCAGTGTTCAAGATCATAATTCAATTTTATGATTTCAGACCTTACCGTAATTCGATCGGTCTATCTCCCCGCAAACACCCGAATCGGTCGTTTACGGGCTCTGTTTGCAACCGAGATACCGCTCTGTCGTGAGGACGGATGCGTGTCCGAGCAGGAATTGAATCTGTTCTATCTCTCAGCCGGCAGTATGGCACAACTTTGCACAGGTTCTGCGCAGATCGTGGCAATAACCGACGTGCGTTGAGTTGATCGCTTCAGCACAGGGTGGGCTCGATAGACTCCGAGATCTCTTTGGTTATTGATGTCGAGAGCGAAACTCGCATGGCACTTGGGGAAACGGGCGCCGGACGCTCTGTTCGGCGCCCGGTCACTACTGACTGTTCACAACAGAACTGACAGTGGGTGCTGCAAGAGCCTGCGGAATACCGTGCGTTCAATGGAAGTGCTCGGCGATTTGCCCCACGGTCGTCTGATCATGCTGCGTGGGCAGCGGTTGCAGAGCATGGCGATTGGCCAGCGCATGCAGGTGTGTGAACTCAGCGCCCAGATAGAAGATCTGCGCAGAATAGTAGACCCAGACCACGAGAACCACCAAGGACCGAACCAGGGCTCGACATCCCCAAGTAGAGGCCCAGCAGCCATTTGCCGAAAGTGAAGAGCAATGCAGTCACCGTGGCGCCGACGCGCACGTCACGCCAATCCACGCGTGCTGCCGGGACGTACTTCAGAATGCAAGCCATCAGCAGAGCGATGCCGACGAATGATATCAGGAAATTGAATCCCTCAAGCAGCATCGGTGGAATGGGTAGCAAGTTTGAGAAGTAGGCTGCAATCGCCGACAGGGCTGTGCTCATGATCAACGACACGAGCAGCACGAACCCAAGGCTGAGAACCAATCCAAACGAAAGGACGCGCTCCCGCACTATGCCCCATATGCCGGAAGGCACCTTAGCCTCTGACTCCCAGATGCTATTCAACCCCGAACGAAGTTCTTGGAACACACCCGAAGCGCCGAGGAGCAGCACGATAACCCCGGCGACGGTCGAAAAGACCCCGCCGAAAGTGCGATGACCGTAGACCAGAATGGTCTGGACCGTCTCCCGCCCCTGCGTTCCCACCAGTGATTGCACCTTGGCAAGCAGTTGCGCCTCCGCAGCATTCTTGTTGAACACCAGTGAGACGATCGCGAGTACGAGGATGACCAACGGAGAAATAGATCCGATCGTATAGAAGGCCAGCGCAGCGCCCATGCGTCCGTCGTTGTGTCTGTTCCAGTCATCAAAACTGCAGCGGAACAGGGACATGAATCCTTTGATATCCATCGCGTTCACCGCGGCAGGCAAGAGGCCGTGGCCAGAGCCAGCTTGACCCATTAGAGAAGGAGTGAATCGAGGCAGTTGCCTTAAACATCGAGGCGAGAGCCCAGCTTCAAAGCTTGGAAGAAATTAACGACAATTTCAATGACTCTACGGGGTGCGTTTGAGACTTCTTGCACTGTTGAAGACCAGTGAAGTTCTCATTGGACCTCGAGCGTGCCATTGGCACTTTCAAAGCAGTTGTTCTAGAGGGTTGCGAGCAAGCGCGTTTCTTATCGAGCCGTTCAGCTGATGATGCCATCTACTTTGGGGGTGGATTGCCCTTCTTCTTGAAGAGTCCGCCCAGCGCCTGCCCGAGGGGATTGGCAGGTTGTTGGCCGGGTTGCTTCGAGGTCTGGCCGGGATTTTTAGGGCCACCCATCAGGTTCTGCAAAGCACCTGCAATCGATCCGGGATTGTCGATATTTGGTATCACGCCCTTCAATTTCATCTGCGCCAGTTGCTGAACATCTGGTTCGAACTTCGGGTTGGAGAATGTGCCGGTAATCAGAGCCGGGATCACGAGTTCTCCCTGGTTGTTTCCAAGAGCGGTCTTCATGAATCCGCTGACGCTCTGGCCTCCCACATGCTGACTGACGGATTGCGAAATCACGGCCGTTGCGCGAAGATTGAGTGCTTCGGTGACCAGGCTCGCGGTGCCCGCGAATCCGACGTTGCCGATCTCAAGCTGGGCCTGAAGGTTGTTGGCCTGGGCGATGCCGCTTTTGACGGCGATGTCGCCGGTCACCTTCGAGATGTTGGTAATGCCAGTATTTTGTGTCGTGGAGCCGGGGTGCAGGAAGCCCCCGATAGCAGAGAGTTCCTTTCCGATGTTAGCGCCCGAGTACTTGATGTTGGCGAGGTTCAGGGCCACCGTTCCGTTCAGCGTTTTTTCGATCTCCGCTGCCGTAAGCGACTTGACCGGGCCAGAAGCGTGCATGTCGACGTTCAGGGTTCCCTGGCCACTGACCTTGTCGAGCGATGTAAGTCCGTACGCCTTCGCCATGGAAAGGACCGCGGGCAACTGGGCGTTAGGCGCGCGCAGAGTCGCGTCGACGACCGGCGAGGGAGAAGTGTAGTTGCGCACCGTGAACTGCACATTGGCAGTGGTCCCACCGGAGACGATGTTGAATGGATTCGACTGGATCTGGGAGGGGTTGAGGTTCAGGTTGATGGATTGAATCTGAATCGGCTGGGCGATGTCTTTCCCCCTCATCTGAACATTGGCCGCCGTCACGGTTCCATTGAGGGCAGGCTTTCCCACGCCCCCTGTGGCGCGCACGTTGGCGTTTACCACTCCTGTGACCGTCGTTCCCGGCGAGAGCGCTGTGCCGGAGGCGGCGGCATACTTAGCCGCTTCAGCAATCGAGACATTATTGGCCCGGAGGTTCAACTCGATTTGCGCCGGCGTCGATTTTATTTGCAATGTGCCAGTCGCCTCGACAGGCATTGATCCAAGCTTCACCAGCAGGTTGCGGAGCGTGATCACTCCGTTGGGCAGGTCGTCTATAAGATCGTATTTCGCAGAGACCGGATAACCAAGTTCCATCCCGCGCACTTTCGCATTCTGGATGTCGGTTTCACCTTGAGCAGTGAGCCTTCCGCCATCGCTATCGATCTTCGTTTCGCCCGTCATCACGCCATCGGTCCCCTGGGTAGCGTGGGAATTCAGAAACTTGGTGAAGTCGCCGACGGCTACCTGCTTGAGATTCAGCGTGCCATGAAAGGGCATTCTGGTGGCATCCTCCCCGATTGGACCGCCCTCACCCTAAAGCGTTATGCCTTGTGCGCCGGAACCGGCCAGGTGTATGGCCGCATCGAGGGTGAAAGAGCTATTCGGCGAGAAGTCTTTCAGTGTGGCATCGATGTGATCGTACAGAGTAGGAGTGTTGTCTTGTGTCTGATCCAGCAACGAAATCTGCCCGTCTTTGATTACCAGGTCACCCAGTGAAAAATGCTGCTGAGACGACTGCGACGGTGCATTCGATGGCTGCGGCTGCGTTCGTTTTGCGTTGGGAGGGTTGTCTGACTGAGCAGAGGTTTCCGCAGGATGGCCGATGGAGGCGAAATTCCACTGCCTGGCTTGATTCCTGATGAGATTCACTGTAGGCCGCTGCAGATTGAGCGATCTGAGTTCGACCTGCTTCCTCAGCAGCGGCAGCAGTTTCACGGAGACGTCGAGTTCACCGGCCTTCACGAACGGAGTATCCGGGCTGAAGCGAGGATCGTCGGCAATCGCGAGATTCTGAACGCGAATGCCGAACGGGAACAATTTCAGGTGCATGTCTCCGAGCTGAGCTGGCCGGCCTAAGCGGCTCTGAAGTTCTGATTGGATCCTGCCGCGATATCTGTTCACATCGAATCTGGCGACAAAGATTGCAACACCCGCAACGATGACGGCGACGACGACGGCGATGGTAATAACTATTCTTCTCATAAAGATCCACTTCCCCGTCTGTGACACGTAGTTAGATGAGGTCTTGACCGGGCAGTTTGCTTGCGCATATAAGGCAGTTGGCCTCTTCGCCCGATCCCCATCAGCGGGTCTAGCTTGCTCTACCCGGTGCCCGGGTGAGCAAAGGTCGCCCCCATTCTGTTCATCACCGAACCGACGCAAAAGTGCGGAGACGACTACGTTAATGGCCTCTGTCAACTCAAACCGCTTTGAAGATTAGCAGGGAGTATGGACAGTCTATGAACTTTGTTGACATGGATCTGACATGTTCCAAATGTGGGTAACACTCTGACAGATTTTCGCGCCAATTTTCCATTAGGGTCCGAGTTGCCGGTGGCCCGGAGACCTTTTAACGGGCAAATCTGAACAGGTTTTCAGCCAGTGCACAGTGGCAAACGAAATCTCGGCGGGTCTTCGAGTGCATCCAATCAATCTGACTGAAGGGTGGGGGTTGCTCCGTTCGTTCGATTCCGGAAGAGTTCTGGGCAGAAGCGAAAGTAGAGGAACATCGATATGAAACGTGCAGGTTACATTACATTCTTGGCGATTCTGACGCTGCTTCTGGTGAAGCCACGCGCGTTGACTCGCCGCTGGTGCCTCGCCGGAAGTTCGACATAGATTACGAAATGTATTGCGGGAACGTGAATCGGTGGATGCCACACGTGCGAGGCTGGAGCTTTCCAGGATAGTAACCGCGACTGAGCGTTGACCGCTCATGGTGCATCGTTTAACTTCGTGTTTGATACGCCGATGCACAGAACACCTATCACAACAATTGGGAACGCCCTCCAGCCGGCAGCCGCATTAAGAAGGACATGATGAATGGACTGGAATCTCAAGTAGCCGTCGTGACCGGTGCCGGTCGTGGCGCCGGCGAGGCCATCGCTTGTCGTCTCGCCGCAATGGGAGCGCATGTGCTTCTCGTCGCCCGCAGCGCCCACCAACTGAATCGGGTACGCGAGCGCATCCTGCAGGACGGTGGCGTTGCGACCGTATTTCCCTGCAACCTGACAAAAGCCTCGGCGATAGCAGAATTAGGGAATGTAGTCGCCGAGAAGCATA
>Ga0207639_10001084_pt1 | contig 18484 bp, 12 predicted proteins | sample KBSCornC32_FD_184299 | JGI IMG/M metagenome (GOLD analysis project Ga0207639, IMG submission 184299) | Corn rhizosphere microbial communities from Kellogg Biological Station, Michigan, USA - KBS Corn C3-2 (SPAdes) (version 2) | ecosystem: Host-associated > Plants > Roots > Rhizosphere > Soil ...
CGACATCGCGCTCGGCGTCGGCGGCCTGCCGCGCGGCCGCGTGGTCGAGATCTACGGGCCTGAATCGTCCGGCAAGACGACACTGACCCTGCAGGTCATCGCCAGTTGCCAGCGCAACGGCGGCACGGCGGCCTTCGTCGATGCCGAGCACGCGCTCGACCCGAGCTATGCCGAGAAGCTCGGCGTGAACGTCGACGACCTGCTGGTTTCGCAGCCGGATACGGGCGAGCAGGCGCTCGAGATCGCCGACATGCTGGTGCGTTCGAATGCGGTCGACGTGGTCGTGATCGACTCGGTCGCGGCACTCACGCCGAAGGCGGAAATCGAAGGCGAGATGGGCGACTCGCACGTCGGCCTGCAGGCGCGGCTGATGAGCCAGGCGCTGCGCAAGCTGACCGCGAACATCAAGAAATCAGGCACTTTGGTCATCTTCATCAACCAGATCCGCATGAAGATCGGCGTGATGTTCGGCAGCCCGGAGACGACCACCGGTGGCAATGCACTGAAGTTCTACGCTTCGGTACGCCTCGACATCCGGCGTATCGGTGCGGTCAAGCGCGGGGAGGAGGTCATCGGCTCCGAGACGCGCGTCAAGGTCGTCAAGAACAAGGTCGCGCCGCCGTTCCGCCAGGCCGAATTCGAGATCCTGTACGGCGAGGGGTCTTCGCGCGAAGGCGAACTGATCGAACTCGGCGTCAATCACAACCTGATCGACAAGTCCGGTGCCTGGTACAGCTACAACGGCGACCGCATCGGCCAGGGCAAGGACAACACGCGCCTGTACCTCAAGGAACACCCGGAAATCTCCGCTGCGATCGACGCCCAGTTGCGTGCGAAGCTGTTGGCCAAGGGCGGCGCGTCGCCGTTGCCTGCGGTCGAGATGGAAGAGGCGTGACTCGCATCGGGTCGAGGCCGTCGCGCCTGAACGCCGCCGGGGTCCTGGCCCGAGGCGCTTTCGCCGTGGTCGCGCTTCTTGTCGCGACCGCCGCGCGTGCGGCCGATGGCGTCGAGGGGCAGGACGCGAGGCTGACTCCCGTCGTCGCCGGCGTCTGGATTGCTGGCCAGATCACGCCGCAGCAAGTCGAGGGATTGGCTGCACGCGGCATGACCGCGATCATCGACCTGCGCCCCGACGACGAGGAGGCCGGCCAGCCCTCGTCGCAACAGGTCGGCAATGCCGCCGAACGCGCGGGCCTGTCCTTCTCCTATGCGCCCGTCGAGCGTGGCGGTTTGCCTGAACAAGCCGCGGTGGATGCGGTTTCGCGCGCGCTGCTTCATCCGGGCACCACGGTGGTGCTGTATTGCCACAGCGGTCGCCGCGCCGCGCGTGCCTGGGCACTGGCGGAAGCGTCGCGCAACGGCGGGCTCGAAGCCGAGGCGATCGAGGCCGCCGCGAAATCAGCCGGACAGCCGGTCGATGATCTCCAGGAGCAGATTGCCGCACGCATCGCGACGCGGGTGAAATTGCCATGACCTGCAGCAATCCCGATTGACGGAACGACGCCATGGCCGGGCGGCGATCAACCGACCATGACCATGAGTGCGCTTCGTGAAGAAGAAGTCGCAACGCGGAACCATTTCCCCACGTTCGGGCTATGAGCGCGGGCTCGGCCTGCTCGCGCGTCGCGAACATTCCGCACGTGAACTGAAGGCCAAGCTGTCCGCGCGCGGGCACGCAGCCGACGAGGCGAACGGCGCGATCGAGCGGTTGCAGCAGCAGGACTACCAGAGCGATACGCGTTTCGCCGCCAGCGTGGCACGCCAGCGCAGCAGTCAGGGCTATGGACCGCGCCGCATCCAGGCGGAGCTGAGGTCGCACGGCTTGGCGGACGCGACCATCCGCGCCGTGATCGAGGAACTGCAGGTCGACTGGATCGCGAGCGCGGCGGCTCAGCTGCGCCGGCGGCACGGGGCGCGCGTAGCGCTGGAGGCCGCGGAACGTGCCGCCCGCGCCGCGTTTCTCTTGCGCCGCGGCTTCGATCCGGCGACAGTACGCGCCGTCACGCGCGCTGAAGTGGACGATCCGGGCGAAGAGTTGGATTGATGACTCGATTCCGGACCGCATCTTCGGCGTGTCCGCCTTTCGCCTCCGTCCCGATCCCGCCCATGAAAACCTCCGAAATCCGCTCCGCGTTCCTGGAGTTCTTCCGCTCCAAGAACCACACGATCGTGCCGTCGAGTTCGCTGGTCCCGGCGAACGACCCGACCCTGCTGTTCACCAATTCCGGCATGGTCCAGTTCAAGAACGTGTTCCTCGGCAGCGAGAAGCTCGGCTACGTGCGCGCTGCCGACGTGCAGCGCTGCCTGCGTGCGGGCGGCAAGCACAACGACCTCGACTCGGTCGGCTACACCGCCCGCCACCACACGTTCTTCGAGATGCTCGGCAACTGGTCGTTCGGCGACTACTTCAAGCGCGAGGCGATCGCCTGGGCCTGGGAATTCCTGACCGGAGTACTGAAACTCGAGAAAGATCGCCTTTGGGTCACGGTCTACCACACCGACGATGAAGCGTTCGGCATCTGGAACAAGGAGATCGGCGTTCCGGCCGAGCGCATCGTGCGAATCGGCGACAACAAGGGCGCACCGTTTGCATCCGACAACTTCTGGCAGATGGCGGACACCGGCCCGTGCGGACCGTGCACCGAGATCTTCTATGACCACGGCGCCGACATCGCGGGTGGCCCGCCGGGTTCGCCCGACGAGGATGGCGACCGTTACATCGAGATCTGGAACCTCGTCTTCATGCAGTTCGACCGCGCCGCCGACGGCACGCTGTCGAAACTGCCCGCGCCCTGCGTCGACACCGGCATGGGGCTCGAGCGCCTTGCCGCCGTGCTGCAACACGTGCATTCGAACTACGAGATCGACCTGTTCCAGCGCCTGATCCAGGTCGCTGCGAAGCTCACGAACACAGCCGACCTCGAGAACAAGTCGCTGCGCGTGATCGCCGACCACATCCGTGCGTGCTCGTTCCTGATCGTCGATGGCGTGCTGCCCTCGAACGAGGGACGCGGTTATGTATTGCGCCGGATCATCCGACGCGCCCTGCGCCATGGCTACATGCTCGGGCAGAAGCAGCCGTTCTTCCATGCGCTGGTCGGCACGCTGGTCGAGGTGATGGGCGATGCCTATCCCGAACTCCCGGCGAAGCGTGACCTCGTCGAGCGCGCGTTGAAGGCGGAAGAGGAGCGTTTCGGCGAGACGCTCGAGCAGGGCATGAGGATTTTCGAGGAGGCAGCGACAGCTGAAGCGCGACTATCCGATTGGCTTGTCAGGCATAAGGGCGAACCCTCTGTCGGCCCTGTAGTTATGCCGCTTGGGAACCATTCTTTGACGTATCGACTTGGCGATAAGATGCAGCGATTTGTGACTGCCTATTGCCCAAATTTTAGCGTCGCGAAGGAGCATTTCGTCAGGAATCTATCCCAGCAGTACACCAAGTCCAGTGATCCGGGGGCTTCGTTTGTGCTGCTTGTGGCGACGCCGAATTCTGAAGTTGAGCGAGTTGGTGCAACGCTGCAATCGCAGGCGGCCGAATTCGCGATCTCGGTCCAGGTTGTTCCGGAGGAAGATGTTCGTGAAATCGGAGGTAGAACAGCATTCCGCCTCTACGACACCTACGGATTTCCGGTCGACCTCACCGCGGACATCGCGCGCGAGCGTGGTCTTTCGGTCGACATGGCCGGCTTCGAAACCGCGATGGAGCAGCAACGCGAACGTGCGCGCTCGGCCAGCCAGTTCGACAGCCGGGCAACCCTGCCGGCGGAGGTCGCGAGCGCACTCGCGCCGACGCGATTCCTCGGCTACGACACGCTGTCGGCAGGCGATGTGAAGGTCGTCGCGATCGTGCGCGACGGTCGCGCGGTCGATGCGCTGGAGGAGGGCGTCGATGCGGTCGTGCTGCTCGATCGCACCCCATTCTATGCGGAGTCCGGTGGCCAGGTTGGCGACACCGGCACATTGTCGAATGCCGACGGCCGTTTCGAGGTCGCCGACACGATCAAGCTCGGCGGAGTTTTCCATGCCCACCTCGGCCGCTGGCACGGCAAGAGCCTGCGCAAGGGCGCCGTGGTGGCGGCACAGGTCGACGGCGCGCGTCGCCAGTCGATCGTGCTGAATCATTCCGCGACGCATCTGCTGCATGCGGCGTTGCGCAGCGAGCTCGGTACGCACGTGCAACAGAAGGGTTCGCTGGTCGCGCCCGATCGCCTGCGCTTCGATTTCGCGCACTTCCAGCCGATCAATGCCGACGAGCTGCGTCGCATCGAGGACATGGTCAATGCACAGATCCGCCGCAACGACGTGGCGGAGGTGCGCGAGATGGCTTACCAGGCCGCGTTGGATTACGGCGCGATGGCGTTGTTCGGCGAGAAGTACGGCGACGAAGTGCGCGTGCTGAAGATGGGCGAATTCTCGACCGAACTTTGCGGCGGCACCCATGTCGGGCGTACCGGCGACATCGGTCTGTTCAAGATCGTCAGCGAAGGCGGCGTCGCCGCCGGCGTGCGTCGCATCGAGGCCGTGACGGGTGCGGCAGCGATGGGGCATGTCGCCGAAGAGGAATCGCGCCTCGACCAGATCGGCGCGCTGCTGTCGGCGAATGGGCCGGAGATCGTGGACAAGCTGCGCCAGTTGTTCGAGCGCCAGAAGAAACTCGAGCGCGAGCTCGAGTCGTTCAAGGCGAAGGCGGCGAGCTCGGCGACCCAGGATCTTGCCTCGACCGCGCGGCGCATCAATGGCATCGATCTCGTTGCCGCCCGTGTCGATGGCCTCGATGCGAAAGCCTTGCGCGACGGTGTCGACACGCTGAAACAGAAGCTCGCCGATTGCGTCGTGTTGCTCGCCGCAGCCGCGGACGGCAAGGTTGCCCTGGTCGGTGGCGTCCACGGCCGCGCGCTCGGCAAGATCAAGGCGGGCGATGTGGTCGCGCACGTTGCCGCCCAGATCGGGGGCAAGGGCGGAGGTCGCCCCGACATGGCGCAAGGCGGAGGCATCGATTCTCCTGCTCTCGACGCTGCATTGGCGGCCTTGCCGGAGTGGCTCGCGGCGCACATGTAAATGTGAAGAAAATGTCAGCCTGCGCATGACTTGGGTTCATTGCGCGCACCCGAGGGCTTGGTTAGTATCGGGCGAACCTGGTATCGGCGTCGTGGCGGCTCGCGTGCGAGGCGTGAAAAGAGCGCCGGATCAGGAAAATAAGGGGAAGGGCAGCGAGGGAGGCTGCCACTTGGTACCCGGGACTGCATGCGCGGGGTGAAAGCAAATGCGCGCATGGAGATCCATCGGACCGGCAAACGTATTAAGGAGAGCCACATGCTTATCTTGACTCGCCGCGTCGGCGAGACGCTGATGATCGGTGACGAGGTGACCGTCACCGTACTCGGCGTCAAAGGCAACCAGGTCCGTATCGGAATCAATGCGCCCAAGGACGTGGCAGTGCACCGCGAGGAAATCTACCAGCGGATCAAGCGTGAGCTGGCGCCGGGCGAGGAATCTCCGGACGGTTCTGGCAGCTGACCTTTACCGGCACGGCCGCAGCCGCTATCCTCCGCGGCCCGGACGCGATTCGTACCACGCGCGCCGGCACAGCAAGAAACCCCGGAGAGATGCCCGAGTGGCCGAAGGGGCTCCCCTGCTAAGGGAGTATAGGGTCAAAAGCTCTATCGAGGGTTCGAATCCCTCTCTCTCCGCCACATACGCAAAACGCCCCCTAGTGGGGCGTTTTGCGTATGTGGCGGAGAGAGAAGAGGGCCAAGAACGGTCGTCTTCGCAGAAGACGACCGTTCGACGAATTCGTCGGGAACGAATTCGGACAGCCGAGGCTCAGGATGAGCCGGGCAATCCCACCATCGCGCCCACGAGCGCAACGAAGCCTCGGCGATTGCGCCAATCCTTTGTGCGAGCACCGGAACGCGCGATCACTGCGATCGAGCCGTCAACGTGCGCCCCCGCGATGCACGACGACGCGACGCGAAAATCTCCGTCGCAGGTTTGTTGCAGAAAAAGGTTGACGCGCGCCACTGCGATCAGAATAATCGCGCGCTTTCCGGTGCTGGTTCCGGCGGATTGCGGAGTGCTATACTCGGCGGCCGTCCAGCGGCGACGGAATCGGTTACAACGCGCCCGTAGCTCAGTTGGATAGAGTACCAGGCTACGAACTTGGTGGTCGGGAGTTCGAATCTCTCCGGGCGCGCCATTTGCTACACGAAGGGTGCTTCGGCACCCTTTTTGTTTCAGTCGATCCGACGTTGGCGCACGCGGAATTGCAGGTCCGCCGCGACGGCTCCGGATTGACGCGAAGGATCGCGCTTCGTACCATCGTCGACCCTTCCGACGGCTTCGCGCCTGCGGAAACAGCGATAACGACGGGGTATAGCGCAGTCTGGTAGCGCGCCTGCTTTGGGAGCAGGATGTCGGGGGTTCGAATCCCTCTACCCCGACCATTCGACTCGCAGGGCGGCATCCTCGTGGCAGACCGCGCGGATTGCTTGCGACAATGTGGCTGACGATGCGCCCGTAGCTCAACCGGATAGAGCATCGGCCTTCTAAGCCGACGGTTGCAGGTTCGAGTCCTGTCGGGCGTGCCAGTACGGTGTCGGTGAGGTGGGACGAACCAGCTTCAATGGTGGACGTAGCTCAGTTGGTTAGAGTACCGGATTGTGATTCCGGTTGTCGGGGGTTCGAATCCCCTCGTCCACCCCAATTTGGGTACAATCCGGGGTTCCATTTTCCGGCTGTTGTGACCCTCGCCCCTTGCTCTTTCGGCAAGCGGGACAGGGAGCGTGGCCGTCGCGCAGGCGCGACGGCGTTTCAAATGTGAAAGCGGGCCGTTAGCTCAGTTGGTAGAGCAGGAGACTCTTAATCTCTTGGTCCTAGGTTCGAATCCTAGACGGCCCACCAAATTTTCCCTGGCGCATGCGCGCCGGCTCCTGGAAGAGCCTTCGCGCGAGCGACAGGCCGATCCGGGCGAAAGTGGCGAAACTGGTAGACGCACCAGATTTAGGTTCTGGCGGGGCAACCCGTGAGAGTTCGAGTCTCTCCTTTCGCAGTACTGCCTTCCCGAAACGAGCCTGTCGCAGACCGCCTGGGGCCACCCAGTCCGCGGCGTTTTGCGCTGTCCGGATCGTGGTCGAAGGATCCTGCGGCACACCGGATGTGCCGCCGCATCGGGCGCATGAGTGCGTGATGCGAAAAAACGTGGCGCGGTTCGCCGCGACCGTTTTTCCGCGAATCGTGGCAGGATGCCCGGTCTTGCCAACAGAACAATGATCCAGAGGAACACCATGCAAGTCTCGATCGAAAATGTCGGCTCGCTCGGCCGCAAGCTCACCGTCCGCCTGCCGGCGCAGCGCCTCGAGGACACCATCCGCACGCGCATCCAGGAGATGGGTCGCAGCGCGCGCCTGAAGGGTTTCCGTCCCGGCAAGGTGCCGACGAAGGTGATCGAGCAGCGCTATGGCAGCCAGATCCGCAACGAAGCGCTGTCGGAGATGATCGGCTCGAGCTTCCAGGAGGCCGTCACGCAGGAAAAGCTGCGTCCCGCGGTGCAGCCGTCGATCGCGACGACCGGCCGCCCGGAGAACGGCGAGATCGAATACACCGCGACGTTCGAGGTATTGCCGGAGATCGGCAAGCTCGACATCGGCGCGCTCGAGATCGTCAAGCCGGTCGCGAGCGTCACCGACGCCGATATCGACCAGATGATCGAGACGCTGCGCCTGCAGCGCCGCAGCTGGAACCAGGTCGAGCGCGCGGCGCAGGACGGCGACATGGTCCTGTTCGAGTACTCGGCCCAGGGTGAAGGTTTCCGTCATCCGGAGAGCGGCAACGATCGCGTCGGCGCGATCCTCGGTTCGGGTGCCTACTCGAAGGAACTCGAGGACAAGCTCGCCGGGCACAAGGCTGGCGAGGAGTTCTCCACGCATGTCGACTTCCCGGTCGCGGTGCGCACGCCGGCGTTGTCCGGCAAGTCGGCCGATGTCAGCGTCAAGGTCGTGCGCGTGCAGGAAGCCCAGCTTCCCGCCATCGACGAAGCCTTCGCGGCGAGTTTCGGCGTCAAGGAAGGCGGCCTGGAGCGCTTCCGCGAGGATGTGCGCGCGAACCTCGAGCGTGAGCTCAAGGGTGTCCTGATGGGGCGCCTCAAGGTCGGTGCACTCGAGAAGCTGGTCGACGCGCACCCCGAGCTCGAAGTGCCGCAGGGCATGATCGAAAACGAGGCGCGCATGCTCGCGCGCCAGGCCGGTGCGCAGACGCAGGATGCGGTCACCCAGTACCTGCCCAGCGCGCGCCGCCGTGTCAGCGCCGGTCTGCTGATCGCCGAGCTCGCGCGCCAGAACAACATCCGTCTCGACGCGCGCCGCGTGAACGAGGCGCTCGCCACGATCGCCTCTACCTACGAGGAACCGGAGCAGGTCGTTGAACTCTACTCGCGCGACCCCCAATTGATGAGCGCGCTGCAGAATCGCGTGATCGAGGACCAGGTCGTCGAGTGGATGGCCGACCACGCCAAGTGCAGCGAACAGCCGTTGAGTTTCAACGAAGTCATGCGGCCGGGCGCCTGAGCGCACCGGCGCCCGGGAGAAACGCCATGTCCAGCCTGATCATGCCGCCGACGAGCGGACCCGCCACCGGCCTCAACCTCGTTCCGATGGTGGTCGAGCAGACCTCGCGTGGCGAACGTGCGTACGACATCTATTCGCGCCTGTTGAAGGAGCGCGTCGTGTTCGTCGTCGGTCCGATCGACGACTACATGGCGAATGTCGTCGTCGCGCAGTTGCTGTTCCTCGAGTCGGAAAATCCCGACAAGGACATCAACCTGTACATCAACAGTCCCGGCGGCGTGGTCACCGCCGGCCTGGCGATCTACGACACGATGCAATACATCCGCAGCGACGTCAGCACGATGTGCATCGGGCAGGCCTGCAGCGCGGCCTCGTTGCTGCTGATGGCAGGCGCGAAGGGCAAGCGCTACGCGCTGCCGAACTCGCGCGTGATGATCCATCAGCCGTCCGGCGGGGCGCAGGGCCAGGCGACGGACATCGAGATCCAGGCGCGCGAGATCCTCTACCTGCGCGGGCGCCTGAACCAGATCTACGTCAAGCACACCGGCCAGGCGCTCGAGCAGATCGAGCGCGACATGGAGCGTGACCGCTTCATGAGCGGCGATGACGCGAAGGCGTACGGCCTGATCGACGCGGTGCTCGACCGACGTCCGGGCGAAGCGCCGGTAGCCGCCTGATCGCGCAAGATCGGCGTCATTTCACGCTTTTTGACATCCATTGCGACCGGACGGAGCGTCCGGTCGCGCTGTGCTATCCTGCGCCGGAAATCGCGGCGAAACTCCGAGGCGGAGCATGACTGACGACCGGCAGAGCCGATCGGGCGACAACGGCAAGATTCTCTACTGCTCTTTCTGCGGCAAGAGCCAGCACGAGGTCCGCAAGCTCATCGCGGGTCCCTCCGTATTCATCTGCGATGAATGCGTGGAGCTGTGCAACGACATCATCCGCGAGGAGCTCGAGGAGAAGGCGGCCAGTGCGCGCAGCGACCTGCCCAAGCCGGCCGAGATCCTCGACGTGCTGGATCAGTACGTCATCGGCCAGTCGCGTGCGAAGAAGGTGCTCGCGGTCGCCGTGTACAACCACTACAAGCGGCTCGAGACGCGCAGCCGCAACGACGACGTCGAACTCGCCAAGTCCAACATCCTGCTGGTCGGTCCGACCGGCTCGGGCAAGACCCTGCTCGCCGATACGCTGGCGCGCCTGCTCAACGTGCCGTTCACGATCGCCGATGCGACGACGCTCACCGAAGCGGGCTACGTCGGCGAGGACGTCGAGAACATCATCCAGAAGCTGCTGCAGAAGTGCGACTACGACGTCGAGAAGGCGCAGAGCGGCATCGTCTACATCGACGAGATCGACAAGATTTCGCGCAAGAGCGAGAACCCGTCGATCACCCGCGACGTGTCCGGCGAAGGCGTGCAGCAGGCGCTGCTCAAGCTGATCGAAGGCACGGTCGCCTCGGTGCCGCCGCAGGGCGGGCGCAAGCATCCGCAGCAGGAATTCCTGCAGGTCGACACCAAGAACATCCTGTTCATCGTCGGGGGCGCATTCTCGGGCCTCGAGAAGATCATCCTGCAGCGTTCCGAAGCGACCGGCATCGGCTTCAACGCCGAAGTGCGCAGCAAGGACCGCCAGGCGGACGCGGGCAAGCTGCTCGCCGACGTGCAGCCGGAAGATCTGATCAAGTTCGGCCTCATCCCCGAGTTCGTCGGTCGCCTGCCGGTCGTCGCGACGCTGGAGGAGCTCGATGAAGCCGCACTGGTCAGGATCCTGACCGAACCGAAGAACGCGATCACGAAACAGTTCAAGAAACTGTTCGAGATGGAAGGCGTGGAGCTGGAGTTCCGCCCCGACGCACTGACCGCGATCGCGCGCAAGGCGATCAAGCGCAAGACCGGCGCGCGCGGCCTGCGCACGATCCTCGAGCAGGTGCTGCTCGACACGATGTTCAACCTGCCTTCACTCGAGCACGTCAGCAAGGTCGTCGTCGACGAGGCGGTGATCGGCGGGCAGGCTGAGCCGTACCTGATTTACCGCGGCAACATGCAGACGCGGGCGGCGTCGGAATAGCCAGCCCCTCGCTGCGCTTGCAAACGGCGCCAACAATCCTCACTTGACGATACGGCAGCGTGGGTTCACGCTGCCGTTCGTGTTTCCGTGGCACCCTGTTTTCACGCATTCCACAGCCAGAGCCGATGACCGACAAGCCGACCAAGCTCCAGAAGACGAACGCCGATCCGATCGAACTGCCGGTGCTTCCGCTGCGCGACGTGGTCGTGTTCCCGCACATGGTGATTCCGCTGTTCGTCGGGCGCGAGAAGTCCGTGCGCGCGCTCGAAAGCGCGATGGCGGACAACAAGAAGATCCTGCTGGTCGCGCAGCGCAGTCCGGACGTGGACGAGCCTGCAGTCGGCGACCTCTACACGATCGGCACGATCGCGAGCGTGCTGCAATTGCTGAAACTCCCCGACGGCACGATCAAGGTTCTGGTCGAGGGCACCGATCGCGCCGAAATCGCCGCATTCGGCGAACGCGATGGCCTGATGGTCGCGCACGCGCGCATGCTCGATGCAGCCTACACGCGCAGCGAACGCGAGGTCGAGGTGATCGGGCGCCAGCTCGTCAGCCTGTTCGAACAACTGGTCAAGCTGTCGCGCAAGATCCCGCCCGAGCTGATGGCCACGCTGGCCGGCATCGAGGACCCGTCGCGCCTCGCCGACACGGTCGCGGCGCACATCGCGGTGCGCGTGGCTGAAAAGCAGCGCGTGCTGGAGACGGTCGACGTCGCGGACCGCCAGGAGCTGCTGGTCGGGCTCGTCGATGGCGAGATCGACGTGCAGCAGATCGAAAAGCGCATCCGCGGCCGCGTCAAGTCGCAGATGGAAAAGAGCCAGCGCGAGTACTACCTCAACGAGCAGATGAAGGCGATCCAGAAGGAGCTCGGCGACATCGAGGATGCGCCGAACGAACTGGAGGAGCTCGCGCGCAAGATCGCCGCGGCCGGCATGCCCAAGCCGATCGAGGCGAAGGCGCGCACGGAGCTCAACAAGCTCAAGCAGATGTCGCCGATGTCGGCAGAAGCGACGGTCGTGCGCAACTACATCGATTGCTTGCTCGGCGTGCCGTGGAAGAAGAAGACCAAGGTGCGGCGCGACCTGCAGCGCGCGGAAGACGTGCTCGATGCGGATCACTTCGGCCTCGAGAAGGTCAAGGAGCGCATCCTCGAGTATCTCGCCGTGCAGCAGCGCGTGAACAAGATGAAGGGTCCGATCCTGTGCCTGGTCGGCCCGCCTGGCGTTGGCAAGACCTCGCTCGGCCAGTCGATCGCGAAGGCGACGAATCGCAAGTTCATCCGCATGTCGCTCGGCGGCGTGCGTGACGAGGCGGAGATCCGCGGACATCGCCGCACGTACATCGGCTCGATGCCGGGAAGAATCATCCAGAACCTGGCCAAGGCCGGCACGAAGAACCCGCTGTTCGTGCTCGACGAGATCGACAAGATGTCGATGGACTTCCGTGGCGATCCGTCCGCGGCGCTGCTCGAAGTGCTCGATCCGGAGCAGAACCACACGTTCAACGACCACTATCTCGAGGTCGATGTCGACCTGTCCGAGGTCATGTGGATCGCGACCGCGAACTCGCTGAACATCCCGCCAGCGCTGGCGGACCGCATGGAAGTCATCCGCATCCCCGGCTACACCGAGGACGAGAAGCTGAACATCGGCCAGCGCTACCTCGTGCCGAAGCAGCTCAAGGCGAACGGGCTCAAGGCTGCCGAGCTGTCGGTGGCCGAGGATGCGCTGCGCGACATCGTGCGCTACTACACGCGCGAGTCGGGCGTGCGCAGCCTCGATCGCGAGATCTCCAAGATCTGCCGCAAGGTCGTCAAGGAACTCAGCCTCGCTGCCGCGAAGGCGGCGAAGAAGGGCAAGACAGGCGAAGAGCGCAAGCGCAAGGTCAGCGTCACGGCGAAGAACCTCGACGACTATCTCGGGGTGCGCAAGTTCACCTACGGTCGTGCCGAATTGCAGAACGAGGTCGGTCTCGTCACCGGCCTCGCCTGGACCGAAGTCGGCGGCGACCTGCTCAGCATCGAGGCGACGACGGTGCCGGGCAAGGGCAAGCTGATCCACACCGGCCAGCTCGGCGACGTCATGCAGGAGTCGATCCAGGCCGCGCTCAGCGTCGTGCGCGCGCGCGCGGATCGCTTCGGCATCGACCCCGATTTCCACCAGAAACTCGACGTGCACGTGCACGTACCCGAGGGCGCGACGCCGAAGGACGGCCCGAGCGCGGGCATCGCGATGTGCACGGCGCTGGTGTCGGTGCTGACCAGGGTGCCGGTGCGCTCCGAGGTCGCCATGACGGGCGAGATCACCCTGCGCGGTCGCGTGCTGCCGATCGGCGGCCTCAAGGAAAAGTTGCTCGCGGCGCATCGCGGCGGCATCACGACGGTCATCATCCCGGAAGAGAACCGCAAGGATCTGGTCGACATTCCGAAGAACGTCACGGCCTCGCTCGATATCCATCCCGTGCGCTGGATCGACGAGGTGCTCGACATCGCCCTCGAGCGACCGCTCGCCCCGACGACCAAGGCCGAGGGCGATGCCCCGCTGGCGCGCGAGGACATCGCGCACGAAAGCGGCGTGCGTCCGCACTGAGTGCGCATTGCGCCCGGACCGCGCGCGCAGGCGCGCGCGTCCGGTGCCTCGCCGGTGTGCGGATCGCTGAAAATGCCCTGAAAAACGCACTGGGGTCGTGTTGCGTGGCCTATGGGGCGCTGGTATAAAGGGCGCGCCGCGGTCCAGGTGACGTCCACGTCCGGGCGACTTCGGGGTAACGAGACATGCTGACGCGAGGAGCATCGACCTCCGCGCGTGCGCGTTTCGAACTCAACCAAATTCTGCGGGGCTGCGCCCCGTGCGGGAGTCCTAGATGAATAAAGCCGAATTTGTTGCCGCTGTCGCGGACGCATCCGAACTGACCAAGGCCGACGCCGAGCGCGCCATCGAGGCGATGTTCAAGGTGGTCAAGAAGACGCTCAAGGCCGGTGATTCGATTTCGCTGGTGGGTTTCGGCACCTTCGTCGTTCGCAAGCGTGCCGCTCGTACCGGACGCAATCCGCGCACGAACGAAGAGATCAAGATCAAGGCTTCCAAGGTTCCCGCGTTCAAGGCCGGCAAGGCATTGAAGGACGCGCTGAACTGATCCGGTTCCACGGGCCTGCCTGATCCACGAGAGGCGAGCCCGGCGAGCAGCGGGTGCTTAGCTCAGCGGTAGAGCGTCGCCCTTACAAGGCGAGGGTCGGGGGTTCGAAACCCTCAGCACCCACCACCATCGAAGGGCCGGCGAGCGGATTCTCGCGGCAGCACACCGGTCCACCCATGATCCGGCAAGGGCGTCCACGGGGCGCCCTTGCCGTTTTGCGCAAGCGCCAGGCAGGACGTGCGGCCGCGTACCGCGTAAAATCCCCAATTCCAGCCGGTCCACCGATCGGCCGCCGCTCCAAAAGGACAGGTTCCGAATCCATGCTGCAGCTCCTACGCGGAAAGAAATCCAGCCTGCTGGTGAAGATCGTCCTCGGCTTGATCGTCATCGGCTTCTCGTTCTTCGGCATCGAGCAGTACTTCATCGCGAACGTGAACACCAGCGTGGCGAAGGTCGGCGGCACCGAGATCAGCCAGCAACAGTTCTCCGAGCGGTTCAACCAGTACGTCCAGCGCATGGTCCAGATGATGGGCCCGGCCGCGAATGTCTCGATGTTCCAGGGGCCGGAGGTCAGGCATCGCGTGCTCGACCAGATGGTCGACGAGCAGGTGCTGCTCGAAGCGAACGACAAGCTCGGCCTCGTCGTGCCCGCGCGGCGCGTGCAGGACGAGATCCTGAAGATTCCGGCATTCCAGAACGACGGCAAGTTCGACGCCGAGCAGTATCGCCAGGTGCTCGCGTCGAACGGCATGTCGCCGCTCGCGTTCGAGGATCGCGTGCGCCAGGATCTCGGCATACGCGAGCTGCCGGCGCAGATTGCCGCGACATCGACCGCCACCGACGCCGAAGTCGACGCTTACATCCGCCTGCGCGACCAGCGCCGCGATTTCCGCTACGTGAAGCTCGACAAGCCCGCCGCCGACACCGGCGAAGTGAAGGCGGACGATATCGACGCGTACTACAAGCAGCACCAGGCCGAGTTCATGGAACCGGAGCGCGTGGCGCTCGAGTACGTCGAGCTCGACGCATCCAAGCTCGACATCGACCAGACGCCGGATGACAGCGTGCTGAAGGAACGTTACGAGAAGAACAAGACGCGCTACATCAGCGCGGAGCAGCGTCTCGCCTCGCACATCCTCGTGAAGGTCGGCGGCAAGGGTTCGCCCGACGACCAGAAGCAGGCGCTGGCGAAAGCGCAGGAGATCGAGAAGCAGCTCAAGGACGGCAAGGATTTCGCGGCGCTGGCCAAGCAGGAATCGGCCGACCTCGGTTCGAAGAACCAGGGCGGCGACCTCGGCTGGCTCGACAAGGGCACGACCGAGGAGGCGTTCGAGACCGCGCTGTTCGCGCTCGACAAGGGCCAGGTGTCCGCGCCTGTGCTCGGCAGCGAGGGCTACCACATCATCGAGCTGCGCGACCTGCGCCCGGGCAAGACGCGCAGTTTCGACGAAGTGAAGCCGGAGCTCCTGAAGGAGTACGCCGACAGCGAACGCGAACGCGTGTACTCCGAGAAGGCGGGGCGCCTCACCGACCTGGCCTACCAGAATCCCTCGACGCTCGAACCTGCAGCGAAGGACCTCGGTTTGACGGTGCAGAAGACCGCCCTGTTCAGCCGCGCCGGTGGCGAAGGCATCGCAGCGAATCCGGCCGTCGCGAAGGCCGCCTTCGCCGACAGCGTTCTCGTGCAGAACAACAATTCCGACCCGATCGACCTCAGCCCGAACCATGTCGCCGTGGTCCGCATGGCGGAACACAAGCCGACCACGCCGAAGCCGCTCGATGAGGTGCGCGACACGGTGCGTGCGCGCATCGTCGCCGAACGCACGAGCAAGCAGGCGAAGGAACGCGCCGATGCCTTGTTCGCGCAGCTTGGCCCGACCAAGGCGCTCGATGCGGTCGGCACCGGCCTCAAGGTCGAGGAGCAGAAGGGTGTCGGTCGCGAAGCGGCCAACCTCGACAGCAAGCTCGTCGCGGCCGTGTTCGCGATGCCGCGCGCGCAGGCCGACAAGCCGAGCTATCGCCTGGTCGATCTCGGAGGCGACGCCTATGCGCTCGTCCAGCTTGATGCAGTCACCGACGGCGTCACCACGACGCTCGACGCGAAGACGCGCGAAGCCGCCCGCAATACCCTGCAGCAGGGCATCGGTGCAGCGGCGACGCACGACTTCGTCGCGGCATTGCGCAAGGCGACGAAGGTCTCGATCTCCGAAACCAGGCTGCAGGACCAGAGTCCGTAAGCGGACGGCTCCACGCGCCTTACCCGGGAAGGCCGCGCATGTGCGCGGTCTTTCTCGTTTCCAGCCCCGGGCAATCAATCGCGGTCTGCGCGCCGGAAGGTGGCTGGCACCTCCCCGTTTCGCAAGCGCATCGCACGGACGGTGATGGCTCGGCGGTTGCTTCAGGGCGTCGAGGGATCGAAGCCGTTGCGGAAGATGATGTCGTTCGCATCCGGACCGCAGCTGACGGCGATATCGGTGACCTGCGCTTCCACCGTACCACTGCCATCGGAGATCGTGCAGACCTGGTTCGCCGGTTGCGTCGCGATCGTCACTGCATAGGACGAGCCGTACGGCAGCGTGTCAGGGAACGCGAAGCTGGTTGCATTCGCCGGCACCGCGAGTGCAGCGCCCCCGTTGAGCGAGAGCCCGAAACCCGAGCCGCCGAGGCCGTTGACCGTGCCCCCGATCGTGAACCGGTTCGGTTCGAACGTCGCCGTCAGCGTGCAATTCGCAACCAGCGGGGCGGTGGTATAGACCGGCGCGCTGAACGAGCCCGGGCATCCGCTGGTGCTGTCCACATGCTGGCCGACGCCGGGCGTCAGCGTGAACATGAGTGTCGTTCCAGCGGCGACCGACTGCGGCGTCGAGGGGGCGATCGAACCGTTGCCAACCACGGCCGGCGTGGCAGTGACGGTATTGGGCGGGTTGGGTACGTCGACGAACACGGCATTCGGCGTACCCGCGGTTCCGCTGCCGCCGCCGAGCGTGTTCACGCCTTGCACGTACAGCAGGTGGCGCCCGGGCGCGAGGCCTGACAGGGCGATCGTGCCGCTCACCGCTTCGTTGTTCGCGTTGTAAGTGCCGTCGACCGCGGAAAGCGCGATCGGCATTGCACCCGCGGCCCACGGCAGCGTGTCGACGTACGCGTTCGCGGCGCGGATCGGATACGTCGTCTGGGTGCCATTGCCCTGGTTGTAGCGGCGGTCGTCGATCGTCGCGGTCAGGGTCACGTACGGCCCGCCAGCGCCTTGCTGCACCGCCGAGACCGCGAGACCGTAGGCGTCCGGCCCACCAGGGAGCTTGTACGTCGCGTGCAGCGCACGCGCGACGTAGCGCAACGCACTTATGTTCTCCGACGCGGTCGACGCATTGAAGGTATTGCAGCTCTCGAAGAACGCCGTATCCGTCTCGATCGTGAAACCGGGCACGCCGAGCAGGCCGTACATGTTGTCGTCGGTCGCGCCGTCGGTCGGATACAGCGTGTCCGACTGCTCGGGCGTGTAGTCGTTGAACCAGGCGAGGCGCCGGCCGAGCGTGCGCAGCGCGACCTGGTTCGGTGCCGCGCTCGATGTATCACCCCACGGCCACAGCACGAGTTCGGCGTAGCTGTGGATGTCGATGAAGAAGCCGGTCGTGTCGTCGGGTGCGGCAGCGCCACCATCGCCGCCGGATGTCGCGGGATTCATCGGCCCCGCGCGACGATCGGCGAACACGCCGCCGGTACAGACGCCGGACGCATCGCAGGTGCCGGCGACGTACTGCACGAGGTTCTGGGTTTCCGGTTCCGACTGCTTGAGCGGACCGCGATAGGTTTCATTGCAGGTATTGCCGCTCGATCCGCCGTTGTTCGGCACGATCTTCCAGTGGAACGGGAAATTCCGGTTGAGGTCGATCCCGCCGTCGCCGGGGCTGGATGCGCAGTTGCCGTTGATCGTGTCGACGTTCTTGCGCTGCATGACCTGCCCCTCGGCGATCTTGCGGCCGTCGGGATTCGCCTGCAGCACGAGCCGGAAATCGTTGTGGTCGACCAGCCAGGTCGCTTCCGGATCGGTGCCGTAGTTCCCGACCAGCCACTCGGCGAAGCGCGTCGTGAGTTCCGCCGGGGCATATTCGCGCGCGTGAATCGAACCGAATACGACCATGCGCGGGCGATCCGGATCGCTCGCCGCCGTCGCGAGATTGGTGATGCGCAGCGCGCGCATTTCATAGCCCTGGGCGGCGTTCTGCGTCTTCTTCCAGGTCGGGCCGATTTCATCGATGGTGACGATGTCCGGATGCGCGGCGGCGAGGTCGTCCATCGTCTGGTACGTGCCTTCGACCGTGCGATAACACGTGTAGCCGGGGATGCCCGGATAGCCAGCGGGGCTTTCGGTGGTCGCGCCCGAGCGCAACGCATCGGCAATCGTCGCCTCGAAGCCACGCAAGCGTGCGGTCCCCGCGCTGTCGATCGCAACCGTCAGACCCTCGGCTTCGAGCCGGGCGATGCCCGCTTCGTCGGTATCGACCTGCAACACCTGGCGTGCGGCGTCGACGCGCACATGCTGGAAGTTCGCGGCGGCGCGAGCCAGCGCATCCGTGTCCGGATAGCGCGCTTCGACGTACCAGTGGTCGGCCCTGGCCGTATTCATACCGGCGGCGGCGATCGCCAGCGCGAGCAAGGTCTTGCGCATGAATGCTCCCTCCCGAGGATCCGCCGATCCTAGCAGGATGCAGCGG
>Ga0207639_10001085_pt1 | contig 18479 bp, 20 predicted proteins | sample KBSCornC32_FD_184299 | JGI IMG/M metagenome (GOLD analysis project Ga0207639, IMG submission 184299) | Corn rhizosphere microbial communities from Kellogg Biological Station, Michigan, USA - KBS Corn C3-2 (SPAdes) (version 2) | ecosystem: Host-associated > Plants > Roots > Rhizosphere > Soil ...
GGCCGGTCGCGATGAAGCTCAGCGACGCGAGGCCATTGTCGATATTCCAGACAAGGACCGGCGTTTGCATGATCGCCGCCAGTGCGGTGGCGCCATAGAGATGAGGACTGCGGAATAGCCCCCGGTATCGAGGCACGACCAGCAGCGCGGCAAGGAACGCGACACCGATCAGGCCGCCATAGTATTTGGACAGTAGCGCAAGGCCAGTCGCCGCCGCACCCCCGTAAAGGAATACCCAGCGGGGCCGGTCTGCCTCGACCGTTTCGAGAAAAGCATAGAGCACGTAGATGGCTGAGAGCGTGCAGAGGACTAAGAGGTGATCGGGGATGGCTACGCCCGTGACGGCGAGCATAATCGGCATAGTGAGAAATAGCGCCGCGCTGAGCCAGAAGTAGTCTCGCCACGTGTCGCCCCTGAGCCTTCGGGCAAAGAGGTACAGCACCAGCAGATCGCCGCAGAGGGTTAGGAATACCGGCTCGCGCAGGCCCGCCAGATTCCATCCGAAAATTGCGGCTGATGCCCCCTGGGTCCAACCAATCAACGAGGGATGATCGAAATATGACAGCGAAGGGTGCTGTCCCCAGAGGAAATAATAGGCCTCGTCCATATAGGGCGGCATCGCAGCCATCAGCGCGATCTTGGCCGCGAGGAAGACCAGAACAATGGTCTGGCAAAGGCGGAGCGGGATCGAACGAGGTGCCTCGTTCGCAGGGACGGCGAGGTCCCCGGCTGCGATCTCGGAGCTCACTCAAAACCCGTCGGCTTGCGCGGCCGGTAAGGCGCCTCAAGCGCAGCAATATCGTCTGCACTGAGTTCCACCTCGAGCGCACCAAGCGCATCGACGAGCTGGGTGAGCTTGGTCACTCCGACAATGGGCGCGGTCACCGGTCGCTTCTGCAGCACCCAGGCGAGTGAGATCTGCGCCATCGTCTTGCCTCGGGACTTCGCCACAGCCGCCACGGCAGCGTTGACCTTCTCGTCCACCTCGGCATTAGGATCGTACATCATGGATTGGTAGGGATCGTTCTTGAACCGATCCGTCACCTCGCCCCAGGGACGCGCGACACGTCCGCGGGCGAGCGGCGACCATGGGATCACTCCGATCCCCTGATCGACACAAAGCGGCAGCATTTCGCGCTCTTCCTCGCGGTAGATGAGGTTGAGCTGGTTCTGCATGGAGACGAAGCGGGTCCACCCGTTTGCGTCCTGCACCGCGAGCATCTTCATGAACTGCCAGGCCCACATGGACGAGGCGCCGATGTAACGCGCCTTGCCCGCCTTGACCACATCGTGCAGCGCTTCGAGCGTCTCCTCGATCGGCGTGTGATAATCGAAGCGGTGAATCTGATAGAGATCGACATAGTCGGTCTTGAGACGCCGCAGGGAGTTGTCGATCTCGCTCAGGATGGCCTTGCGCGACTGTCCTCGACCGTTCGGGCCTTTGCGCATTTCGCCATTGACCTTGGTCGCGAGCACGATTTCGTCACGCGGAGCCAGATCCCACAGCAGCGTTCCCGTGATCTCCTCGCTTGTACCCGCAGCATACACATTGGCCGTATCAAAGAAATTGATGCCCGACTCCCATGCGGCGCGCACAATGGGACGTGCTTCATCGACATTGAGGGTCCACGGGCGCCCCTTGGTATTGTCGCCGAACGACATCATCCCCAGGCAGATGCGCGAGACTTCGAGGCCGGTACTGCCAAGACGTACGATGTCCATGGATGCTCCTTCCAGCCAGCCTTGCCCGGCAATGTAGGTGAGGGTCTGAGCCTAGGTCGCCCCGACCCGCGGCGTCAACCGAACCGCTATCAGTTGATGTTGGACCGATGCGAGTCGTCGCTATCGATGGGGCTTAGGATCGAATCGAGCTGCGCGATCACGCCCTCGATCTTGGACTGCCCCTCCGGTGGCTCGAGCGGCACGAGGGGCTCCGGCGCGCCGCTGGGAAACGCTCCGAACTGAGTGAAGAAGGCAAGGATGTCGGACAGCACCGGCGCCCGCCACCGCCACATCGCGCCCAATGCGAACACGGGCTCGAGGTGGCCGATATTGTCGTAGTATTTCTCGGTCACCCAGTCGCCGGACGCCTTGAGCTTGGCCGCAAGGTGCTGGGTGTTCTGCACCCGCACTATGGGATCCATCGTCCCTGAGATCAGCAGCATCGGCGGCTCATCCGGCGTCACCAGATTGATGGGCTGCGTGCCCTCCGGATTGTCGGTATGCCCGAACGTATCGCGCACCTGGTCGTATTCGAAGGGGTAGAAGTCATACGGACCGGAGATCGCCGCGATCGCCTTGACCGGCATTGTCACCTTGTATTCGGCAAGGAACGAGTGTTCGAGCCCGAGCATGACGGCGTTGTAGGCCCCGGCCGAATGACCGGCGATGAAGAACCGCGCCGTGTCGCCGCCATAGGTCGCGATATTGTCCTCGATCCACTTCACGGCGTGGGCATTGTCTTCGAGGAACGTCGGATAGGTCACCTCCGGATAGACACGGTAGTCGGGGATCACCGCAACGAACCCATTGGCGGCGAACGCCCGCCCGACGAACTCGTAGTCACTGCGCGAGCCGCTGTTCCACGACCCACCGTAAATGAACATAACGACCGGCGCCGGACCTGTCGGGTTCTTGGGCCCGTAGATATCGAGCTTCATCCGATCGCCATCGGCAAATGCGACGCCCTTGCCGAGCACGGCGGCGTCGTCCATCGCGGGACCGATATTGAACGGCTGCATCAGATTTTGCGCCGCGGCCGGTGCGGCGGCGAGGAGGACAACGAAGAACGCAAGGATCAAACGGCGCATCGGCATGAATCGAAGAAGATGAAAGGGAAGCGCTCTCGTCGCCGACAAAGCTGAAGATTGTGTGGCTTCAGGCGCGACCCTGTGCCGCGCACCAGTTCCGCCACATGCCGCGCACCGCGTCCTCGAAATTGCGGGCAAAGCGCGGAGCGTCGAACAGCGGGGAGGCGAGCATGCGGGCACGAAGTCCGGCGCGCAGCTCGGCAAGGGCCGACAGGTCCGATGCCATGCGCGCCGCGAGCCCCGGATAGGATGCGGCGTTCGGCGCAATCCAGTCCGTCAGACCGGCATTGTGGAGAATGCTCTCGCCCATGTGCGCCACATAGCGGTCCCCGGCGCGAACCAGCACCGGCACCCCCATATAGAGCGCCTCCACTGTCGTCGTCCCGCCATTGTACGGAAACGGATCGAGCGCGATGTCGATCTCGCCATAGCTGCGCAGATGGGCCGCATAGTCGCTGATCGTTGGGTCGATGCGCACCCGGGCCAGATCGATTCCGGCCGCAGCCATCCGCCCTTTGAGGGCATCAACCACGCCCTGCTGGTCCGAGCGCGCCGCGCGCAGGATCAGCCGCGAATTGGGCACGCCACCGAGCACGCTGGACCACGCCGTCAGCGTGGCGTCGCTGAGCTTGCTGAAATTGTTGAAGCTGCCGAAGGTCAGTTGTCCTGCACTGAGCGCCGGCAGCGGCGTCGGCTCACCCGCTCCCTGCGGCTCGGAGAAGCACAGATAGGTGTCGGGCATCCGCCAGGGCTTTTCCACCCATTGTGCCTCCTCGCTCTCGGGCAGCACCCAGCGATTGCACAGCACATAGTCGATCTGCGCGATCCCCGTCGTTGCAAAATAGCCGAGCCAGGTGAACGACACCGGAGCGGGCTTGCCGGAAAACGCCTCGAGACGTCTAGATGTGTGGCCACCGAGATCGACCAGAACGTCGATCTTGTCGGCGATCACCTGGGCCTTGAATGCGCGATGATCGAGCTCGGCCGTGTCGCGCCAATTGGGAATAGCCGCCTTGAACCGCGCCGTGAGCGCATCCGGCCGTGGTGCCTCCGAATAAGCGATGAGCTCGAGCCTGGTGCGATCGATCAGCGGCAGGAATGAGATGAGGAACCGGCCGACGGCATGCGCCCTGAGATCGGCCGAGACGAGGCCGACGCGGATGACCCGCTCCGGGTCGGGGCTGTTGTCGTGATGGAGGCGTGGCGGGATCTGTTGTGCGGCGATAGCGCCGTATTCACGGGCATCGGCGGTGAGAGCGAGGGGATCCATCTCGGCCAGATAATTGGTGCCGAACACCATGAACTGCCGCGCGCCCAGGCGCTCGGGCTTGAGCGCGATGGCCTGGCGCGCGCTCGCGACCGACTCTGCTGTGCGTCCCGCCTCCATCTGCGTCTGCGACAGATTGGTCCAGGCGTCGGCTGTTGGCGGGCCGATGACGATGGCGCGTTCAAGCGCTTCGATCGCCTCATGCAGCCGCCCTTTGTTCCTGAGGGCGACAGAGAGATTGGAAAGCGCGAGTGCGTGGCGCGGTTCGATCCTCAGCGAGCGCTGGATGAGATTGATGGCCGTATCGAAATCGCCGGCCTGTAGGGCGAGTACGCCCTTGAGATGGAGCGCGCCGGCATGATCGGGGCGCCGATCGAGAATATTGTCGTAGGCGCGACGCGCTTGTTTCGCCTGCCCCTGCTGATGGAGGCGGATGGCTTCACGATAGAGGTCGTCGAGGCTCTGCGGCACGGCGGGACCGTAAGCAATTTTGGGAGGGGCTCAAACGGATTTCGGCCGAGCCGATGCATCCGGCCGCCCGCGGGGCGCCGGAGGTTGAGCAGTCTGCCCTTCCCCGAAGCGAGGAAGAGCGGCACGGCGGGACCTCGGTCCAGCCGGTTAGTCCGGCACGTAAAGGGACTTCCGTCCCGCCGTGCATTTCCGGGGACTGCGCGGGCCTGACTGGAATCCCGTCCCCTTGACGTTGGGTTCGCGCGCCTCACTCGCCCCCGGCCTTTGCCCGGCCAGGGGGAAAGCTCCGGTCCGCCGGCAAAGGCGAACCGTGCGGCGCCGAACCCCGGGCGCAGAGTCACGCCCGCGGGGGATCCGACGGCCCGTGCGGCAGGACCGACGCCCTGCCACCCGGCTCCCCCCGCAAATCACTCGTCATGATCTCGCTCAGTGCGAGGGGAGGAGATGAGTATACGAGCGCTGGAATGGGCATGGATAAGTTGCGCCAAAAATCGTGGAGAGGGCCGGAAATGCTGGCGTCGCAGACCCAAGGCCTGGCCCAATTTGCGTCGTCGCGGGGAGGGCAATGTGCGATCGCCACGAGGATTCACCTCTCCAAAACCATGTTGTCGACTTTTCGAGGAGCGCCCCAACCGCTCAGCGCGGATTAAGAGCCCTCGGCCATTATTGGATTTTTCGAAACCGGGGCAGAGAGTGATTACGCCCGCGCCTGATCCAGTCTTGGACCAAGACGGTTACGCAGCGCTGTTGAGCGCCTTGCGGGGCAATGAACGGCTGAGCCGCATCGTCTCCGAGAAATTGTCCGACCTTGATCGGTGGCAGGCGGAGCGCGCCGAATGGCTGCAAGAGCGACGTCTGCTGCGTGCCATGATCGACCAGGTCCCCGACTACCTCTTCGTGAAGGACATTCAGTGCCGGTTCGTCATCGCGAACAGGGCGGTCGCGGCCGACCTCGGCTCGGACCCCGACGATATCCTGGGAAAGACCGACCTCGAGTTGCACCCGGCGCCCCTGGCCGGGCAATTCTACGAGATCGACCTCCGCGTCATCACCTCGGGCGAGCCGTTCCTGGACCGCGAGGAATATGTCGTTCGACCCAATGGCGAAAAGCGCTGGCTCTCCACGTCCAAGCTTCCGCTGAAGAACGAGGCCGGATCAATCATCGGTCTGGTCGGGATCGCCCGGGACATAACGGCCCGCAAGACGGCCGAGGATGAGATCCGCTATCTCGCCTACCATGACCAATTGACGGGGCTGCGGAACCGGCCATCCCTGGAAGCCGAGCTCACCAAGGTCCAAAGCACCAGCGCACTCTCGCAATCCCACCTCCTGCTCATCGACCTCGATCGGTTCAAGCAGGTCAACGACACACTTGGGCATCGCGCCGGGGACGCCCTGCTTCGGCAGGTTGCCGATGCCCTCGCAGGCGCCGTTGGGGACGATGGAACAGCGTTCCGTATCGGTGGGGATGAATTTGCCGTCGTGCTTCGGGACGCGAGCGGGCTGAGCTCGCTGTGCGAGCGCATCCTTGCCAGGCTGGATACGCCGTTTCCCATAGAGGGTGCTCAGGCGCGGATCGGCGCTTCGATCGGCGCAACTACACTAAGTCCGGGAGCGACCAAGCCTATGGTCGCGTTGCGAGAGGCCGACATCGCCCTCTATGAGTCCAAAGGGCGCGGCGGAGGCCAATGGCGGCTGTTCGAGCCGCAGATGGCCAGCACGCTCGACCTTCGGCACCGGCTGGAGCGGGACCTGCGTGCTGCGCTCGACGCCGATGATGAGATCTATGCCGTGTTCCAGCCGGTCTATTCGGTCGATCGACAGCGCATGGTGGGGGCCGAGGCGCTGGCGCGCTGGACGCACCCTGACGAAGGCGTGTTGTCTCCGGCAGTGTTCATTCCCGTGGCCGAGACCAGCGGGCTGATTTCCGCTCTCGGCTCGCGAATGATCGAAGCCGCTTGCGACCTTCTGGGCCACTCCGATCTGCCCTGGATCGCGGTCAATGTGTCGCCAATCCAACTGGGGGATCCGGAATTCGAGCAGACCCTTTACGAGACCGTCCAGCGCCACGGCCTCGATCCAGGCCGGCTGCAGATTGAAATTACCGAAGGCGTGCTGCTCGAGAACCGCCCCGAGATCACCTCGCGCCTGTCGCGCCTGCGGCAGGCAGGATTTTGCATCGCCCTGGACGATTTCGGAACCGGATATTCCTCGCTCAACTATTTGAGCCGCTTTCCCATCGACAAGCTGAAGATCGATCGCTGCTTCGTCTCCGAAATCGGCAGCAAGAGCGCGGATGCGATCGTGCGAGCGATCGTGTCGCTCGCATATGGATTGGACATGAAGGTAACGGCCGAGGGCGTGGAAACCGAGAGCCAGCGGCGGTTTCTCCAGCAAGCGGGCTGCACGGAAATCCAAGGGTATCTGGCCAGCCATCCCCTATCCGCGGCAAGCCTCATGACGCCCGGCAAAGGGTGACGCGGGCGAAGCAGCGTCGGGCGGGCTGGCGGAGAGAAAGGGATTCGAACCCTTGAGACGGTTACCCGCCTACACACTTTCCAGGCGTGCGCCTTCGACCACTCGGCCATCTCTCCGCAGGCAGGAAATCCGCGTGGCGCGGCGGCTGCGATGCCCTGCCGCAAAGGGCGGCGGGAGGGGGCGGAACACCCCTCCGAAGGCGGGCGCACTATACTCATCGACGTCCCCTTCGCAAGGCCCGCAGGACAGCGCCACGGGCCAAACAGCCCGGCGGCCGGGCCGCTTGTGGGGTGGGGGCGCGCGTGCTTAAAGGTCCGGGCTCCGCGGCGGCGGGCGATGGGCCAAAGACCGGGACATGCGGCTTCTCCTCAGGGTGGTGGGAACATTGCTGATTGCCTGCGCGGTGATCCTGTTGATCATCGACGGCACGAAGTCGCTGGCGGCGAACGCACTGGTGTTCACGCCGCTGGCCGATACCTGGACGCTGGTCCACGCACAAAGCCTTGCCAGTGTTCGAGAATTCTTGGGGACTCGGCTCTTCGGGCCGGTGCTCGAGACGGCCGTGGGCGCGGTGATCGGGCTGCCTGGATGGGCGGTGATCGGCGTGCCCGGGCTGTTGCTGGCCTGGGCGGGTCGGTCGCGCCGCACGCGCATCTTCATCAGCCAGGACCAGATTTAGAGCCCGGCAAATATATGCCCTTTCGTCCTGTGCGATGTGGGCCTTGCATGATCGGACGGCGATGAGTCTCCACACTCCCAAGAGCTTTGACCGATATGTGCTCAGCCTCAAGGCAGTGGAGGTGTCGCTGCAATGGGGCGGGCATGCGGCCAAGGTCGGCGGCAAGGTGTTTGCGTTTTGCGGGGACGATGGTGGGCACATCGTGTTCAAGGTCACCGAGACCTCGTTCGAGGGCCTGACGGCGATCGAGGGCATCGCGCAGGCGCCGTATTTTGCCAAGCGGGCCTGGGTGACGGTCGGGCCGGGGGCGCTCAGCGATGCGGACCTCAAGGCCTATATCGAGCAGTCGTACCGGATGATCGCGGGCAAGCTGACGCGCAAGATAAAAGCCGAGCTCGGCCTCGCGCTCTAGCGCGGCATCACCGCATAGATCTTAAGCGGAGAGCTCGGGAGACTCTGGTCGACCAGCCAGGGCGGCAGCTTGCCTTTGGCGTAGAGGCTCACGAAGGAATCGGGAGCGTGGTCGACGAAGCCGCGGATTTCGGCCATCGCGGGACAGATGACAACGAGGCCGATGCCGCGGGCCTCGAGGATGCCGCGGGCCGCCTCGATCGGCTGGTTGAAGAAATGGAAGGCGTCGAGCACCGCTTCCTGGTTGCGGTGGTAGGGCGCCGCAACGACGGCATGATGGGTGAAGGCCAGCATGTGGCTGCCGAGATCGATGGGCGTCATGATGCGCTCGGGGGGGAGCGCGGCGAGATCGGCAAAGGCCGAGGGCATCAGGCAGGCCTGATTGGTGTCGTGATAGGGGTCGGTGGTGGCCGCCGCGTAGCCGGGAATGGCGACGACCACTACGGTCGCGAGCACACCGATGGCCAGGCCGGAGGAGACAATCCAGCTCCCGAAGACCGGAATGGTCGGGGCAAGCCCTCGGCGATGGCCCTGCCAACGCCAGATGGCGGCAATGAAGGCCGCGCAGCCCGGCACGGCGATGGGCGTTGCAAAGCGCGCGGCGCGGATCTGCAGGAGCGTGATCAGGAGCGTGACCGCCAGCGTGCCCGCATAGACGAGCCAGAGGCCACGGTCATCAGTTTTTCGAACGACGTTCCATATGGCAAAGCCGAGAGCGAGGAGCGCCGGGAGCATCACCGCGATCGGATAGACGGGGTCGTCCACGAGGCTGGTCAGCCAGGGCTTGGCCTCGGAGATATGATCGATCCAGTTGGCGATGAGCCACGGATCGAGCGCGCCATAGGGGCCTTTGAGGATCGCCGGCCAAAGTGCAACGATAATGACGATGATGACGGCGCCGGAGACGATGCCGGCGATCAGCCGGGCTTGCAGAGATTTCAGCGGAGCTAGAGACAGCGCGACGAAAGCGATCGCGCAGAGGATGGCGGCAGTGGTGAAGACGATCGAGATGGCATCGAACATCGGGTTGAACCAGCGATCGGGCGGCACGCCCTGCGCCAATGCCAGCGCCATGCCGAGCGCGAAGCTCAGCCCGAAATCGCGCATGGCGATTGCGGTGCGCGGATTGAAGGCCCAGTTCAGTCCGAAAGCGAAGACGATCGCGCCGACCATCGGCAGGGCTTCATTGCCGATGGCAAGCGCTGCGGCGGCCGCCAGTCCGGCCCCGATCGCAGCGCGCGGGCGCGCAAGCGAGATCGTCGCGCAATCGAGCATCACGAGGGCAAGTAGGATCTGCGCGGAGTGATGATCGAAGCGGCCGGGGGCGAACTCGGCCATCGTGATCAGGGAGAAGGCGGGGAGCAGCAGGCCGGGCAGCAGCGCGGCGCGCCCGCCGAGCCGCAGCGACAGGCGCGCACTCAGCCAGAGCAGCGGGGCGAGCAGCAACAGCGGCCAGGCATAGGCGGCGATGATGTCGCCCATCGCGCCGAAGGGCAGACGCAGGAGGCCGATGACGAGGGCTTCGGGCAGGTCGATCAGCCGCGACCAATGGATCAACCCACCCCAGGGCGTGTTCAGGCGATGCTGGACGAGATCGAACCAGTTCTGGCCCGCGAGGAAATCGCGCACTTCGGTCAGGCGCATCGCATCGTCGGTATCGAGGATCAGCGGCGTTGTCTGCGCGGTGAGCAGCGCCTTGGCGGTGTAGGCGGCGGCGGTGCCGCCCCAGGCCAACAGGAACGGCCCTGCTCCCACCTTGATCGCGTCAGCCATTGCGCCCTCCGTTGGCGCGCGATCCTGCCGCTTGGCCGTTAAGATCGGCTGAAACCGGGAGCGGGCAGTTGACGGGGGACCGGCTGCTGCCTCTAATCGCCGCAGGTTTGGATCCTCGGGGGCGTTCATGATCGCCATTCTTCTCTACATCATCGGCCTCATCTCGGCGGTGGTGACACTGGTGCTGGTGGGCTTTGATGCGCCGGCGATCTACCAGAGCCTCGTCACGGCCTACGGCACGGGCCTCGATGCAGTGCTGCCGGCGCTGGGCACTGCGGCGCAGGCCCATAGCTGGGCGTTGACGCCGTTCCTTGGCGGGCTGCTGCTGATGGGATTTGCGCGGATCATGATGCTGCTCGGCTCAATCCGCCACGCGCTCAAAGGGCCGGCATAAGAAAAGGCCGCCCTTTCGGACGGCCTCAGTTCGTCAAGCGACGTCAGGAGAAACGACGCATCAGGCCTGCGGTTGCGGGACGATGCGGATGTAGGGTCTTGGCGCTTTCCAGCCATTGGGGAATTTCTGTTTCGCTGCCTCGTCGCTGAGCGAGGACCCGATGATCACGTCTTCGCCGGGCTTCCAGTTGACGGGCGTTGCGACAGAGTGCTTGACGGTGAGCTGCAGGCTGTCGATGACGCGCAGCACCTCATCGAAATTGCGGCCGGTGGACGCCGGGTATTCGATCTTGAGCTTCACCTTCTTGTCGGGGCCGATGACGTAGACCGAGCGCACGGTCAGCGAGTTGTCGGCGTTGGGGTGGATCATCTCGTATTTGGTCGCGATCTCGCGAGTGGGGTCGGCGACCAGCGGGAAGTTGAGCTTTTGGCCCTGGGTCTCCTCAATGTCCTTGCTCCAGCCGGAATGGTTCTTGAGCTCATCGACCGAGAGACCGAGCACCACGACGCCGCGCTTGTCGAATTCGGGCTTGAGCTTTGCGGTGTAGCCGAGCTCGGTGGTGCAGACCGGGGTGAAGTTCTTGGGATGGGAAAAGAGCACCGCCCATTTGCCGTCGATGTAATCGTAGAAATGGATGTGACCCTCGGTCGTCTCCGCCTCGAAATCGGGCGCGGTATCGCCAATCAGAAGTGCCATTTTCGTTTCCTTTCCGGCCTTGGGCCGCTGGCCGCGTGCTGACGACCAATATCGGCCCTGCGGGCCGACAGAGCAGCGCAAGCGGAGGAAATAACTTTGTCTTTTGGATTTGGGGCGGATCAAGCTGTGCTCAAAGAGCGGGCTCGGGCGCAATTGAGACGGCCAAGCGCCGATGTGGGCGAGCGTGCCACACTTGAGGCACGCGCGGCGCCTGGGCGGCAAATTGCGCTTTAACCTCGCGGCCAGCGAGCCTAGCCTGCCGATTCGCACGACACCGTCGCGGGGCGCGACGGCAAGCGTGCGATGGCGATGCGACTATGGGGGCGGGCTGTCGGGGGACGGCCCGAGACGACAAGGGTGCACAGATCTGTCCGGCCGCGGGCCCGCGGGGTCCGGAGCGCTGTTGCGCGGGTCACGCTGAGCCTGATCCTGCTGACAGCGGCGACGCCAGAGGCATCGGCGATCAGCGTCATTGCGCCGGTCGGCTATCGCGCGTTCTGCCTGCGGTTCCCCAGCGACGATCTATGTCACGCGCGCGGTGCGGAGGTGACGCTGACCCTCACGCCATGGCTCGAGGAATTGCTCAGCGACATCAACATCTACTGGAACCACCGGCTGACTTGGGCGTCGGACGAGACGCTCTACGGCCGGGCGGAATACTGGACGGTGCCGACGGGCGGCGAAGGCGACTGCGAGGACTATGCGCTGGCCAAATATGGTCAGTTGCGGCGGCTGGGCGTGCCGGGCGGCGCGCTGTCGCTGGTCTACGGCAAACTCAAGACCACCGGCGAGGGCCACGCGGTGCTGTCGGTGCACACCGACCAGGGGCTGCTCGTGCTGGGCAGCACTATGGACGACGTGCTGCCGCTTGCGGCGTCGGAGATCGCGCCCGTGCTGGTTGAAGATGCGCGCCTGCCGGCAATGTGGACGGCGGTGCAGCCCGCGCCCGAGGGAAGCACGATCGTCGCGGATCACTGACCGCGATCACGATTGGTCGATTGCGGCATTCTCTTTCTCACATTTTCGGAACCGTGGATTTTTCGGGAGGTTGACGTGAGGCGACTGCCTCCGTGCGTCGCGATTTCCAAAGGAGTATTGATAATGAGAACAGGACTCATCGCCGTCGCGGCGACCGCTTTGCTCTGCACCATCGGCAGCGCCAGCGCACAATCGGCGACCACCTCGACAACCGGCACCGGTGTCAACGGCACGCTGTGCTCGGACCTCCTCGCGCTCGATACGACCGCCCAGGGTGCATTCCTCCAGGGCTACCAGGCCGCCATGCAAGACCAGCTGGTGACGGCCGGCGCCGGCGTGGGAGCCAACGCCACGGCCGGTGCAGGAACGGGCGGCGATATGAACAGCTCGTCGGTGAGCGTGCTCGGTGGTGGCGCGGGGACGACCTCCGCAGGTGGCGTGGCCACGTTCAACACCGCCTCGATCATCAGCAACTGCACGAGTTCGCCCACGAGCCCGCTGTCGCAGATTCTCTCCAGCTCCGGTTCGGGTGCCGGCGCGGCGTCCGCTGCGCAATAGGCAGATCGTCATGCAGGAGCCCACATAGGGCTCCTGCGCGCTCGAAGCATGTGGTTAGAGCAGCGCCAGCGCCGCGAACTCGATCGCGAAAAACGCAATAAGCGGCGTGAAGGCGAACGCGAAGGCGACGCTCTGACGCGCATGAGCAATACGCCCGATCAGGAAAAAGCTCACGAAGGCGACGACGCTCGCCATGGTGGCGGCATTGTCGCCGGCAAAGATGTTGAACAATCCGGACATGGTGCTTCGACGTTCCACCGCGCGGTTTACCGGTGAATTGCCCGTGCCGCGCAAGTTTAGCGACAGCTTGCCTAAAAATGTATCATGCTGCCCGCTGTAGCACCGTTCCACAGCCCGCAAACTTGCGTGCCTGTCGAAGGTTGCATCAATCCGACGTGGCTGCTTGTGAGCAGGCGTGTCGGGCGCCGGCCGAGGAGCGCGAATAGGTTGGAACCGTAGCCGTTGTTTCCAACCGAGGTCTTCACATGAGAAAAGAAATACTGATCGCGGGCCTTCTGCTTGCGGCCGGCACCCTGGCGTCGGCGACAATCCCTTCGCTCGCCCAATCCTCATCGTCCAGCACGGACAGCATGATGTCCATGTCGTCCTCGAGCATGGATTGCATGTCGGCGATGATGTCGTCCGACAGCTCGATGATGGCATCGGATTCGATGGTGTCATCCGAAGCCTGTCCGTCCTCGAGCATGATGGACAGCAGCATGATGATGTCGTCGTCTTCGGCGATGTAACTGAGGGCGCGGGGGATGCCCCGCGCCCTTGACTCTATTTCGCGCCGGGCTGGCCGTTGGTCCAGGTGACCTGTTGGCCGTTGAGCGGCACCACCGACATCGACATCTTGCCCGAACCCAGCTGCAGCTCCCGGGCGTGTGCTACATAGATCAGGGAATTGTTCGGCTGGTCGTAGATGCGCGTCACGCGGATCGACTTCCAGACGATCGAGCGTTGCTGCTTGAAGATGTCGTCTCCCGATTGTCCGGTCGAGATATTGCCGATGGTGACGGGACCCGAGGCGGCGCAGTCGATGGCGGAATATGACGGGTCCTCGAACCAATTGCCCTGCTGCAGCCGGTCGATCAGCGAGCGGTTGAAATAGGCCACGTGGCAGACCACGCCCTTGGCATCGGGGTCCTCGACCGCCTCGACGACGATGTCGTTGCCGGTCCAGTCGACGCCGACCTTGCCGACGGTCTGGCTGTTGTTGTTGCTGCCGCAGGCGGCGAGCGTCAGAGCGAGCAATGCGGCGCCGGCGACGCCGAAGATGCGGGTGAGCATGTCGGTTCCCTCGATGTCCCCAATGGACGGCGCTGATGTGGGGGACGTGCTGGCCGCGTGCAAGACCTAACGGCGCAAACGGCGCTCAAGCCAGCGCACCCCGAGCGAGAGCGAGATCGTCATGGTGAGATAAAGGAACGCCACGACATTGTAGGTCTCGAAGAATCTGAAGGTCGCGGCCGAATAGACCTTGCCGAGCTGCGTGATGTCCTGGACGCCCAGCGAGGAGACGAGCGCGGAATCCTTGATCATCGACACGAAATCATTGCCCAACGGCGGCAGCACGATGCGGAAGGCCTGTGGCGCGACGATGCGGCGCGTCACCTGGGAGCGGCTGAAGCCGAAGGCGCGAGCGGCCTCGATCTGGTCGTTGGCGACGGCCTCGATGCCGGCACGGAAGATTTCACTGAGGAAGGACGAGTAGCAGATTGTGAGCGCGATGACGGCGCGCCAGGTGAGATCGAAATTGCGGACCGTGAGCGCGGGCATCCAGCCGAGCGATTGCAGCGGGCCGGTGAGCCAGTTGGCGGCGGCGATCGTCGCGGGTGCCCCGACGAAGGCGACGTAGAACAGGAAGACGAGGATCGGGATGCCGCGCACGAACTCGGTGTAGAAGGTCGCGATCTGGACGAGCACCGGCTGGCCCGAGGTGCGCATGAGCGCGATGCCGAGACCAAGCACCGACGCCAGGATGAAGGCGATGATGGTCACCCACAGCGTGGTGACGACACCATCGGAGAGGGCGCGGAAGATATGCGAATAGTCGCCGTTGGACACGATGGCCCACAGCGCCAGCACGCCGAGCAGCGCGATCGCCAGAAGCCAGTATGGGAAATCGGCGAGGCGCCGGCGCGGTGAGGCCATCAGGGGAAGGCCCGCGCCTAAGCGCGGGCCATGCCGTCACTTATTTGGCGGCGACGTAATCGAAGAACCACTTCTTGCTGAGCCCATCGAGGAAGCCATCGGCTTTCATCGAGGCCAGTGCAGCGTTCACCGGGCCGAGGAGATCCGAGCCCTTCTTAAGGATGAAGCCGAACTGGTTGTCGCCGACGGCACCGCCTATGGTTTTGAAGACATTGGGATCGGAGCCCATGTAGCCGGAGACGGCCGCCTTATCCATCAGGACCATGTCGACGTCGCCCGATTTGAGGGCCTGCACTGAAGCACCGAAGGTGTCGAACAGCTTGATGCGGCTGTCGTCGGGCTTGTCGCCATCCTTGAGGTTGGGGTTGAGGATGCCCTCGGCGGCGTAGAAGCCATCGGTACCCGACTGAGCGCCGATCAAGAGGTCGGTGTTGGCGGCGAAGCTGCCCGGATCGGTGATGCGGTTCTCGTTGGCGCGCACCAGCATGTATTGCTGGTTGTTGATGTAGGGATCGGTGAAATCGATCTGCTGCTTGCGCTCGTCATTGATGGTGATGCCGTCCGCGCCGATGTCGTACTGGCCGTCATGCACGGCCTGGATCATCACGTCCCAGCTGGAAAGGCCCCACTCGATCTTGGCGTTGAGGCGCTTGCCGATCTCGTTGATCGCATCGTATTCCCAGCCGATGCCCTGGCCGGTCTTGGGATCGGCGAAATTGAAGGGCGGATAGGCGTTCTCGGTGACGGCGTGGATCACGCGCCCCTTGAGATCGGGCAGGGTTCCGGCCGCGTTCGCAGGCGCGATGGCGACGGCCGCGAGAATTGCGGCAAGAGCAAGAATCTTCATCATGAGCTCCCTTTGAGCCGTCGCGTCGTGGCGGCGACGGCCGTTGCGGCAGACCTTACTCCGCGTCCTTGGGCGGCCTCAAGGGCTTGGGAGCCGCCGGACCGTGCGGGCGGTCGATATGGCCGAGGTCGCGGCCCGGGTCGATACGGTCGCGGACGATCTGCTTGAGCACCTTGATGTCGGGGAAGCCGCCCTCGCTTTTCCGGTCCCAGATGAGCTCGCCGTCGAGCCGGATCTGAAAGATGCCGCCGGTGCCGGGGATGAGGGTCACCTCGCCCATCTCGAGCGAGAAGGTCGAGAGCACCTCCTGCGCCATCCAGGCGGCGCGCAGCAGCCAGTTGCATTGGGTACAGTAGGTGATGGAGAGTTTTGGCTTGTCGGTCATATCGCGGGGTCGCCCCAGCCGGTCATGAATTTGGACGGCAGGATCATTGGGTCGTCCTCATGCCGGCGCGTGAGCATGGCGGTGGTGGCGTTGACGCGCTGGGCCAGAAGGCGAGCGATCTGCAGCAGCCATTCGGGATGGGTGCGGAGGACCTCGATGGCGTTGTCGATGACGTAGTAGTCGACCTCGGTGACAGCCTTGACGGTGGCGGTCTGCGGCAGCTCGAGGAGGACGCTCATCTCGCCGATCACGGCGCCGGGCGTCTTGAGGGTCGTCACGTGCCGGCCGTCGCGGGTGACCTCGAGCGAGCCGTCCTTGAGCACGTAAAGCTGGCCGGTCCGGCCGCCCTGTTCGATCAGCACCATGCCGGGCGCCAGAAAATCCTGTCTCAACCAGGGCTCGGCCATGGCGTCTCCTTTGTTGACGCCGTTTGTAGCCGAGGCTTCCCCACCGGGGCAAATTGAGGCAATACGCCTGCCGCCGCCCCGGTCTGATGCCGGAGAGCGCACCGACAATCGTTCGCCGGTCCATTGCCGGCAAGGAGCCACAGACATGTCCGACACCATGGTGCTCGGCCGGCCGGCCGAGATTCCGACCGATCCCGCGACTGCCCCCCTCGACCGCGTGCCCAATCCGCACGCCGATACCGACTATCTGATACGCTTCACGGTGCCCGAATTCACCGCGCTCTGCCCGATCACCGGGCAGCCGGATTTTGCGCATGTCGTGATCGACTATGTCGCGGACAAATGGATGATCGAGAGCAAATCGCTCAAGCTCTTCATGTTCTCGTTCCGCAATCACGGCTCGTTCCATGAATCGACGACGGTGATGATCGGCAAGCGGCTGGTCGAGGCGCTCGAGCCGCGCTGGCTCAGGATCGGCGGCTATTGGTATCCGCGCGGGGGCATTCCGATCGATGTGTTCTGGCAGACGGGCGCGCCACCCCAGGGCCTTTGGCTGCCCGACCAAGGCGTACAACCCTATCGCGGGCGCGGCTAGGCTTGGCAAACGCGGGGCGGCTCCAGGCAATCGATGTCTATCGCGGGGCCGCGCTCCTCGCGATGGCCGCCTACCATACCGGTTGGGACCTCAATTACTACGGCCTGATCGAGGCCGGGATCGGCACCGATCCAGTCTGGGTGTTCGCCCAGCGCGCGATCCTCAGCGCATTCCTGGTTCTGGCAGGAGCCAGCCTCGCCCTCGCGCACGCCGACGGGATTCGCTGGCGCGGTTTCTGGAAGCGCGAAGCGATCCTTATTGGTGCGGCGGCACTTGTCTCAATTGGAACGGCGTTCGCGCTGGGCGAGTATTTTGCTTATTTCGGCGTGCTGCACGCTATCGCTCTGTTCTCGCTGATGGCCCTGCCCTTCCTGCGCTGGCCGCTCTGGGCCGGCATTCTCACCGCGATCGTCTTCCTCTTCGTGCCGGCGGTTTATCAATCCGACCTGTTCGATCCCAAATGGCTCGACTGGATCGGTTTCGGCGTCGCCATTCCGGAGACGGCGGACCTCGTGCCGATCTTTCCCTGGTTTGGAGCTGTGCTGGTCGGTGTGATCGGGATGCGGCTCTGGAGGTCTGCCCCGGCGTTCACGTGGAACAGCGCGGCGCGTCCGGTGCGCGCCCTCGCCTTTCTCGGCCGCTGGAGCCTGCTGTTCTATCTCGTGCACCAGCCGATCCTGTTCGGCATCATCATGCCGATCTCGAACTATCTGAACGTGGCTGAACAGAAGAAGCTGTCGGAGTTTACCAATAGCTGCACCGCGCAATGCCTGCCGGGCCATAACGGCGCGTTCTGCACGGCCTATTGCGGCTGTGCGCTGCAGATGACAGTCGACGGCAATCTGTGGGATGCGATCAACGCCAACCCCCGCGATGCGAGCCAGCAGCAATCGGTCGACTCGATGACCAAGCTCTGCACTGAATTGGCCAAATGAGGGTCCGATGACACCACGGACCATCCTAATCACTGGCGGGGCCGGCAATCTCGGCACCAAGCTCGCGGCACATCTCAGTGCGCAGGACTGGTGCGAACGGATCATCCTGCTCGATGTGGTTGCGCCCAGATCGCTGCCACCGAAGGCGGAGGCGCTGATCGGCGATCTGCTCGATGCCGCCGGGAGCTGGCGCGGCGCGGTCGCGACGGCCGACGGCATCGTGCATTTCGCCGCGCTCAATCCCTATCCCGACGCGAGCTTCGCTGAAGCCGCCGCATCGCTCGAGATGACGGCCAATCTCTTCCTTGCCGCGGCGGAGCGCGAGGTCCGCATCGCGTTCGCCAGCTCGAACCACGTAATGGGGCGCTACAAAGAAGAGGCCATCGGGCCGGGCCAGCTGACACCGGACCTGCCGCCGCTGCCGGGGACGCGCGCGATCTCCAATGGCGTGCTGCAGGATTCGCCGGCCTATGCGAGCGCGAAGCTGATGGGTGAGCGCCTGCTGCGTGCGGTCGCGACGCGGCCCGGATCGAAGGTGACAGGCGTGTCGCTGCGCGTCGGCTGGTGCCAGCCGGGCGAGAACCATCCCCGCACGATTTCGGGCGACGGCATGCCGGTCGACACCGAGCCGGTCGGAC
>Ga0207639_10001100_pt1 | contig 18365 bp, 25 predicted proteins | sample KBSCornC32_FD_184299 | JGI IMG/M metagenome (GOLD analysis project Ga0207639, IMG submission 184299) | Corn rhizosphere microbial communities from Kellogg Biological Station, Michigan, USA - KBS Corn C3-2 (SPAdes) (version 2) | ecosystem: Host-associated > Plants > Roots > Rhizosphere > Soil ...
GACGATGACGGTTTCAACCTGGACGCTCGACGGCGCCACCAACCGGCGAATCCCCGGAAACAATACTTTCATGTTCGCCATCGGAGCGACCGCCAACGTCGCTGCAGGCCAGGTGAACGGGAAATATGTCGGGACCTTCACGGTCACCGTCCAATATCCCTAAGCAGCGCAAAAGCTTACGCGTTAAGGTAAATCTTCAACGAACCAGAGCCGTTCAACCGATGGTGAGGCGGGACGGCGATACTCGGCTCCCGAACGCAGACATCTGGAGCTCGCCAAGTGGACATCCGCAAATACCTCATCGCCCTGGGGGCGACGACAGCGCTTGCCGTACCGGCGCCGGCGCTCGCGGCCTCCAATACCGATGCAGTCAACAGCCAGGCCTTGCTGCTGCTTCCGCTGACATTGACCAAGATCGACGATCTCGATTTCGGCACTGTGGTCTCGTCCGGCACCTCGGGCACGGTTGCGCTCAACGCGACGTCGAGCGCACGCACCTTTGCTGGCGGCGTGACCGGCGTGACGACGTCCGCGGGGCATCACGCTTATTTTTCCGGCGCCGGCACGGGCGGGCAGCAGGTCGTCGTGATCGTCATTCCTCCGACCCAGCTCACCGACGTGAACGGCGATACGGTCGACGTGCTGGCGATGACCATCGACAACGGCGGGAACCCGCTGCGCACGATCGATCCCGTCACACGGACATTCTCGGTCGGTGTCGGAGGCATCCTCAACATCGCGGGCAACCAGCCGGACGGCGTCTATTCGGCGACCTTCCAGGTCACCGCCAACTACTTGTGAGCCGCCGCGGGCGCGCTTAAGTGCCCAGCATGGCATCGCAAATTCCGCCACCGGAAGTCATCCGCGTCAAGACCGTCCAGGTCGCCTGCGACGGCTCGGGAGAAATCTCGCCCGCGCTCGGCCACCCGCGCGTGTTTCTGCGGATCGAGCCGGACACGGGCTTCGTCGAATGCGGCTATTGCGATCGCCGCTTCGTTCTCGAAGGGGGACCGGCGGACAAGCAAGCGGCATGAACCTCGCCGATCCCCGCCACTTCCTCTATCGCAATCTCGATCCGAACACGGCGCGAAGCCTCGCTCACAAGCACCTCGGCGGCCACGACGACGGCGAGCTCTATCTTCAATATGCGTCGAGCGAGGCGTTCGGCTTCGACGACGGCCGGCTGAAGACCGCCGATTATCACAGCACGTCGGGCTTCGGACTTCGGGGAGTGACCGGCGAAACGACCGCATTCGCGCACGCCAACGAGATCAGTGAAGCCGCGATCGAGCGCGCCGCAGCGACGCTCAAGCTCCTCGACCCGCGCAAGGGCGAAGCAGCACTCCCGCCCGCGCGGACCAACCAGGCGATGTACGGGACCGACGACCCGCTGAACCTCGTTCCGTTCGCGGACAAGGTCCGCTTGTGCCAGGAGATCGACGCGGCAGCACGCGCCCGTGACCCGCGCGTCGTCCAGGTCAGCGTCAGTCTCGCCGCGAATTGGAGCGTGATCGACGTCGTTCGCGCAGGCGGCTTCGTCGCCTCCGACGTGCGGCCGCTCGTCCGTCTAGGGGTCCAGATCGTTGCCGAGCAAAATGGGCGGCGCGAAGCCGGCTATCACGGCCTCGGCGGCCGCTATCTCTACGGCAAGCTATTCGAAGATGCGGAATGGAACCGAGCGATCGACATTGCGCTGGGCCAGGCGCTCACCAATCTGGAATCGGTCGCCGCCCCGGCTGGTGAAATGCCGGTCGTGCTGGGGCCGGGCTGGCCCGGCGTGTTGCTGCACGAGGCCGTCGGCCACGGCCTCGAAGGCGACTTCAATCGCAAGGGCACTTCCGCTTTCTCGGGACGGATCGGCGACCGGGTCGCTGCTCCCGGCGTAACGGTCGTTGACGACGGAGCGATGGAGCAGCGCCGCGGCTCACTCACCATCGACGATGAAGGCACGCCGACGGGCCGCACCTGCCTGATCGAGGACGGCATCCTCAAGGGCTATCTTCACGATCGCCTCAATGCGCGGCTGATGGGCATGGAGCCAACCGGCAACGGCCGCCGTGAGAGCTTCGCCCACGCGCCGATGCCGCGCATGACCAACACCTTCATGCTTGCCGGCAAGGACGACCCGGGTGAGCTGGTCGAACGCGTGAAGGACGGCATCTACGCCAAGAGCTTCGGCGGCGGGCAGGTCGACATCACCAGCGGGAAATTCGTTTTCTCCTGCACGGAAGCCTACCGCATCCGCGGCGGAAAGATCGCGGAGCCGGTAAAGGGCGCGACGCTGATCGGTGACGGGCCGACCGTGCTCACCAAGGTCAAGGGCATCGGCAACGATCTCGCGCTGGACGAAGGCATCGGCGTGTGCGGCAAGGGAGGACAGAGCATCCCCGCCGGCGTCGGGCAGCCGACGCTGCTGGTCGACGGCCTGACCGTCGGAGGCACTGCCGCTTGAGCGGCGACTGGCGCGCCGACGTCTTGAAGTTCTGGTTCGGCCTCGAGCCGGAACAGTGGTGGAAGGGCGGCCCCGAGCTCGACCACCGGATCAAGCAGGATTTCCTGAAGTTGTGGTTCGAAAAGCGGCAGCTTCCGGTCGAGGATTTCCTAACCGATCCATTGACGGCCCTCGCGGGCGTCATCCTCTTCGACCAGTTCCCCCGCAACATGTTCCGCGGAAACGCCGACACTTATTCGACCGACACTCTGGCGCTGGCTATCGCGAAAGGTGCCGTCGAGCGTGGTTTCGATGACGAGTTGGCGCCGGATGAGCGCAAGTTCCTCTATATGCCGTTCCAGCACAGCGAGAACCTCGAAGATCAGAATCGGGCGGTGCTGCTGTTCACGGCACTCGGCGATGAACATCAGCTCGGTTATGCCAAGCATCATCGCGACATCATCGAAAGGTTTGGCCGATTTCCCCACCGGAATTCGGTTCTTGGGCGGCCTTCCCGGCCGGAAGAGATTGCATCGGGCGCGGACAAGCCCTGGTGACGGACATCGTCGAAGCGGCGCGCTACAACAGCCGCGTCGAAGCCGATCTGGCGCGGCTCTATCTCGAGAGCGAAGGGGTCGAATCGGTTCTGTTCGATACCGAGATCAATTATTTCTACGGCGGCCTGTTCATGCCCGTCCGGCTGATGGTCCTGGAAGAAGACCTGGCCGAAGCAACGAGGCTTCTCGGCGACTACAAACCCTAAAGCAAATGCGCGATCGGGTTCGGATCGAAGCCGGCGTCACTGAGCCGCTGATGAACCTCTTCGGCTGATGCGCCTTCCTCGCGATGGGCGAGGGCGCACGCTAAGGCAGAGCGTGTCCCCGAGCGGCAGAAGGCAAGCATTTTCCCACCCTCCGCTTCGTGCCAGGCCTTCTGCATTTCTTCGACGTCGGCGGGGCCAATGCCGCGGATGATCGGCACGAATTTATAGGCGATGCCGGCTTGGGCCGCCGCTTCCTCGATGTCCGACGCGCAAGGCTGTCCGTCCTCTTCGTCGTCGGGACGGTTGTTGACGAGCACGGTCACGCCCTGTTCCGCCAGCCCGGCGACCTCGTGGGGAGCGATTTGTCCGCTCACCAGGGTCCGGTCGTCGAGCTGGCGAATCATGGCCTTAGCGTCCCCGCTCGCCCGGCTTCCCTGCCGGTGCGGTGGGCAACGGCGCCGGCGGAGGCGAGGCCGGCGCTGAGACCGTGGCCGCGCCGCCGCTGGTCGGAAGACCATAATATTCGAGATACGGATTGATGTCCGGATCATGGCCGACGAACCCGCGGTACATTTCGGCGAGGTCCTCCGTATTGCCGCGCGACAGGACCATGTCGCGGTAACGCTGGCCGTTCGCGCGGGTCAGTCCGCCATGGCTCTCGAACCAGGCGAAGCTGTCCTGGGCGAGCATTCGGGTCCAGGGATAGGCGTAGTAGCCGGCCGAATAGCCGTTGCTCCAGATGTGGAGGAAATAGCTCGAACGGTAACGCGGCGGAACGTCGGCTGTGTCATAACCGCTGCTGGCAAGTGCCTGGGCTTCGAACTTGTCGACATCCTGTCGCGGCGCGTCGGCGGAGAGCGAATGCCAGTCCAGGTCGAGCCGCGCCGCTTCCAGCACCTCGCCATTGTCATAACCCTGGTTGAACACGCGTGAGCGCTTGATCTTGTCGACAAGATCCTGCGGGATCGGCTGACCGGTCTTATAATTGACAGCGTAGTGGGCGAGCACCTTGGGATCGAGCGCCCAATTCTCGTTGAACTGCGACGGAAACTCCACGAAGTCGCGGGCCACGTTGGTGCCTGATAGGGTCGGGTAGGTCTGCGCCGCGAACAGCCCGTGAAGCGCGTGGCCGAATTCGTGGAACATTGTCGTCACATCATCGAAGCTGATCAGCGCGGGCTGCCCCGGCGCGGGCTTGGTGAAATTGGCGACATTGTAGACGACTGGCTTGGTGCCGCGCAGGTACGACTGGTTGACGAGGTTGCTCATCCACGCGCCGCCCGACTTGTTGTCGCGCTTCCAATAATCGAAATACATGAGGCCGAGCGGCTTCCCGTCGGAATCGATGACCTCATAAGTCATCATGTCCGGGTTCCAGGTCGGCAGGTCATTCCGCTCCTTGAACGTGATCCCGTAGAGCTGGTTGGCGGCATAGAAGACGCCGTCGGTCAGCACCTTGTGGATTTCGAAATAGGGCTTCAGCTCGTCCTGGTTGAGGTCGTAGCGCTGCTTGCGGATCTGCTCGGCATAATAGTTCCAATCCGCGGCGGTGGGCTGGAAGTTCGCGCCCTGCGATTTGGCAAGCGCAACGATGTCGGACCATTCCTGCTTTTCCTTCGCGGCCGTCGGCGCGGCGAGGCGATCGAGGAAGCCGACGGCCGTCGCGCGGTTTTTCGCCATCTGGTCGTAGAGGGTGTAGTCGGCCCAGGTCGGGTAACCGAGCAGCGCCGCCTTCTTCGCCCGGATCTCGGCGATCTCGCTGATGATGTTGCGGGTGTCGTTGGCGTCGCCGTGCTCGGCACGGTTGAGGCTCGCGTCCATCAGCTGCTGGCGGGTCGCGTGGCTGGTGAGCTCCGCAAGCGCCGGCTGCTGCGTCGTGTTTTGCAGCGGAAGGACGTAGCCTGAGAGCTTGCGATTCTTCGCGTCCTCCTCCGCCGCCGCCAGCTCCTGATCGGATAAGCCGGCAAGCGCAGTCTTGTCGGTGACCTGCAGCGCGCCTGCCTTGGCAGCAGCGAGCAGCTTCTGGCTGAACGATGTCTGCAGCGTGCTCAGCCGCTCGTTCATGGCCTTGAGCTGCACCTGCTGGGCCGGCTGCAGCTCGGCGCCGGCGTGGACGAAGCCTTTGTAATAGACGTCGAGAAGCTTGGCCTGCTCAGGAGTGAGGTTCAGCCCGGTCTGACGGTCGTGCAACGTCTTGAAACGCTGAAACAGCTTCGCATTCAGATAGATGAAGTCGTTGTGCGCGGCGAACAGCGGCGCGGTCTTCGTATCGGTCGCCTGGAGGGTATCGTTGGTGTTCGCCCCATTGACCGCGCTGAACGCCAGATTGGCGCGCTCGAGCAGCAGGCCGGAGCGCTCCATCGCGACGACGGTGTTGGCGAAGGTCGGCGCCGCCGGATTGTTGGCGATCGCCATCACCTCGCGCTTCTGCTGCGCCATACCGGCGAGCAAAGCAGGCAGATAATCGCTGTCCTTGATCTTCGAGAAATCCGGCGTCTGGAATGGAAGCGTGCTCGGCTTGGCGAACGGATTGGACGCCGAAAGCGTAGCCGACGCGGCGGCCTTCGCCTTCGCGGGAGCAGCAACACCGGGTTGTGCAATGGTGGTCATGGCCACGGCGGCGGACGCAAGCAGGATTTTGCGGATCATCTGTTTCCCCAACAATTCAATAACTTAAGTTCTTAGACGGCCCCGATTGCGCGCCGCTGAACGGGTCAGCTGGCGGCGGCGACCGCAGCGAGCATGGCTTCCCCATAGCGCTCCAGCTTGGTTCGTCCAACGCCGTTCACTTTTGCGAGCTCCGAGAGGCTGGCCGGGCGAGCCTCGGCGATCTCACGAAGCGTCGAATCGTGGAAGATCACATAGGCCGGAACGCCGGCTTCCGCCGCGAGCGATCGGCGGGCCTCTCGAAGCGCATCGAACACCGGGTCGGCGGCGTAAGCCTCGCGTCTCCGCTGGCGTTTGGTCTTCGGCGGAACCGCGATCACCAGTTCCTGCTCGCCCTTGAGAATCGGCTTCGCGCCCGGTCCGAACGACAGCCCGCCATAAGCGTCCGCGCGAAGCGCATCGCGGGCGACCAGCGCTCGAGCCGCTGGCCGTACCAGCGCGAGCTCATCTTCTGACGCAATTCCGAATACGGAAAGGCGGTGATGGCCGAAGCTGCGCACCTTCTCGGTGTCGTTTCCGGCAAGAACATCGGCAAGGTGGCCAACGCCGAAACGCATCTCGGTTCGAAAAGCGGCGGAAAGCAGCTTGCGCGCGATCTCGGTCGCATCGATGGTTGCCGGCGGTTCGAGGCAATTGTCGCAATTGCCGCAATGCTCGGGCGGGTTCTCGCCGAAGTGGCGCAGCAACACTGCTCGCCGACAGTTCGGAGTCTCCACGAGCGCCGCGAGCGCGTTCAGCCGCTCGCGCTCCCCTGCGCGGCGCTCGGGCTCGACCTCCTGCTCGATGCGCTGACGGGCGAGCGCGAAGTCCTGCGCCGCCCAGAACAGCCAGGCTTCGGCGGGCTCTCCGTCGCGTCCCGCGCGCCCGGTCTCCTGGTAATAGGCCTCGATGCTCTTCGGGATCGCCGCGTGCGCGACGAGCCGGACATCGGGCTTATCGATCCCCATCCCGAACGCGACGGTCGCCGCGATCACCATCTCTTCCGAACTGACGAAAGCCGCCTGGTTGCGGGTCCGGACGTTCGGTTCGAGGCCCGCGTGATAGGGCAGCGCCAGACGGTTATCTCGAGCGATCTGTTCGGCGATCTTCTCCGCCTTGGTGCGGCTCGGCGCGTAGACGATGGCCGAACCCGGCTGCGTCGCGAGAAGGTCGCGGAGTTGCTTGCCCGTCTGCTCCCGATGGCGGACGTGGTAGCGGATGTTCGGCCGGTCGAAGCCGGCCACGATTAAGCCGCCCTCCGGGATTCCGAGCTGCGCAAGGATATCCGTGCGCGTCCGATGATCGGCGGTCGCGGTCAGCGCGAGGCGCGGCACTTCGGAATGATCGTCGAGAAGGAGCCTCAGCTTGCGATAGTCGGGCCGAAAGTCGTGTCCCCATTCGCTGACGCAATGGGCCTCGTCGATGGCGATCAAGGCCAGGTCCACGCGATCGACCAGCCGGCGGAACCCCTCCAGCGTCGCCCTCTCCGGCGCGACATAAAGGATGTCGAGTTCGCCGTTTCGGAACCGCTCGATGGTGCGCTCGCGGTCGCTGTCTGCGCTCGTCAGTGAAGCCGCCCGGATCCCCACAGCCTCGGCGCTCCGGATCTGGTCGTGCATCAGCGAAATCAGAGGAGAAATGACGAGTGCCGTGCCCGAACGAGCGAGCGCGGGAAGCTGGTAGCAAAGTGACTTGCCGGCGCCCGTCGGCATGACCGCAAGCGAGTGATTCCCCGCGAGCACGCGTCCGATCACCTTTTCCTGCACGCCGCGGAAGCGGTCGAATCCGAACGTCTGTTTGAGGATTGTCTGCGGGTCGGTCATCAACTCAACTTCAATGCGGACCGAGCGCTCCGCGGGCCGCCGGCTTAGCGCCTACTCAGCCGCCTGGGCAACTTCCTCGGCGAGTCGCTCGGCGGCCTGTCGCTGCCACAGCTCGGCGTAGAGCCCATCGGCTTCCAGCAATTCCTCGTGCGTGCCGCGCTCGGCGACGCGGCCATTGTCGAGCACGACGATCTGGTCGGCGTTGACGATGGTCGAGAGCCGGTGCGCGATCATGATCGTCGTGCGGCTGCGGGCTACCCTGTCGAGCGTTTCCTGGATTGCCTGCTCGGTCCGGCTGTCGAGAGCGCTCGTCGCTTCGTCGAGCACCAGGATCGGCGGGTCCTTGAGCAATGTCCGCGCGATGGCGACGCGCTGCTTCTCTCCGCCAGAAAGCTTGAGGCCGCGCTCGCCGACCATCGAGTCATAGCCCTGGGGCAGCACCGCAATGAACCGGTCGATTGCTGCGCCCTTCGCCGCCTGCTCAATCTCGTCCTGGCTCGCCTCGTCGCGGCCGTATCCGATGTTGTAGCCGATCGTGTCGTTGAACAGGACAGTATCCTGCGGGACAATCCCAATGGCCGCGCGAAGGCTCTTTTGCTTCACGTCCCCGATGTCCTGGCCGTCGATCAGGATTCGGCCGGAGGTCGGGTCGTAAAAGCGGTAGAGAAGGCGGGCGATTGTCGACTTGCCGGCGCCGGACGGTCCGACGATCGCACAGCTCGTTCCGGCGGGAATGTCGAGGTCGAGCCCTTTCAATATCTCGCGTCCGTCCTCGTAGCCGAACTGGACCTTCTCGAACCAGACCTTGCCGCGCTTGACGTTGAGCGCCGGCGCATCGGGCTTGTCCGTCACCTCGGCGTTCGTATCGACAAGGTCCCACATCGCCTCCATGTCGATCAGCCCCTGGCGGATCGAGCGATAGACCCAGCCGAGCATGTCGAGCGGCCGGAAGAGCTGCATGAGCAGCCCGTTGATCCACACGACGTCGCCCGGCGTGAACCGCCCGCGGCTCCAACCCCAGACGGTGAAAATCATCGCCCCGGCCATCATCAAATTGGTGATCAGCGACTGGCCGACGTTGAGCCAGGCGAGCGACACTTCGTTGCGCACGGACGCGCGCGCGAAGGCGCCGACGGCTTCTTCATAGCGTCGCGCTTCACGGTCCTCGGCGCCGAAATATTTGACGGTCTCGTAATTGAGCAGGGAATCGACCGCGCGGCCGATCGCCTTGTTGTCGACCTCGTTCATGTCGCGCTGGATTTGCGAGCGCCAGTCGGTCACCCAGCGCGTGAAGGCGATATAGACCGCGACGATCGCCAGCGTCGCGACGACCAGCCCGCCGCCGAACTTGACGAAGAAAATGACGCAGATCGCGGTCAGCTCGATCGCGGTCGGAGCGATGTTGAAGAGGATGAAATAGAGCATCATGTCGATGCTCTTGGTCCCCCGCTCGACGATCTTCGTCAGCGAGCCGGTGCGCCGTTCGAGGTGGAATCGGAGCGACAGTTCGTGGACGTGGCGAAAGACATTGCCGGCGAGCCGTCGCGCGGCGTCCTGTCCGACCTTTTCGAAGATGGCGTTGCGGAGATTGTCCGACAGGACTCCGCCAAACCGCGCCGCCGCGTAGGCGAGCACGAGCCCTGCGACGACGGCAAAGGCGGCGTGGGCGCTCATGCGATCGACCGCGAGCTTCAGCGCATAAGGGCCAAGCAGGATCACCGCCTTGCCGGCGAGGACGAGAATCACGGCGATGATCACGCGGGCTCTCAGCTCGGGCTCGCCCTTCGGCCAGAGCATCGGAATGAAGCGCCACAGCGCGGCGAAGCCGGCGTTCGCCTTTCTCTCCTCCCTGCTGCTCGCCGCCATCAGCGCGTAAGTAGGAATGCCGATTGGCCACAGCAAACGATTCCTGAAGAAGGGCGTGGAACCCGACCGAAATTCGTCGGTTAAAACAGCATCTTAGGGGATGCTCACATGGGACCGGCTTACTTCGTCATCGCGATCCTCGGTTGTGCCGATGGCGGAAGCGCCTGCACCCCTGTCGCCGACCTGCCGGCCCGTTACGCAACCGAGGAACAATGTTCTGCTGCCGCCGGTGCGGCGCTGATTGAAAATAGCGACTTCGATTATCCAACGTTGCTGGCGCGCTGCCGGCCCGCGACCGAGAAGTCGGCGGAGGCGAAGGAACCTCCGCGCGACAAGCGACGCCGAAGCTGAGACAGCCCTAGGAACTGTCGATGCTTGAGGCTGTTCGACAGGCACAATGAAGAAGCCCTCATCAACCAAGCGCTCGAGCGCGAAGCTGCGCGGCGGCCGCGGCAAGGTCGGGACCGGCGCATTGAATGAAGCGACGTCCGAGGAATTCGAGCGCGAGGACATGGGGATCGCGCCGAAGGAGTAAGCCATGAACGACCAATCCGACGTCATGGAGCCGATGGTTCACCAGGACCAGGAACCGGGCCGCGAGAGCAAGCTCGAACCGAAGCCAGACTGGGAGCCTCGTTACAAAGGTTCAGAGCGGCTGAAGGGAAAGGTCGCCCTCATCACCGGAGCGGACAGCGGAATCGGGCGGGGCGTCGCGGCGCTTTTCGCGCGCGAAGGCGCCGATATCGCAATCGTCTATCTCTGCGAGCATGACGACGCGCAAAAGACGAAGGAGATCGTCGAGAGGGAAGCGCGTCGAGCCATCGCCATCGCCGGCGACATCGGTGACAAGGATTTCTGCGACCAAGCGGTGCGCGAGACGGTCGACCAGCTCGGCGGGCTCGATATCCTGGTCAACAATGCGGGCGAGCAGCATCCCGACAAGGACATCACCGACATCGACGAGAAGCAGCTCCGGCGGACGTTCCAGACCAACATCTTCGGCATGTTCTTCATGACCCAGGCCGCGCGGCCGCACCTGAAAGAAGGGTCGGCGATCATCAACTGCACGTCGGAGACGACCTACAAGGGTTCGCCCGACCTGCTCGACTATAGCTCGACGAAGGGCGCGATCCTGGGCTTCACGCGCTCGCTCGCGAAGAATCTCGTCAAGAAGGGCATCCGGGTGAACGGCGTCGCGCCCGGCCCGATCTGGACCCCGCTCAATCCGTCCGGCGGTCAGCCGAAGGAAGATTTGCCCGAATTTGGCAAGGACACGCCGATGGGACGGCCCGGGCAGCCTAACGAGGTCGCGCCGTGCTTCCTGTTCCTGGCGTGCGAGGACTCCAGTTATATGACTGGCCAGATCCTGCACCCTGACGGCGGAAGCACAACCTCCAGCTGACAAACTGACCGATATTGTGCGCTACAAGTGTAGCGTATGTCCGGTTCCGGACATCGAACGCTACTAACCTGGCGACCGCATATGGTGAAAATCACCAATGTGCGGTTCCGTGCGCCGGAGATTCAGCATCAATCGATACGCCTGCATTGAAAAACAACGATATTCTTAAATTGGCACGTCCCCTGCATAGTTATTGGCATCGGTCCGATGGTGGACCGCCAAGAGCTACTAAAGGGGTTACCAATGTTCACTTCGTTCACGACCGCCCGTGAGACTGCCACGGTTTTCGCCGGCGCGCTCATTACTGCGCTTCTGTTCGTTTCGGCCGCGACCTCGCTGCCGATCGCCTGAACCAGACGGAAAGGAAATGCAGATGAATGGACGTTTCCTGATCAACCGCGGCGACGCAAAGGTCATGGGCGTCGCCGCCGGTCTCGCCGATTATACCGGGATCGACCCGACCATCATCCGCCTGGGCTTCATCGCGGCGACTTTGCTGACCGGCCCGGTGATGATCCTCTTCTACGTTCTCGCGGGGCTGCTCGCGCCACATCAATAGGCGCGAGCCGCTCTTTCCCGCCGCCAGCCTCCTTGCCATGATGGCGGCGTGGAATCCTCCGATCCCCACAATCTCCAGCGCTTCATCGACGCCCAGGATGGCGTGATAGAAACCGCACTCGCGGAACTCCGCGCCGGCCGCAAGCAAAGCCACTGGATGTGGTTCGTCTTCCCGCAACTCGCCGGCCTCGGCCGCAGCTCGATGGCGCAATTCTACGGGATCGGTTCGATTGCCGAAGCGCGTGCCTACCTCGGCCACCCATTGCTCGGCCAGCGCCTTCGCGATTGCGTCGAGGCGGTCGGCGCCTGGGCCGGCAAACGCACTCCGGACCAGATGCTAGGTCCGATCGATGCGATGAAGCTGAGATCCAGCCTGACGCTGTTCGATCGGGTCGCGCCGGGAAGTGTGTTCGAAGATACACTTGCCAGCTTGTTCGACGACAATCCTGACGACCGCACCCTCGCGCTTTTGAACGCCGAGGGCTAAGCGAGCCACGTACCCATTCGTCATTCGTCGAAGGGAGATGATTCCAATGCGCAAGCTTTTGTTCGCACTCGCCGCCACCAGCCTTCTCGCCGCGCCGGCCACCGCCGCGCTCAAGACGGGTGCCAAGGCGCCCGACTTCAACACGACCGGCGCAGTTGGCGGCAAGGAGTTCAAGCTTCATTTGGCCGACCAGCTGAAGAAGGGTCCGGTGGTCCTCTATTTCTTCCCCAAGGCGTTCACGAGCGGCTGCACCGCCGAGGCCCATGCATTCAGCGCGGCGATCGGCGACTTCAAGAAAGCCGGCGCGCAAGTGATCGGAATGTCCGGCGACGACCTCAAGACCTTGCACGACTTCTCGACCAGGGAATGCCGCAGCGCTTTCCCGGTCGCGACGGCGACTCCGGTCATCCAGAAGGAATATGACGTCGCCTGGGCTGCCCACCCGGGAATCACGACTCGCACGTCCTACGTGATCGACCGAAGCGGCAAGATCGTGATGGTCCATGACGACCTCGATTTCAGCCAGCATGTCGCAAAGACTCTCGCAGCGGTGCAGGCGCTCAAACATTAGTTCATGAACTTGCCATTCGCCGGACATGGCCCCGGCGATAATCCCCCGCGACCGCCTTCGGGCGCCAGATAAGGGGAAAGCTCATGAAGATCAGCACGACGATGATGGTCGGCGCGGCGCTCGTCGCGCTCGCCGGGTGCAACAAGAAGACCGTCGAAAACAATGCTGCGGCACAGGTCGAGGCGAATGCGGAGAACAGCGCCGAGAACGTCACGGCCGCGGCCAGCAACGAAGCCGCCAACATCATGAACACCGCCGAGAACAAGGCGTCCGCGGTGAAGAATGCCGGCGAAAACGAAGCTTCGGCGATCAAGAATGCCGGGGAGAACAAGGCTGCCGCGATGACCAACAGCAGCAAGGCGGCCGAGAACAAGAGCAAGTAGTTTCGGTTCGGCGGAAGGGGGCGCTGCGCAATCGGCGCCCTTTTCAAACCAGGGCCTACTTCGCCGGCAGCAGCGTTTCGACCAGCCGGTTACGAGTCCAGAGCTCGCAGACCATCGGAAGCTTCATCGCCCGCGCCTTGGCCAGCGCGTCTTCGTCGTCGCTGGCTTCGATCTCGTGGACCTTCGTGAATCGGCCCTTATCGTCCAAACAATAGAGCCTGTATTCGGACATTTACGCCACCCCCGAAACGCCGCGTTAGGACAGTTTCGGGGGCGGAATAAAATAACCCAGGTTAATTGCGAAGATAAGTTGCGGGCGATTAGCGAACCTGGACCCGCACATAGGGGCGGAGGGCCGATCGATAGATGGGCGCGTAGCGCAGCCTTACTGCGTTGATGTCGCGTCGATTGCCACGGAGATCGACGGCTCGAGTGCAAGTCCCCGCGCGAAGCACCGCACGGGTGTTGACGTTCTGGCGCCCGCCATTTTGGAAGCGGATGTCAAAATCCCGCAGGTGGAGCGGCTGATTGATCGCGCAGACCCGGATGCGGCGCTCGCGGACGTGGCCGCGCATGTGGATGATGTCGGTGTCGCGGCCGTCGACGCGGGTGTAGGCGACGGTGCGCCAGCCGCGCTCCGTCCAGCGCCCATATTGTGCCGAGGCCGGAGTAACCGCGACCAAAGTTGCGGCGGCGGTCGCGGCGGCAAGAATCATCGTCCGTTTCATGTTGGTTCCTTCGTGCATTGATGTTCCCCGAGAACCAACCCGCCAACCGCCAAAAGGGTTGTCGGTTCATCGACACTAACGGCTCGCCTCGGCGTAAGTGAACGCCAGCGAAACGAGCCGCCTGCCTCAGGCTCCGCAGACGTCCAGGCCCCCCAGCGACGACAGGCGCGTGGGCTCGTACGACATTCCGATCGTGACGGTTTGGGTCCCGCAGCGCCGGAGCTGGAAGCGGACCTTGCGCGCCCGGAAGTCGAGCGACACCTTGCGGAAGGTCTCAAGGATATCGGTTCCAATCAGGAGCGAGGGCTGGTCGCTGAGCCCGAACACCCTGAACGGCGGCACGTCGGCAAAGGCGATCGGAACGTCGTGCAGAACCACCGGACCAAGTCGCAGCTCATCGATTGTCGCGAGCTCGATATCCACGCTCTTTCCAGTCACGCCGATCATGGAAACTTTCGTCGCGTCCTTGTCGACCCGCTTGCCGAAGAGCTTTTCGCGAAGGGCCATGTTGCCGATCGTGACTTCCGAACCGGTATCGATCACCGCATCAAGCGGAAGGCCCGCGGCGGTGACATGAGTAAGGATCAGCTGCCCGCGCTGCCGGCGCGCGGTGATCACGATCTCGTCGGCATAATGTTTCTCGGGCCTTCGGGCGTCCTCGACCTTGATCACCTTGGTGTCGAAATCCATCATCAGGCGCTGGTGAACGAGCGCATCGATCCCGATCATTCCATCGCCGCCCAGATCCTGTTCGCGAAGCGCGGGAACTTGCAGATCCCTGATCGTGCTTGGGCCAAGGGTCAGCTCGCTGACTTTCACCCGGTCGACGATGGCCTGCTCGGTCATCCCGTTGAGGATTACGGGACTTGCCAACGGCAGCTGCAGGTCCCGCGCCACGCGCAGCCCAACGACCGAGGTGTCGGCCCCACTGTCGACCACGAAATGGTAAGGGCCGCGTCCATTGACGCGCACTTCGACGCTCATCCGCGTTTCGACCTTCCTGGCGTCGATATCGTCACCGCCGATCGCGAGCTTGTTGTCGATCTGCGCTGGAGGCAGCGGAAGCATGGGCCCCGCGCCCGGCGGAGCGGGCTTCGGTTTGCTGATGCGGGGCGCTTGCGCCAGCGTTTGCGTTTGGGCGTGAGCCGCGACGGCCCCGGTGACGGCCAGGAGTGCGAGAAACGCTGCGAGGGCCGGACCCGAACGAGGCAAGGCTTTTCTCCTCAAGAAGGGCGCATGCTACGCGCCGCGCAAGGCTCGCGCCATCCGAAATAGATGGCGGGTTCGTGGGTTCGACGGGCGGATGCGTTCAATAGTCCAAGGCGCGTCGCTGTTCGTTCGGCCGATTGCGAACTATCAGTCGGGACGCCGCAAGGGGGATACAGATGACCGCCGAAGAGCTGATCCGAACTCTCGACCTCGCGCCGCACCCGGAAGGCGGATGGTATCGGGAGACCTACCGTTCGGCGGCCGGGCCCGGCGAGCGTGGAGCGGCGACCGCGGTCTATTATGTCATTCAGCCCGGGCAACATTCGCACTGGAACCGGGTCGACGCGGACGAAATGTGGTTGTGGCACTCGGGCGACGCGCTCGACCTGATGATCGCCGAGAGCGATGACGGGCCGGCACGAACGCTTCGGCTGGGTGGAGCGGTCGAAAAGGGCGAGCAGCCGCAGGTCGTCATCCCCAAGGGTCAGTGGCAATCCGCTTCGCCGATCGACGGCGGCGACGCAGGTTTCACCTTCCTTTCGTGCATCGTCGCGCCCGCGTTCGAGTTCGACGGATATGAGCTGGCTGAACCGGGCTGGTCGCCGGGAGTGCACGCCTAGCTGAGGCCTATTGGCGCTGTTCACTGTCGCCGTTTGCCATTTCACGGAGCATCTTATTGCGGATCTCGTTGCGCTGGAGATCTGCGACGATGTCGCTGCGGGTCGCGGACAGGGCCTTGAGAAAGGCCAAGTCCCAATAGGTGAGGCCTTGCGGCGCATCGGTCGGACGCAAGCCGCCGTCGAAGAGACTGAGCACCGAGGACGAGGGGGCGGCGCGACCGCGCGGTTCGATCGGAGTCACGCCTCTAACCAGCGCAAAATCGGCTAGCTGGCGAGTGGAAACGTCCACTAGCCCATGCTGCTCGACCACCACCACCGCGCCGAGCAGCCGCTTGCGGGTCGTGTTCAGCAACCGCGATGGCGGATTCGTTGTAAACAATCGCGGGAAGCCGTCGCCATCGACCCGAAGGGGCATTCCATCCGCACCGATTACGTCGCTGATTTGCCAGGCTGCTACCGGCCCGGTCGCATTTTCGATTCGCTTCAGTTCCGCGCCGCCCAGACCGTAGAGATAGGCCTCCTTCTTGCGCCTCATGCCCTCGATCAGGACCTTCTTGTCGTCGACGACGACGATCAGCAGGTTGGCCGTGCAGCCCTCGGCGCCGAGCCGCATTCCGGCTGCGGTAACAACCCGCCTGATGCGCGACAGCACCTCTCCACGAAGATTGACTGGCAGTCCCACGGTGTCCGGACAGAGCGGCTCTTCGAAACGACCGAACTGCGCCTCGAACGAGGGCGGAAGGACCTTGTCAATATATTCGGTCGCGGCCTGCCGCTGGTTGCGGACGCCTTGAACGACGATCGTTGAGGAGTCCGGCCCGGACGAGGTCTGCGCTCCGGCTGAAAGGCTTGCGAGAGCGGCGGCAAACCCGAACAGCATCGTCATCGATCGTTCCTTCTTTCACAAGCTCAAGAAGCGAAAATCGGCACAATCCCCATGACTTATGAAGATCGGCCGAGGGAGCCACGGCGTTTCGACGAACGGGGCTTTGCGCTCTTCAGATCAATTCACATAAGCGAATGAATCAGGAATCGGCGATGAAAAGCGTGAGAAATTGGTGAGCATATGGTGAAATCCGGACCTAGGAGCGCCAGTCAGCGGCGAAAATGCTGTAGGACAGGGAATTCGCAAGGAGAATCACGATGGCCAAGGGCCAGATGAGAAAGAGCAAGGAAGCGCGGAAGCCGAAAAAGGCGAAGGTGAAGACCATCGCTGCCAACCCGCAGCGCAGTCCCCTGGAGCATTTGAAGAACAGCTAGGCGGCGGGCTTCGCACGACTTGACGGGATTGCTGGAGCAACTCGGCCCCGACCTGTGGATAGCGGACGGCGGGATCGTTTCCTTTTTCGGGTTCGATTATCCGACGCGGATGGTCGTCGTCCGGCTCGAGGGCGGCGGGCTGTGGGTTTGGTCGCCGATCGCGCTGAGCGGTGAGCTCGAGGACGCGGTTCGCGCGCTCGGGCCGGTGCGGCATCTCGTCAGTCCGAACAAGCTCCATCATCTTTTCCTCGGCGCGTGGAAGGCGAAGTTCCCGGAGGCGCAGCTTTGGGGCCCGCCCTCGACCGTCGCCCGCCTCGGGCGCTGGGCTTCGCGGGGACGCTGACCGACGATGCGCCCACGGACTGGGCGGGGCAGATCGACCAATATTATTTCGACAATTCGCGCTTCCTCGACGAGTTGATCTTCTTCCACCGCAAATCGCGCTCCGCGATCATCGGCGACCTGTCGCAGCCGTTCAGCGAAAGCTTCCTGAAGCGGCACTGGCCGTGGTGGCTGCGGCCGATCGCGAGGGCCGCGAGGATGGTCGAGGGCTGGGGCTATCCGCCGTTCGAAGTGCGTTTCACCTTCCGCCATCGGGCATCGGCGCGGGTCAAGGTGAGTGCGCTGATCGATGAAGGGCCCGAGCGAGTCGTCATGGCGCATGGCGAGATCGTCCGAAGCGAGGGGGCGGCTTATTTGCGCCGCGCCTTCTCATGGCTGTTTTGACTCCGGGCGCTTCCCCTCGCGCGGGTCAGTCCTCGATGATCGTCGCGGTTCCTTCCGTCTTCATTCGGGCGAGGTTGTCCAGCATCTGCTGAAGCTGCTCGGGCGGGTGGCCGACCCATTCGGCGACCTCGCCGATCACGCGCAGCGGCTGGAGCGAGCGGTAGGAGGCGGTCATGTTGCCGGGGAATTTCTTGTCGGTGAGGTTGGGGTCGTCGTCGAACGGGCCGGTCGGCTCGACGATATAGATCCGCCCGCGCCCCTCACCCTTCGCCAGCTCCGCGCCCCACGTCGCCGCCTCGAGCGTCGCGGTGAAATAGATGTGCTTGAGGCCTCGCTCGACGAAATTGCTTCCGAAGCCGGGCGTGATCAAGTCGCCGATTTTCAGATCGGCCTTGGTGCCGTGGTAGAAGGTCGTGCCGGGCGGGACGTCGCGGGCGTACATTCGTTCGTCGTCTCCTCACACAGCTTCAGCAACCATCCAGCTGCACGTCCGGGATCCATCGCCGGGCGCGGCGCTCAATTACCGGTGAGGCTGCGCCGGGGCTCCCGGCTTCGCCGGCGTTGCCGGCTTTGCCTCCGGGTCCAGGCTCTCGAGCATGTCCACGCGGGACTTTATGGTGGCGAGGCACTTGTTCATGGTCTCGCCGGCATTGGCATTGTTGATCGTCTTCATCTGCGCATCGAGCAGGGTCTTCAGCTGCGGCGCCGTCACCGTGTTGCCGATCCGCCCGAGGAAGAAATACATGGACGCCTGGGCGACTTTCTGCTGCTCGGCGTCCTTCGACTGGCTGGCGAAGGCATTGCTGACGATGATGCATTGCGCGTCGCTGGCGGACTGCGCGGTTGCGGCCCCGCCGGTCAAGAGAAGCGCGGAAGCGAGTGCGATCCGAAG
>Ga0207639_10001101_pt1 | contig 18339 bp, 15 predicted proteins | sample KBSCornC32_FD_184299 | JGI IMG/M metagenome (GOLD analysis project Ga0207639, IMG submission 184299) | Corn rhizosphere microbial communities from Kellogg Biological Station, Michigan, USA - KBS Corn C3-2 (SPAdes) (version 2) | ecosystem: Host-associated > Plants > Roots > Rhizosphere > Soil ...
AAGTCACGCCGGCGTTCCAGAAGGAGTGGATCGCGCACCTGCAGTCGACGTTCGGCGCCGCCGCGGCGGGTGGGGTGCGTTACTACTCGCTCGACAACGAGGTGATGCTGTGGAACTCGACCCACCGCGACGTGCATCCTGCCCCGACCACGTATGACGAGACCTGGAGCAAGGCGCTCGCCTACGGCACCGCGATCAAGCAGCAGGATCCGGCAGCCAAGGTGACGGGTCCGGTGACCTGGGGCTACTGCGACTTGTTCGGATCGGCCGCCGACAATTGTGCCGAAGGCAGCGACCGCGCCGCGCATGGTGGCACGCCGTTCGTCGCGTGGTATCTGCAACAGGTGTGTGCGCATCCGCTTGCCGGCGGCGCGCGCGTCGTCGATTACCTCGACCTGCACTACTACCCGCAGGGCAACGTCGCGCTCAACGACGACGATTCGGCCGCGACCGCGGCGCGGCGCCTGCGTTCGCTCAAGGAACTGTACGACGCGGGCTGGGTATCGGAGTCGTGGATTTCCGACCTCGGCGACAACGATGCGAACCACTACAGCAAGCCGAACCTGATCCCGCGCGTGCGCGCGTGGATCGACCAGTATTGCGCCGGCACGAAACTCGCGATCACCGAATACAACTGGGGCAATGACGGCACTACCAGCGGCGCGGTCGCGCAGGCTGAACTGTTCGGCATCTTCGCGCGCGAAGGCGTCGACATGGCGACGCGGTGGGTCGCCCCGGAAGCGGCCAGCAAGGCCGAGCGCGCGTTCACCCTGTTCCTGAACTACGACGGCGCCGGCGCGAAGGTGCAGGGCAGCAGCGTGCATGCGCAGAGCGCGAACGTCGACCAGGTCGGCGCCTACGCGTTCGTGCATGGCGGTCGCACGATGGTGCTGCTGACCAACAAGACGACCAGTTCGCAGAATGTGCCGCTGACGTTCGCGAGCGTGCCGGGAACGAGCTGGAAGTTGTACGGCTTCGACGGCGCCACGGGCGTTCACCAGATCGACACCGGCACGATCAGCAGTACGTCATTGACCTTGAACGCGCTGCCCGCGATGTCGGCGAACCTGCTCGTCATCACGGGCGCCGATCTGATCTTCGCCGACGGCTTCAATTGACGCGTGACGGCGGCACGCGCTTCGCGCGTACCGCCCTACCTGCGCCGGCCGACGCTTCGACGTGAAACGTGGCGCGGATCGAGTCGCGCGTACGCATCGCGCGCCGCGCAGGATCAGGATGTCGCAACCACGCGCGCGTGGCGACGCGTTTACTCGAATCCGTTGGAGAAGATCGGATCGCCGGGCACGACCACCGTCTGCGGCAGCGGAATGCCTTCGGCGGTACCGTCACCGACCTGGCCAGCGGCATTGGAGCCCCAGCATTTGAGTGCGCCCGTTGCCATCAGTGCGCACGTATGTTGACTGCCGGCGCTGACCGCTTCTACCGGACCACCCAGTCCCACCACATCCGTCGGCACGAGTCGCGTTTCGCGACTTCCGTCGCCAAGTTGGCCGAAATCGTTTCGGCCCCAGCAGCGCACTCCATCCACGAGCTGTGCACAGACATGCAGCGCACCTTGCGTGATCGCGACGACGCCTGAGGACAAGCCGGCGACGGCGACGGGAGTTGGCGACGAACCGTCCGGGTTGCCATCGCCCACGATGCCGTAGCCCCAGCATTTTGCAGCGCCGGCATCGGTGACCGCACAGGTCATGAAGCTGCGCGCGCTGATGGCGTGAACGCCGCTCGTGAGTCCAGGCACGTCGACGGGCGTCGTTTGCTCCGACCCGATCACCCCCGTGCCGAGTTCCCCGTCCCAGTTGTCGCCCCAGCACTTCATGCCACCCGCCTGCAGGAGTGCGCAGGAATGGAATTCCCCGACGGCCAGCGCGCGCACGCCACTCGCAAGGCCGATGACGTCGACCGGGGTCTCGCGCTGCGTCATGCTGCCGTCGCCGAGCTGGCCGGAACCGTTGTTGCCCCAGCACTTCACGCCGCCTGTCGACGTGATCGCGCAGCTGTGGGACCAACCCGTCGCGACGGCGAGGTTGTCCGAGCCGAGCGTCGATACCGGGGCGGGTGTTGCGTGATCGCTGGTGCCGCCGTCGCCGAGCTGGCCGTACAGGTTTTCGCCCCAGCATTGAACGCCGCCTGCTGCATCGATCGCGCACGAGTGGTGATGGCCACTGGCGACGGCCTGGACGCCGGTGCCGAGGGTCGCCACCTCCGTCGGCACGAGTCGCCGGACGGTCGTGCCGTCGCCGAGTTGGCCACTGTAGTTGCTGCCCCAGCATGCAACCGTCGACGCCGCCGTCAGCGCGCAGGTGTGGGCGAAACCCATGCTGACGGCACCGACTGCGCCAATGCCGACCACATCGACCGGTGTCAGCCGTTGCGTCGTCATCGCATTGCCGAGCTGTCCGTAGAAGTCGTCGCCCCAGCAAACCGCCCCATGCGCACTGGTCACGGCGCACGCGTGCGTATCGCTTGCATCAAAGGCCAGTGCACCACTCAGGTCGACGACCGGAACGGGCGCGAGGCTGTCCTGCACCATGCCGTTGCCCAACGTCCCATAGAAGTTGGCGCCCCAACATTCGATGTCGCCGGTATCGATGAGCGCACAACTGTATCCATTTCCGCTGCGGGCGACCTGGACGGCTCCACCAAGACCAACGACGTCGACCGGGGCCGATCGCGGCATCGTCGTGCCGTCGCCAAGTTCTCCGCTGGAATTCGTGCCCCAGCACTTGACGGTATTGTTCGTCATCGTCGCGCACGCATGCCGCGCGCCCGCATCGATCGATCGAACGCCCGCTTCGAGTCCGGCGACCGCAGTCGGGTAAAGGTGAACCCCGGAACCCCAGCACGCCACGCTCCCGGTGCCGAGGACGCAGGTGAAGTCCAAGCCCGCGGTGATGGCCTCTACACCGGCGACGGTCTCCAGCAGGACGGGTGACGGTCGCGACTGCCTGGTGCCGTCGCCGAGTTGTCCCCAAGCGTTGTAGCCCCAGCACATCACGCGATTCGTGGCGGTGATCGCGCAAGTATGATCCGCACCTGCGCTGATCGCCTTGACGCCGGCGCCGAGACCGATGACGTCAACGGGGACGAGGCGTTGCACCTGCGTGCCGTCCCCCAGCTCACCCGCCCAGTTGGAGCCCCAGCACTTGACCGCGCCAGCCGCGGTCAATGCGCAGGAGTGTGCCGATCCGAGCGCGAGTGCGGTCACACCGGCCTGCAGGCCGATGACGTCGACCGGCGTCGAGCGATCGCTCGTGGTGCCGTCACCGAGTGCGCCATTGAAGTTGGTGCCCCAGCACTTGACTGCGCCGGCGCCGACGATCGCGCAGGTATGTGCCCAACCGGATGCGATCTGCACGACATTGGTCAGGGGAACGGTTTGCGCGTGTGCGGCGCCCGTGGCGCTTGCCAGCGAGAGCGCGATGACTGCACTGGTGATTGCAGTGGTTCGAACCTTGTCCGGGGGCCGCATCCGATTTCCTTCGTGTCGCGTCGGCTACGCGGATTGGCCGTCAATATACCGTACCGCCGGTTCGTGCATACAAATGGAATACCTCGCGCGCCTCGTTGCGCAGGATGTCGCGACGCACCGCGATGCCGCGCCGCTCGAGTTCGCCGATCCAATCGGTCGGCAGCGGGCCTTCGTCGAACTCGCTCAGTTCCATCACGTCGCTCGAGCGCGCGCCGATCAGCAGTTCGTCGATGCCGGCCCAGAAGCTCGCGCCATAGCACTGGCAGCACGGTTGCGCGCTGGTCGCGAGGATGTAGCGCCGGCCATCGTCGTTGAGACGGTGCCGACGCAGTTTCGTCTGCGCGCCCATGAACGCCATCATCTCCGCGTGCGCGACCGAGCACGATTCGGGCATCACGCGGTTCACGCCGAACGCGACGACGTGGCCGTCCGCGTCGAACACCGCGGCGCCAAACGGGCCGCCCGTACCGAGCTCGACATTGCGCCGCGCGAGGCGGATCGTGAGCGCGACGCGTGCTTCGTCATCTGCGTGGACTTGCGCGGGATCGAACTCCTGTTCGATCCAGTCGGGCAGGGCGAGGGTGATGGCGGCGATCGGCATGACGGCACCTGGGGCGGACGGCGCTGCGAGGTTAGTGTTCGCGCACCCTCCTGCGCAATCGTGTCGACCGATGCGGTTGCCAGCGCATGCCGTCCGCTCCACCATGTCGCATTCCCCATCACGAAAACCCGAGGCGCAGCCCGTGGCGAATCCGCAGGACGCAACAGCGCGCATTCCGCGCAATCCGGGCATCGACCTGCTGCGCGGCCTTTCGATCCTGCTGGTCGTGCTGCACCACATCGGCCTGCGCCTGCCGCTCAAGGCAAGCGCGCTCGCCGAATGGCTGCCCAAGCGCCTGCTCGCCGCGCTGAACTGGAACGGTTACGAGGCGGTGTTCGTGTTCTTCGTGCTTTCAGGATTCCTGATCGCCGGCCATTCGATCCGGCGCTGGGGCGCACTTGCGCGCATCGATGTCGCGGCGTTCTACCGGCGCCGGGCGGCGCGCATCCTGCCGTGCCTCGTGCTGCTGGTCGTCGTGCTTTCCGTGTTGCACCTGGTGGGCGCGGCGGATTACGTGATCACGCGCGAAGGCCAGTCGCTCGGCCGCGCGATCCTCGCGGTCGCCGGCCTGCATCTCAACTGGTACGAGGGCGTCACCGGATACCTGCCGGGCGGCTGGGATGTGCTGTGGTCGCTGTCGATCGAGGAGGTGTTCTATCTCGGCTTTCCGCTGCTCTGCCTCGGCGTGCGCAGCGAGCGCCTGTTGCTGGGCCTGCTCGCCGTGCTCGCATTGTCGTTGCCGATGACGCGCGCGGCGCTCGAAGGCAACGAGATCTGGCAGGAGAAGGCCTACCTGCCGGGCATGGCTGCGATCGCGACCGGAGTGATCGCCGCGATGGTTGCCGCGCGCTGGTCCGCGCGACCCGCCTGGCTCGATCGCTCGCTCGTCCTCGCCGGTGCGCTCGGACTCGCGAGCGTGCTGCTCGTCGAAGGCTGGTGGTGGTCGTGGATCGGCAATGGCGTGATGCTGCTGCTGACGATCTCGGTCGCGTGCCTCGCGATCGGCCTTGATCGCGAGGGCAGGCGCGCGCTGCCCGGCACGGCGTGGCTGCGTTCGTTCGGCCGGCTCAGCTACGAGGTCTATCTCGGCCACATGTTCGTCGTGTTCGCGGTCGTCGCGCTGTGGAAGGCCGCCGGCATCGCGCCGTACTGGAGCTTCCTCGCCTACGTTCCGGGCGTGCTCGGCTCGTGGGCACTCGGCGCACTGGTTGCCCGCGCCTGGTCGCTGCCGTGGGAGCGCGTGCTGCGTCAGCGATCGACGACCAGCGACAGCGATCCAGGCGCACGTCCCGCTTTCGCGCGGGACTGATCCTCCGGGCCGGGTGTTGCCGACCCGAACAGGATGCGACGCTCGGTGTCGGAAAGCGCGTGTCTGGATTTCGCGTACACGTCGACGACGCCGTCGTAGGTGCAGCGCACGGCCGGCCGATCGGCCATCGCCGCGAACCAGCGCGCGAGATGCGGAAACGCCGCGAGATCCTGGCCGTGCGCGCGATGCGGGACGATCCACGGATAACAGGCCATGTCGACGATCGAGTAGTCGTCGACGATGTATTCACGGCCTTCGAGTCGACGGTCGAGCACGCCGTACAGGCGGCGCAGTTCGTTCGTGTAGCGCTCGATCGCATACGGCACCGGCTCCGGCGCGTAGACGTTGAAATGACCGACCTGTCCGGCCATCGGCCCGAGCGCGGACATCTGCCAGTACAGCCATTGCCGCAGCTCGAGGCGGCCGCGCGCCTCGGCCGGGACGAAGCGGCCGATCTTGTCCGCGAGGTATTCGAGGATCGCGCCGGACTCGAACACGCTCAGCGGTGCGCCACCGTCGAGCGGTGCGTGATCGACGATCGCGGGAATCTTGTTGTTCGGCGAGATCGCGAGGAATTCCGGCTTGAACTGCTCGCCCTTGCCGAGGCTGACGGTGATGAGCCGGTACGGCAGTTCCGCTTCCTCGAGGAACAGGCGCAGCTTGAGGCCGTTCGGTGTCGGCGCGTAGTACAGGTCGATCATCGGCCGCTCCATGCGCCGAGCGCGATGTGCGGCGTGGCGCCCGTGCGGATTTGCGCAGGCCGCGTCCGTCGCGCGACCGGCGTGCGCGCATTTCCACCGCGCGCGCGCGGCAACGGCGCATGTCCGTGGCCATGCAATTGCAGCAATCCCGCGTAGATCTCGCCGAGTTTACGTGCCCATGCATTCATGACCCGCCTCCGATGGTTCGCGATGCCGGCGATCCGGCAGAACCAAGGTAGCGGGCGAGGGGGAATTGCTGGAGTCCAGAATCCGCGAGTTCGGTGGAACCAGTTTGGGTGCGACGCCGTTCGCGCGGACGGCCGCTCAGCGCGTCGCGGCGTCGCCTTCGAGCACGTTGCTGCAGCGCCCTTCGACGCAACTGCAGCCCTTGACGTCCGGAAAGCCGCAGACCCCGGCGCTGTGGTTCTTCGCGCATTCCTCGCGCACCTTGTCCGGGAACGTCGGGCTCGCGCGGTTCACGCAGGCGGGATAGCGACCGCAGCAGTTGCCGACGTCCTTGATCGCGCAATCGGCGTCGGTGGCGCAGCTGTAGTCGACGCTGTCGGCCTTGATCGGCGGGCCGAGCAGGCGCGGCGCCGAGGTCGCGCTCGTGCATGCGACGAGCGAGCAGGCGAACAGCAGGGCGGCGATGGCGCGCATGCCGGCAGCATACGCCGTGCCGCCGACGCTTTCATCCCGACGCGTTCAGCGCGCGCGCGTATTCGCCCGGCGTGCGGCCGACCAGTTTCCTGAAGTCGCGGATGAAATGCGCCTGGTCGAAGTAGCCGAGCTGCAGCGCGAGCGCGGCCCAGTCCGGCGGCGCGCCGGCCGCGAGTTGCTCGATCGCTTCGTGCAGGCGATAGCGCGCGATCACCCACTTCGGGCTGACGCCGACGTACTCGCTGAACAGGCGTTGCAACGCGCGCTTGCCGAGCGCATGCCGCTCGACCAGTTGCTCGACGCGCGTCAGGTCGCGATCGCGCGCGATGCCGGCAACGATCGTCGCGACGCGCTCGACCTGCGGATCGGGCGGCGGGCGGTGCGCGAGCAGGAAGCGCGTCGCAACCTCGGCCATCGCCGTGGCGTCGGTTCCCGCGAGGACGTCCTGTTCGAGCGTGGCCGCCGTCGTTCCGAACAGCGCCGGCAGCGGCAGCGAGGTTTCGCTCAGGCTGACCACCGGACGACCGAGGAATGGGCGAAAACCACCAGCGCGGAACTTGACGCCGAACACGCAACCGGCGCCCTCGAGCACGCGCGTGAAGCGCGCCGCGTGCACGCCGAAAATGCGCGAACAGCCGCGCTCGAACACGATGTGCACGTTCGGATGCGGCAGGGTTTCGCGTTGCTGCGGCGGGTGCGCGCCGAGATCCCAGCGCACCATCCAGAAGTGTTCGACGAGGTCGCCGAGGGCCGGTGCCGGCGCAAGGCGCACGTGCTCGAAGGCGCCGGGCGACGCCGGCGCCTTCAGCACTCCTCGTGCCTTGCCGACGCCGGTGTTCACCATGCGCGTTGCCGTTCTTGCGCGCCCGCGTGCGCGCGTCGCGTTTTTGCAATCCGCGCCGGCGCATCCGTGTTCGAATGCGTCGCGTCGCCCCGGCCACCGGCATCGACGCGAGTTCTGGAATCGACACGAGGCCCGGAATCGACATGAAACGACGCCATCATCTCGTCACCATCCTGTTCGTCGCGCTGGCCAGTGCCGCTGCGACGGCAGTTTCCGCAGCAGGGATCGAAGGAGCAAGCATGAACCAGCACGCCACCGGACCGTTCGACGTCAAACTGGCGCCGCAGAAAGCCGACAATCCGCAGGCTGAGGGCGCCGGCATCGGCCGCATGTCGATCGACAAGCGCTTCCATGGCGACCTCGACGCCACCAGCCAGGGCGAGATGATCTCCTTCCGCACCGCCGAACCGACGTCCGCCGGCTATGTCGCGATCGAACGCGTGACCGGGACCCTGCACGGGCGCAAGGGCAGCTTCGTGCTCCAGCACAACACCACCGCGAAGCGCGGCGTGGCGAAGCAGAGCATCCAGGTGCTGCCGGATTCGGGCACGGGTGAACTGGTCGGTCTGGCCGGGTCGATGACGATCCTCATCGCAGAAGGCGGCCAGCATTCGTACGTGTTCGATTACACGATCGAGTGAAACACGAAGGGTGCGAACCCTGGTACTCCCTGTGGGAGCGGCTTCAGCCGCGATGCTCCTGCAACGTCGAGCGGCGGACCGACACCGTCTCCACCCAACCCTCCCTTGAAGGGGAGGGCCGCTCCTGCGGCCGCGGGTTGCCGCGACCAGGCAGCAGCGGGCCGGCGCGACGACTCAGTCGACCGTCGCGAGGTCCGCGAGCGCCCTCTGCGCCGCGGCATCGGCCTGCGCGAGTTGCCCGGCGACCGTGGCCTGCGCATCGCCGCCGGCGGCGCAGGCGCGCGCATCCGGGCAGAGCGCGTGCATGTAGTCGGCATCGAAATTGAGGCGTTCGACCAGGAAGTCGACGAAGGCACGCACCTTCGGCGAAGGCACGCGGCCACGCGAGAACACCGCGTTGAAGTCGACCTCGGGTCCGGTCCAGCCGGCCAGCACGCGCCGCACGTAGCCCTGTTCGGCATAGGGCTTGGCGGTCACGTCGCTCGCCAGCATGAGGCCTTCACCGCCCAGCAGGGCGTTGATCAGTGGGCCGGGATCGTTCGCGACCAGCACCGGGTTGACCTTGAAGTCGGTGTAGCGTTCGCCGTCGCCGAGCGTCCAGGTGTAGTCGCCGTTGTTGCGCGACTTGTGCATCGCGAGCGCGCGGTGGCGCGGCAGTTCATCCGGATGCGCGGGTTCGCCGTGGCGTTCGAGGTAGAGCGGGCTCGCGTAGACCTGGGTGCGGAACACCGCGAGGCGGCGCGCGGCGAGGTTCGAGTCGGGCAGGTTGCCGACGCGCAGGCCGACGTCGATTTCCTTCGCGATGAGGTCGAGCGGCTCCTGCGTCAGCACCATCTCGACCTTCAGTTCCGGGTGCAGCGCATAGAACTCGCTGAGCAGGGGTGCGACCCAGGTGATGCCGATCGAGTACGGCGCGGTCATCCGCAACCAGCCGCGCGGCCCGCCCTGCAACTGGCCGACCGCGCTCTCGGCTTCGTCGAGCTGGCGCGCGATCTGCTGGCAGTGCTCGAAATAGATCGTGCCGGCCTCGGTGAGGCCGAGCTTGCGCGTCGTGCGATGCAGGAGTTGCGCGCCGAGCCGCTCTTCGAGCTCCTGCACCTTGCGCGAAACCGAGGTCTTCGGCAGGCGCAGCACGCGCGCGGCCGAAATGAAGCTGCCGTGCTCGACGACCTTGACGAAGATCAGGGTGTCGTTGAGGTCGCGGGCCATGTCGACTCCGGTTGGCGCGGGGGGATTGGCCCGATGTCGGGACGATCATTCCCGCATTCAAGCTCTATTTAACCGGAACTCGTGCCCTTACTCCATTGCGCGAGGTCGTCGAGCCGAGCCCGATACCGCCCGCTGTCGATCCGCATCGCGTCCGACCGTCGATGAATGGACTGCTGCCAGCCCTGGGACGCTGCGCAAGAACCGAATAGCCGCAACGGCGCCGCTGCGTGACCCTGCGTCGGTCACCGGTACCGCCGGGCACCACCGATTCCTTTCGAAAGACAATGAGGTACGCCCTGATGAATTCGCGCAATGCCTTCGCCATGTCCACCCTGCGGCCTGCCGCGCTCGCCCTCGCCGCGAGTGTCGCGGCAGCGGTCCTCGCCAGCGGTTGCAGCAGCCATGCCGCTCCGGCAGGAGCGATGATGCCACCCCCGCCTGAGGTCAGCGTCGCCCAGGTGCTCGTCAAGAACGTCCGCCAGTGGGACGACTTCACCGGTCGCGTCGCCGCGGTGCAGACGGTCGAGTTGCGCCCGCGCGTGAGCGGCTACGTCGACAAGGTCGCCTACGTCGAAGGTCGCGAGGTCGCCAAGGGCGACCTGCTGTTCGTGATCGACCAGCGTCCTTATCGCGCCCAGCTCGCCAAGGCGCAGGCCGATCTCGCGCGTGCGCGCAGCGAAGCGCAGCTCGCGCAGACCCAGGACGCGCGCGCGCAGACCCTGGTCGCGGCGAAGGCCATCTCGCGCGAGGAGTTCGACACGCGCCACGCCGCCGTCGCGCAAGGCAACGCCGCCGTGCGCGCGGCCGAGGCCGCGGTCACGACCGCCGAACTCGACCTGCAGTTCACCGAAGTGCGCGCGCCGGTCGCCGGTCGCACCGGGCGTGCGCTGGTCACGGTCGGCAACCTCGCGCGCGCCGACACGACCCTGCTCACCACGGTCGTCTCGATGGACCCGGTGTACGTCGACTTCGAAGGTGACGAGCAGGCCTACCTGCGCTACGCAGGGCTTGCGCGCAAGGGCCAGCGTGCCGAACTGCACAATCCGGTGCGCGTGGGCCTCGCCAACGAGGAAGGCTACCCGCATGCGGGCACGGTCGACTTCATCGACAACCAGATCGACACCGCGACCGGCACGATCCACGCACGCGCGGTGCTGCCGAATGCCGACCGCGCCCTGACGCCGGGCCTGTTCGCGCGCGTGCAGCTCGAGGGCAGCGCCGAGTTCAAGGCGATGCTGGTCGACGACAAGGCGGTGCTGACCGACCAGGATCGCAAGTACGTCTACGTGCTCGGCCCCGACAACAAGGCCGTACGCAAGGACATCGTCGCCGGTCGCGTCATCGACGGCCTGCGCGTGGTCGACTCCGGCCTCGACGCACAGGACACGGTGATCATCCGCGGCATGCAGAAGATCTTCTTCCCGGGCATGCCGGTGCAGCCGAAGACGATCGCGATGGACGAAGGCAGCGCGCCTGCCGCCGAGCCGGTCGCGATGAAGTGATCGATGCTGCCGGCGCGCGCGGCGCGCCGGCACGATCGCCAAGGGCATGAATGAAGGCTCCCGCGTGCGGGAGCGGGCTTCGATGCGGCCACGTGCCGCGCAAGGACACAGACCATGGACTTTTCCAGATTCTTCATCGACCGACCGATCTTCGCCGCCGTGCTGTCGATCGTGATCTTCGCGGCCGGCCTGATCGCGATCCCGATCCTGCCGATCAGCGAATACCCCGAAGTCGTCCCGCCGTCGGTGATCGTGCGCACGGTATATCCGGGCGCCAATCCCAAGGTGATCGCCGACACCGTGTCGACGCCACTCGAGGAAGCGATCAACGGCGTCGAGAACATGATGTACATCAAGTCGGTCGCCGGTTCCGACGGCGTGCTGCAGATGACCGTCACGTTCCGCCCCGGCACCGACGCGGATGACGCCGCGGTGCGCGTGCAGAACCGCGTCGCGCAGGCACTCGCGCGTCTGCCCGAGGACGTGCGCCGGCAGGGCGTCACGACCCAGAAGCAGTCGCCGACCTTCCTCATGGTCGTGCACCTGACTTCGCCGGACGGCAAGTACGACACGCTGTACCTGCGCAACTACGCGCGCATGCACGTCAAGGACTCGCTCGCGCGCCTGCCCGGCGTCGGCGACGCGCAGATCTTCGGCGGCGGCGACTACGCGATGCGCGCGTGGCTCGACCCGGACAAGGTCGCCTCGCGCGGCCTCACCGCGAGCGACGTGGTCGGCGCGATGCGCGAGCAGAACGTGCAGGTCTCGGCTGGCCAGCTCGGCGCCGAGCCGATGCCGAACAGCAACTTCCTCACCCTCATCAATGCGCAAGGCCGCCTGAAATCGGTCGAGGAATTCGGTGGCATCGTGCTCAAGGCCGGCGCGGACGGCGAGATCGTGCGCCTGTCCGACGTCGCGCGCCTCGAACTCGGCGCGGGCGACTACACGCTGCGCTCGCAGCTCGACGGCAAGAACGCGGTCGGCATCGGCGTCTTCCAGGCGCCCGGCGCGAACGCGCTGGAGATCCAGAAGAACGTGATCGCGAACATGGACGAGATCGCCAAGCGCTTCCCCGCCGGCATCAAGTACGAGGCGGTCTACGACACGACGATCTTCGTGCGCGACTCGATCAAGGCGGTCGTCAGCACCCTGCTCGAGGCGGTGCTACTCGTCGTGCTCGTCGTGATCCTGTTCCTGCAGACCTGGCGCGCTTCGATCATCCCGCTGATCGCGGTACCGGTATCGATCGTCGGCACGTTCGCAGCGCTGCACCTGCTCGGTTTCTCGATCAACACGCTGAGCCTGTTCGGCCTCGTGCTCGCGATCGGCATCGTCGTCGACGATGCGATCGTCGTGGTCGAGAACGTCGAGCGCAACATCGAGGAAGGGCGCACCCCACTCGAAGCCGCGCACCAGGCGATGCGCGAGGTATCCGGCCCGATCATCGCGATCGCGCTGGTGCTGTGCGCGGTGTTCGTGCCGATGGCGTTCCTGTCCGGCGTGACTGGCCAGTTCTACAAGCAGTTCGCGGTCACGATCGCGATCTCGACGGTGATCTCGGCGATCAACTCGCTGACCCTGTCGCCGGCACTCGCCGCGCGCCTGCTGAAGTCGCACGACGCGCCGAAGGACGCGCTGTCGCGCCTGATCGACCGCCTGTTCGGCTGGGTGTTCCGACCGTTCAACCGCTTCTTCAAGCGCAATTCCGAGCGCTACCAGGGCGGCGTGTCGCGCACGCTCGGCCGTCGCGGTGCGGTGTTCGTCGTCTACGCGGTGCTGCTCGTCGCGACCGGCATGATGTTCCGCCTGGTGCCGCCCGGCTTCATCCCGACGCAGGACAAGCTGTACCTGATCGCCGGCGTGAAGACGCCGGAAGGCTCCTCGATCGAACGCACCGATGCGTTGCTCAAGAAGGTCGCCGACATCGCGATGAAGACCGAAGGCGTCGCGCACTCGGTCGCGTTCCCCGGCCTCAACGCGCTGCAGTTCACCAATACGCCGAATACCGGCGTGGTGTTCTTCCCGCTGAAGCCCTTCAGCGAGCGGCATCGCAGTGCGGCGGAGATCGTCGGCGAGATCAACCAGAAGATCAGCGGCCTGCAGGACGGCTTCACGTTCGCGCTGATGCCGCCGCCGATCCTCGGCCTCGGCAACGGCAACGGCTACCAGATGTTCATCGAGGACCGCGACAACCTCGGCTACGGTGCGCTGCAGACCGCGGTGCAGTCGATGCAGGGCGCGATCGCGCAGACGCCGGGCATGGGCTTCCCGATCTCGAGCTACCAGGCGAACGTGCCGCAGCTCGATGCCGAAGTCGACCGCGTCAAGGCGAAGGCGCAGGGCGTCTCGCTGACCGAACTGTTCGACACCCTGCAGACCTACCTCGGCTCGACCTACGTCAACGACTTCAACCAGTTCGGCCGCACCTGGCAGGTCATCGCGCAGGCCGACGGTTCGTTCCGCGACAGCGTCGAGGACATCGCCAAGCTGCGCACGCGCAACAACCGCGGCGAGATGGTGCCGATCGGCTCGATGGTGAAGATCCACCAGACCTACGGTCCCGACCCGGTGCTGCGCTACAACGGCTATCCGGCAGCGGACCTTGCCGGCGAGGGCGATCCGACCCTGCTGTCGTCGGCGCAGGCGATGGGCATCGTCGCCGATACCGCCGAGAAGGTGTTGCCGAACGGCATGAAGATCGAATGGACCGATCTCAGCTACCAGCAGGCGACCCAGGGCAAGGCCGCGCTGGTCGTGTTCCCGCTCGCGATCCTGCTCGCGTTCCTCGTGCTGGCCGCTTTGTACGAGAGCTGGACGCTGCCGCTCGCGGTGATCCTGATCGTGCCGATGTGCATGCTCGCCGCACTGCTCGGCGTCAAGCTCACCGGCGGCGACAACAACGTGTTCGTGCAGGTCGGCCTGGTCGTGCTCATGGGCCTCGCGTGCAAGAACGCGATCCTCATCGTCGAGTTCGCACGCGAACTCGAGATGCAGGGCAAGGGCATCGTCGAGGCCGCGCTGGAAGCCTGCCGCCTGCGCCTGCGCCCGATCGTGATGACCTCGATCGCGTTCATCGCCGGCACCGTGCCGCTCGTGCTCTCGCACGGCGCCGGCGCGGAAGTGCGCGCGGCGACCGGCATCACGGTGTTCTCCGGCATGATCGGCGTGACCCTGTTCGGCCTGTTCCTGACCCCGGTGTTCTACGTCGCGCTGCGCAAGCTGTTCGGCAGCCGACCGCTGGTGTCGCACAACGAGGTCGCGCACGCCCATGCATGAGCATGATCGCCGCCGCATGGCGCCGTCGTTCGGGGCGGCCTCCGTGCCGTCGTCCGCACCGGTACCGGCGGCACGCAGCGAAGCCGGCCCGGTGCACGCGGCCGGCGCGGTCGGCCCGCGCGACCAGCTCGCGATCGTCGACGCGCTGTACCGCTTCGGTGCCGGCCAGGACCTGCGCGATCGCACCCTCCTCGCGTCGGCGTTCGCCGCCGACGCGACGCTCGACTTCGCCCAGCCGGCGCGCCGCTTCGGCGTCGCGCTGGAACCGTTCGTCGGGCGCGAGGCGATCGTCGAGTCGATCTTCGCCGCGATCGGCGCGCTCGATACGACCCACAGCGTGACCAATCCGCGCGTGACCGCCTACGACGGCGAGCGCGCGAGCCTGTTCGCGCTGGTCGAGGCGCAGCACCTGCCGCGCGGCGATCACCGTCGTCACCTGCTGCTGAAGAACATCTATCACGTCGATCTCGTGCGCCACGACGGCCTCTGGCTGATCGTGCGCCTGCGCATCGACAACGTCTGGTCCAGCGGCGACCCCGCGGTGCTGTTTCCGAACGCGCCGGGTGTCGCCGTCGTCGAGGAGGTTCCCCATGATTGACATCCGCTTGCCGCGCAGCGCGCCGAACGCGCTCGTGCTCGGCCTCACCCTCGCGCTCGGCGCCTGCGCGGTCGGTCCCGACTACGTCCGTCCCGAGACGACGGCACCCACGAAGTTCGCGCGCGCCGCTGCACCGACCGACACCGGCGCCGACGCCAATATGGTCGCCGCGCCCGATGACGCGTTCTGGAGCCGCTTCGACGATGCCCAGCTCAGCGCGCTGGTCGAGCAGGCGCTTGCCGCGAACAACGACCTGCGCGTCGCACTCGCGCACTACGAACGCGAGAACGCCTTGCTGCGCGGCTCGAAGTTCGATGCGCTGCCGGTGATCACCGCGAGCGCGGACGGACAGGACATCCGCTCCAGCGCCGACCAGTTGCCCGGCATCGACCGCGATGGGCGCGACACGCGCAGTTACAGCGGCGGCATCGGCGCAAGCTGGGAGCTCGACCTGTTCGGGCGCATCCGCCGCTCGATCGAAGCGCAACGCGCGGACGCGGCCGCAAGCGCGGCGGATCTCGCCGCCGCGCAGGTCGCGATCGCCGGTGAAGTGGCGCGCACCTATGTCGAACTGCGTGGCCTGCAGGAGCGCCTGCGCGTCGCGCAGGACAACACGACCAACCAGCGCGAGACGCTGCGCCTCGTCGATGCGCGCGTCGATGCCGGCGGCGGCACCGATTTCGACAGCGCGCGTGCACGCGCCCAGCTCGAGACGACGACCGCGCGCATCCCGGCGCTCGAAGCGCGCATCGCGTTCGATGCGCATCGCCTCGCGGTGCTGACCGACCGCACGCCGGATGCGCTGATCGCCGAGCTCGACGCGCAGCGCCCGTTGCCGGCCTTGCCGGCGCGGCTTGACGCGGGCACGCCCGGTGATCTGCTGCGTCGCCGTCCCGATGTCGCCGCGGCCGAACAGCGCCTGCACGCCGCGACCGCGCGCGTCGGCGTCGCCACCGCCGACCTGTTTCCGCGCTTCACCCTCGGTGGCCTGATCGGCACGCAGGCGGCGAGCACCGGCGCACTGTTCGAACGCGACAGCGAGACGCACCTGCTCGCGCTCGGCGTCGACTGGTCGTTCCTCGACGTCGGCCATGTGCGCGCGCGCATCGCCGCCAGCGACGCCGACGCCGAAGCCGGTCTCGCGCAGTACCGCCAGACCGTGCTGCTCGCGCTGGAAGACACCGAGAACGCACTCGTGCGCTATGCCAAGGCGCGCAGCGAGGACGAGCACCTCGAGCGTGCCGCGATCGACAGTGCGAAGGCCGCGAAGCTCGCGCGCGTCCGCTACGAAGCCGGCGCCGCCGGCCTGCTCGACGTGCTCGATGCGGAGCGCACCCAACTGCAGGCGCAGGACGCGTTCGCCGATGCGCGCACGCGCAGCGTCAATGGCGCGGTCGCGCTGTACACGGCGCTCGCCGGCGGATGGCCGCAGCGCGCGCCGCAGCGCGAAGGCATCGCGCAGCGCTGAGGTTGCACGCCTCGCGCCGGGAGCAGCCGGCGCGGGGCGCGGCGATCGCAATATCGTGATGGCGTGCATCGTGCCCCGATGTGCGATCGGCACGCATCGCCGAGTCGTCTTCGTGCGCCGGCCGCCAATGGCGGCCGTCCGAATCCGGATCGTCGCCGGACGCGGAGCGCACACGTCGTGCGCATGGCGCAACACGAACGGGGTGTGCGTCGGCCTCGATGCCCACTGACCGGACGCGGCCGCTCGGTGCAGCAACATCCACGGCCCGTCATTGTTCACGACGAGCCGACTTCCTGGCTCGACGTGCCGGCAAAGGTGCCCGGGTCTTCAGTCACGCGGGCTCGCATGCCGGGATCGGAACTCGGCGAGTCGGGATCAAACGTCGGAAGGTCGAGATCGCGGACCGACGAGCCGAGATCGCGCGGCGAGATGCCGAGATCGCGGACTCACGCGTGGAGATCACGGAGTGAATGGCCGAGATCGGGAAGGAAAAAGCCGGGATCGCAGCGTGAAACGCCGGGATCGGGAAGTGAAAGGTCGGGATCGCGGAGCGACCGCGCCGGGATCGCCGAGCGGCAAACCGTCCTAGACTACGCGATTCAGCAGCAGACCACTGCGACCCGCCGTCAGCGCGTGCGCGCCTGCGCCGCCCGACGGATCGCGAGGCCGCCGAGCACCGCACCAAGAGCGAGCGCCGCTAAAAGGCCAAGCGGATCCGGCAAATGCACGACGGCCACGGAAAAGTGGCGGGTGGGCGCCGGGAACTGGCTACCCGGTGCCAGGGATCAAACGGAGAGGGTTCCCGGTCGATCCAGCGGACTCGTTACGCCCTGCCCACCACGATTGAGCACGTGCGTATAGATCTGCGTCGTCGCAACATCCTTGTGCCCGAGCAGCTCCTGGATCGTGCGCAGGTCGTAGCCGGCCTCCAGCAGATGCGTAGCGAAGCTGTGCCGAAGCGTATGTGCGCTGAGCGGCTTGGCGATGACGGCAACGGTTCGAGCCCGCTTCAATGCGCGCGAGAGAATCGCATCGTCGAAATGGTGGCGGCGCTCGTTGCCATCGAGCGGATCGCGCGAACGCTGCGCCGATGGAAACACGTACTGCCAGCCGAACTCGCGCGCCGCGCGCGGATACTTGCGCGCGAGTGCGTGCGGCAGGCGAGTCTCGCCGAAACCCGCGGCCAGGTCGCATGCATGCAATTGGCGCGCTCGCTCGATTTCGCGCTGCAACGCCTCGACCAGCGTGCGCGGCAACATCGTGCGCCGATCCTTGCCGCCCTTGCCGTCGCGCACCACGATCTCGTTGCGCGCGAAATCGACATCCTTCACACGCAAGCGCAGGCATTCCATCAGTCGCATGCCGGTTCCGTAAAGCAAGCTCGCGAGCAGCCAGGTCCGGCCGTCCATTGCTGCGAGCAGGCGCGCGACTTCGTCGAGCGCCAACACCACAGGAACACGACGCGGGCGCTTCGCGCGCACGACATTCTCCATCCACGGCAGATCGATGCGCAGGACTTCGCGATAGAGGAACAGCAGGGCGGACAACGCCTGGTTCTGCGTGCTCGCGGCAACGTCGCCTTCGGTTGCCAGCCTGGAAAGAAACCGCTCTACCTCTTCGCCGCCGAGTTCGCGTGGATGGCGCTTCCCATTCGCAACGATGAACCGACGTATCCACTGCACATAGATCCGTTCGGTCGCAAGGCTGTAGTGCTTGAGTCGCATCCGGCGGCGAACTTCGGCAAACAGGGTCGGTTTGCGCGTCCCCGCCGCGACCCCTGTTATCACCCCGGATTCGCCGTGATAAGACATAACCGCTCGCATTCATCGGATAGCGCACCTAGCTTGCCGTTCCGGCAACGTGCGTGCTGTCGGCGAATGCTTTGATTGGACGTAGGAATTCGCCTTGACCGCGCCCGTCCGGCACGCGCACGATAGGCGTTATCGCCTCGGTATCGGGGTATATATGTAGTTAGGCACCTCATGGAGCGCCCTATCAACTTGTCGGTTTCAGTGCGCCTTTGCGCTTGCGTTGCGG
>Ga0207639_10001103_pt1 | contig 18327 bp, 20 predicted proteins | sample KBSCornC32_FD_184299 | JGI IMG/M metagenome (GOLD analysis project Ga0207639, IMG submission 184299) | Corn rhizosphere microbial communities from Kellogg Biological Station, Michigan, USA - KBS Corn C3-2 (SPAdes) (version 2) | ecosystem: Host-associated > Plants > Roots > Rhizosphere > Soil ...
TGCGCTCAAAGCTCTTGTCACCCGCAAAATATTCCTTCGAAAGGGGAGGGCGCTCATAGGGCGGATCCTTCTCATCGCCGATCATCCCGATCGACCCTTCAAAGCCAAGCTGCCGCAGCGATATCCCTGCCTGGGCACCAGCATGACCCGCGCCCACGATCAGAACGTCATAATAACTCATCGACGCACTATCCCCTCACTTCCTGTTGCGGCGTGCTTGGCGCGCTTTCGCAGGGCTGGCAAGCGGATTGTCGCTCCGTGCCGCCGCGACAGGAACGGTGGCCGGGACGTTCCCGGCCACGCATACCTTATTTGATCGCACCGCCGATCAGCCGGGCGAGGCGCGCGGAAAAGGCCCGCGGATCGGTTGGCAGTTCGCCGTCCACGATCCGCGCTTCGTCCAGCAGCAGCCAGGCCGCGTCCTCGCGCAGCTCGCTGTCCTCGGCCAGGGTACCGAGTTTCGTGATAAGGTCATGGCGCGGATTGATTTCCAGCACCGGCTTTGCCGTGTTGTCGAGCCGGCCGGCCCCGGCCAGCAACTTCTCCAATTGACGGTCCATCGCGTTGTCGGGCGCGACCAGGCAGACAGCGCTTTCCGTCAGCCGTTCCGATGCGCGGACATCGGACACTTCCTCCCCCAGCACGCCTTTCAAATAGGCGATGAAGCCGTCGACCTCCACCGATGGCTGCCCGGCGGGTGCATCGCCCTCCGCCGACGGGATCAGGCTCAGCTCGGCCAGCCCCTGGGTCACCGACTTGAACGGCTTGCCCTGATAATCGACGCCGGCCGTGACCCAGAAACTGTCCACCTGGTCGGTGAGCAGCAGCACTTCGATGCCGCGGGCGCGGAATCCCTCCAGTTGCGGCGAGGAGGCGAGCCGGTCGAGGTCGACCCCGGTGGCATAATAGATCGCCGTCTGGTTCTCCTTGATCGCCTCCACATAGTCCTTGAGCGAGCGCCATCCTTCGCCTGATGCCGTGCTCTTGAACCGGGCGAGGCCAAGGAGCGCCTCTCGCCGGGAGAAATCCTCGTACAGCCCCTCCTTCAGGACCGCGCCGAAATTGTCCCAGAATTTGAGATAGGCGTCCGCATCCCTGTCGGCCAGCTTGTCCAGTTCGGAAAGGATGCGGTTGGCGACCCCCTTCTGGATGGCGGCAAGGACGGGGCTTTCCTGGATCATCTCGCGCGAGACGTTGAGCGGCAGGTCGTTGCTGTCGACCAGCCCGCGCATGAAGCGCAGGTAGCGCGGCACGATCTGCGCCTCGTCCGTGATGAAGACGCGGCGGACATAGAGCTTCATCCGCCCGGCGCGGTCCGGATCGAACAGGTCGAACGGACGAACGGAGGGGAGGAAGGCAAGGACCGAATATTCGTGCAGCCCCTCGGCGCGATAATGGAGGGTCAGCGCAGGTTCGTCGAACTGGCCCGCCGTGCTGCGGTAGAAGTCGGCATATTCCTCCGTCGTGATGTCGGACCGGGGACGGGTCCAGAGGGCGGCGCCATCCGCGATCTGCTTCTCCTCCGCTTCCGGTCTTTCCTTGAGGAAGATGGGAACGGGGACATGGCCCGACTGCGCGGTGATGATGCGCTGGGCGGTGAACTGTTCGGTATAGCTGGCCGCCTCTTCCTTGAGGTGCAGGACGATGCGGGTGCCGCGGGCCGGGGCCTCCGCCGGATCGACGAGCTGGATGGTGTAGCTGCCGAGCCCGTCCGACGCCCAGTGCGCGGCGACATCCGCCCCGGCGCGCCGGGAAAAGACGTCCACCTTGTCCGCGACCATGAAGGCGGAATAGAAGCCCACGCCGAACTGGCCGATCAGTTGCGCGCCTTCCCCCTCCTTCGCGCCTTCCCTGGCCGCCGCGACGCGCTCCATGAAGGCGCGGGTGCCCGACCGGGCGATGGTGCCCAGCGCCTCGACCAACTCGACCTCGCTCATGCCGATGCCGTTATCCTCGACGATGAGCTGGCGCGCGTCGGGATCGAGCGTGACGGTGATGCGCGGCTGGCCGTCCTCCCCGGCGAGTGCGGGATCGCTCAACAGTTCGTAGCGCAGCTTTTCGCAGGCATCGGCCGCGTTCGAGATCAGCTCGCGCAGGAAGACGTCCTTGTCCGAATAGACCGAGTGCACCATCATGTGCAGCAGGCGGGCGACGTCGGCCTCGAAGGAACGGGTTTCGGGTGCGGTGCCGGTCGTGGTGGTCATGGCAGTATCAAAAGCTCTCCCCAATGGAATCCGAACCGCCAGATGGCGGGCGCAGGGACGGCTTTCAAGGCCTGTAACCTTTCAAGGCCCGTAAACTCTGCCTGGCCCCACAGGCAGGAAGGCAGGGTGGGGGAGACGGGTCAGCCGCGCTGCCTGGCATCGCACGCCTTGCGGATTTCTTCCCTGGCACGCGCGGCGAAATAGGATGCGTCATCATGGCGGGACACGGGGCTCTGTCCTTTGTCTTTTTCCCGCCATGATAGTTGGATCGGGCAGGCGCGCCCATCACCCAGCTTAGTGGGAAGCTGTCATTCCAAGGCCGGCTGAAGCAGAAATCCCGGCCGGCCAAGCCCGCTCGTCAGGCGGGCACCAACTGGATGACGCGCGGCCGGGCGGGGGGAAGGCCGCCATTTTCCGCTTCCTTCAACAATTTCTCCTTGCGGGCGAGCATTGCGTCGCGAAGCTGGACCAGGTTCACGTCGGTCTTCCGGCATTGGGCGAACATGCCCTCGCCCCGCATTTCTTCTTCATGGACATGGTGCTTGATCTCTTCGGAGAGCACCTTGACCTTGGCATCGAAGAAATCGTCCGAAGGATCGCCTTCCTCTATGTCGTTGACGAGCAGCTTGGCGCCATCGTGCTCGACATAGGCCTCATCCAGCGTGTCATCCTCTATCTTGCCGCGAAAGGCGGGGTAGAAGATCTCCTCCTCGATCATCGTATGGATCTTGAGTTCCAGGCAGATCTCCCGCGCCAGCGTCTTCTTGCGCGCCGATGATCCGGCCTTTTCGAACTGTTCGAACAGATCCTCCACCTTGCGGTGGTCCGCTTTCAGAAGGGCGATCGCGTCAGTGAACTGCTGATTGGCCATGGTCTTCCTCCTCCTTGGATACTCATTCCGGTGGAAGTCGCCAGCCATGCGTCGGTTCCCGGGGACAGGTTCAAAAAAGCGCAATCCTGCTACCCGGCACACGAAGAGGGAGGATCGCAAGGGCTATCGCCCGGCGCTTCCGGCGCGACTTACTCATGTCAGCAGCCCGGCGTTTTGCCGCCTTTCGGGCGAGCTTCAGCGGAACGGCGGAGTCGATGAACTGGTTGCTGCCTGATCGTTCGAGGAGCGACAGCATGATGGATGACGCACCGCTCACCATGGCGAAACAGGATGATGCGGCGGCGCAGGCCGCAGACAGGCTGGTGGAGGCGAAGGGTGACGATCGACCGGCCGCGCGAAGATCCTCTACGATCCCCCCGGCGGCTTCAGCGCCTCGGCCAGCGAGACGGTCGCGCTGCCCCGCCGCGCGGGCTGGGCCTGGCTGGGATCCGCCTTCCATCCGCTGAGATAGAGGACAGCCATCTGTTCCGCCGTCCGGTCATCGCCATCCGCTGCCGCGGCGAAATGCCCTGCGGCCGCGATCAGCGTGTCCCTTCGCAGCGCCGGCGGGCGCGAGGCCAGCACATTGCCGGCGCCCATTCCCCGCAGATCGTGCATCAGCCGCAGCATATCGCCATAGCGCACCGTCAGCATGTCACCATCCGCCACCGGCATGGTGAAGCCCGCGCGCGCCAGCAGGTCGCCCGCGGATCGCACATCGACCTGCGGGTGGATATGCTGCCCCGCGCGGTCCCCTTCGCCCGCCAGCAATGCGGCGCGCAGCCGGGGCAGGGACCCGCCCCCTGCGAAAGCCGCCAGCATCAGGCCGTCGGGACGCAAGATCCGCCGCATCAGGATCAGCGCGCCGGGCAGGTCGTTGACGCTGTCCAGTGTCCCGCAGGCGATCACCAGGTCGAAACTGTCGTCGGCAAAGGGCAGGGCGTCCTCGTCGGCCTGCACGCCGCCTCCCGCCCTGGCCGCCGCGAAACCGGGGTCGACGCAAACCACGCTCTTGCCCATCGCCTCCAGCGCCGCCCTCGCGCTGCCGTCGGGACAGCCGATCACCAGCACTTCCTTCAACTCGCGCTGCACGTCGCCCAGCCGGTCGAGCAGTTCGTCCAGCATCATGCGATAGAAAAAATCATGCTCGGCAAAGCGCGCCATCATCCGGTCGCGTCGTTTCGCGCGTAAGGCTCTGTCGAAGATGTCGCTGTTGGTCATGGGGCCTTGTGCATGGGCGAAGGAGCGGGGACAAGGGAGATGATGTCCCGCCTCCCGCTGCACAAGTGCGTTCCGCTTCTGAAGACCGCGCTCCGCCCGATTGTCGATTATGCCTTGCCGCCGCGCTGTCCCGGCTGCGGCGAGATCGTGGATGCGGAAGATGCTTTCTGCCTGGCCTGTTGGAGCGGGATGCGGTTTCTGGGCGCGCCCTGCTGCGCCAGTTGTGGATTGCCTTTTGAATATGATCAGGGGGAAGGGGCGGAATGCGGTGCCTGTCTGGCTGATCCGCCGTCCTATGACAGTGCGCGGGCGGTGCTCGCCTATGGCGACGTCGCCCGCGCCGTAGCGCTGCGCCTGAAATATGGGCGGCGCGTCGGCCTTTCCCGGCTCATTGCGAAGCAGATGGTCCGGCACGTCCCTGCCGTCCAGGACCCGGTCATCGTGCCGGTTCCCCTGCACCGTTGGCGCCTGTGGTGGCGCGGCTTCAACCAGTCGGCGCTGATCGCCCGTCATCTCGCGCGGTTGACTGGCTTGCCCGTCGACAGCCACGCTCTCCTCCGCACCCGGCGGACCCGGCCGCTGCGCGGGATGACGCCGAAGGCGAGGGCACGGGCGGTCCGCGGAGCGTTCGCCCTGGCGCCGGCCCATTACTTCAAGGGCCGTGCGGTTCTGCTGATCGACGATGTGCATACCAGCGGTGCCACGGCGGCGGCCTGCGCCAAAGCCCTGAAACGCGGCGGCGCCGCAAGCGTTCATCTGCTGTGCTGGGCGCGGGTGGTGCCGGATGCCACCGATTGACAAACAGCCGCCAAACCACAATTTCGACGATCAAGGAGCAAAATATGGCGAAGGTCGAAATCTATACCAAGGCCTGGTGCGGCTATTGCGCCCGGGCGAAGGCCCTGTTGAGCGACAAGGGCGTCGCGTTCGAGGAATATGACATCACCATGGGTGGTCCGAAGCGGCAGGAAATGCTGGAACGCGCCAATGGCGGGGCGACGGTGCCGCAAATCTTCATCGATGGCCTGCATATCGGCGGCAGCGACGACATCGCGACGCTCGACCGGCAGGGCAAGCTCGACGCATTGCTGGAGGCATAGGCGAAATGCGCGCGGCCATCTTTCAGATGACCAGCGGGATCGATCCTGCCGCCAATGCCGCCGCCATTGCCGATATGGCAGCGCGCGCCAAGGCGGATGGCGCGGATATGCTCTTCACTCCGGAAATGGCGGGCTATCTGGACCGGGACCGGAAAAGGGCAGCGGCGACCCTGCATTCGGAGGGGGATGACCCGGTCCTCGCGGCCGTGCGCGAGGCCGCGGCCAAGCAGGGGTTGTGGGTCCATCTCGGCTCCACCCCGTTGAAAGACGAGCGCAGCGACGGCCGTTGGGCCAATCGCAGCTTCATGATCGACGACAGTGGCGAGATCCGCGCCCGTTACGACAAGATCCATCTGTTCGATGTCGACCTGGCGACGGGCGAAAGCTGGCGGGAATCGTCGGTCTATGGACCGGGCGAGCGGATCGTGGCGGTCGATACGCCATGGGCGCGCATGGGAATGTCGGTCTGCTATGACATGCGCTTTCCTGATCTTTATCGTGCGCTTACCAATGCGGGTGCGACGGTGTTGCTGATGCCGGCGGCTTTCACCGTGCCGACGGGAAAGGCGCACTGGCACATCCTGCTGCGGGCGCGGGCCATAGAGGCGGGCTGCTTCGTCGTTGCCGCCGCGCAGACGGGCCGCCATGCCGACGGCCGCGAGACATATGGACACAGCTTGGTCGTCGATCCATGGGGGGACATCGTGCTCGACATGGGTGAACCAGCCGGCCTTGCTCTTGCAGAGATCGACCTGTCGCGCGTAGAGGACGTCCGCGGGCGGGTGCCTGCGCTCGCCAACAGGCGATCCTTGCCCATGGATGTTACGCTATCGTGATCGTTTTCGACCTTAAATGCGAATCCCAAGGACATGTGTTCGAGGCATGGTTCGGTTCCAGCGCCGATTATGAGGATCAGAAGGCGCGAGGGCTGCTAACCTGCCCGCTTTGCGGCGATGAACATGTGGGCAAGGCGGTGATGGCCCCCGCCGTCGCGCCCAAAGGCAACAGCCGCCCGGAAATCGTGCCGCAGGCGCCTTCCTCCGATGATGCATCCATCGCCATGGGCGCCGGGGAAGAGGCGAAGATGCGTGAATTGGTGCTCGCGCTCGCCAAGGCGCAGCAAAAGGCGCTGGAGGATTCAACCTGGGTCGGGCGCGATTTCGCGGAACAGGCCCGTGCCATGCATTATGGCGAGCAGGCCCGTGCCAGCATCCATGGCGAAGTAGCGCTTCACGAAGCACGCGCCCTGATGGCGGAGGGGGTGGAGGTCGCGCCACTGCCTTTTCCGGTGCTGCCCCCCGAAGCGAAGAATTGACCGCGCCCCATTCGCAGAATAGAGCCGTCGACGGGCACCCGTAGCTCAGCAGGATAGAGCATCAGATTCCTAATCTGAGGGCCATGGGTTCGAATCCCGTCGGGTGCACCACTCTTCTCCAAGAGTCGCCAGTGTCCGGGAGACCCGCCGAGGTTCGAATTGCTCGTGCGGGTGCTGTCAGACAAAGGCGAACTGCTCTCCACCCGATGCACTTTGGATCGCGAGGGTAGGGGATCAGCTCATGAGAGAATGCCACTCAGCAAAGGCAGCTGAGCGTTTTTCCTTATAGGTCTGGCGATCGACGAGGTGGCGTTCCAGTGCGAAGTGGTTGTGGACGTTGGCGTGTACGGATGCGAATTTCTGTAACGACCTGATTTGTCGGAAGCGCAGCATGGCTCGCTCTCGTCGTCGAAAGGGAAGGTGGCTGTTCTCGACCCGATTGTTCGCCCACCGACCGATTTCCTGCTTCGCCCGGTTGCCAAGCTCATCCATTGCCGCACCGTAGGTGCGGAGGCCATCAGTGGCGATCGATTCGGGAGATCCATGACGCTTCAGCGCCTTCTTCATGAAGGTTGGCGCAGCTATCTTATCACGGGTTTTGGTGACATAGCTCTCCAGGATCTCGCCTTCCTGATCGACGGCGTGCCATAGATAAACCATTTCGCCATTCACCTTGACGTACATTTCATCAAGGTGCCAGCGCCAGTGGCGAAATCCCCGCATGCGGCTGATCCGCTGCCCGCGAATGTCGCCTGCGAACAGCGGCCGAACCTGTTCCACCAGTAGCGCACCGTCTCGTGGCTGATGTCGATACCGCGCTCGAAGAGCAGATCTTCCACGTTCCTGAGGCTGAGCGGGAAGCGCACGCACATCATCACCGCCAGCCGGATCACCTCGCGCGACGAGTTGAAGTAGCGGAACGGATTGTCAGGCTTGGAGCGGCTCATGCCCCTACTTTAGCAGCGCCCAGAGCAACGAGCCATTTTGCTCTGACAGAGCCCTTTGAAGGTTTCCGCCCACCCCTATGCGAGCACCGGATTGGTTGCTTCAATCGCCTTGCGCTCGGTTTGTGCGCCCAACAATACCGACACGGCCATAACTTCGCTTTGCAGAAGGTCCGGCAGCTCGTCTAAAGGCAGGCCGTCAGGATTTTGAACCACAATGAATTATCGCCATTCCTTCCATGCTGGCAATAGCGCCGATGTCGTAAAGCACAGCCTGCTGATCGCCCTGGTGCGGGCTTTGCAGCACAAGCCGGGCCCGCTGACCCTGATCGACACCCATGCCGGCTGCGGGCTGTACGACCTTGGCGGCGACGAAGCCCAACGCACCGGCGAAGCCACGCAGGGCGTGCTCCGGGTCTTTGCCGATCCGAACCCCTTGCTGGACGACTACCGCGCCGCCGTACGGGCGGTGAATGTGGGTGACGAACCGCACCTTTACCCCGGCTCACCGCGATTTCTGGCCCAGCTTTTGCGACCGCAGGATTTCCTGATCCTGAACGAAAAGCACCCGGAAGACGCTTACGCCCTGCGCGGCGTGATGCGGGGCACGAGCGCGGCCGTGCATGAACGCGACGCCTACGAACTTTGGCTGGCTATGCTGCCGCCCAGCACCGCGCGCGGCGTGGTGGTGGTCGACCCGCCCTATGAGCAGCTGGACGAACGCGCGCGCATCACCGCCACCCTCGCCGCGGCTCACCGCAAATGGGCGCATGGCGTGACGGTGATCTGGTATCCGCTGAAGGACAGCGCCACGCATTGGCGGTGGAAACAGCAGTTACGCAAGCTCGGCATCCCGAAATTGCTACTGGTGGAGCATTGGCTATACGATAGCGAGCAACCTGGCATCTATAACGGCGCGGGCCTCTATATCGTCAATCCGCCCTACGCCTTCACACAGGCACTGCCGCCACTGTTGGAGGCTTTGCGCGCAGCGTTAGCGCCCGAAGGGCATAAGGGCGAGATTATATCCGGTTGGTTGGGCGATTAAAATAAACCCTCGCCCCACCCTTCACCCAAAGGGGGAATTGCGGCGCTTCAGGTTGCAAGCAAATTGGGTCAAGCTGATTTTTTGAAACATGGTTTCACGCTCGGTGGCTGTGCTCCAGACGATTTTGCATGTGTTCCTGTTCGCTCGGAATGGCGACTGAGGCGTCGAGAAAACCCTGCGATAACATGTATGAATTTCCGCTGATGACATGCTAAGGGCATGACATGTTCCAAGCACCCGGCCGCAGCGGCACAGTTGAGATCGACGGTTTCAAATATGATTGGGAACTCCTGAGCGAGCCTCAGTTGTCCTCTTCCGATGGCTGGAAGGGAATGACTGTCTCCCTACGTCAGAAAGACATGCCGCGCGAAGCCGTGCTGGAATTTCCGGCACCCAAGCGCCTGATGAAAGGATTGCCCAAAGGGCGTTTGCACATCAACGATGCGATTGCATCGCGAGGGGTGCGGGCAGCATTATCGGCAGGATGGGATCCTGCATCGAGAGGCAAAACCACGGTTTTCATGGTTGATGCCAACGGTGACTAGGGGGTGTAAATCTTGCCCCCACCATCGCAGATATAGATGGAGCCGGTCGGCATCGTGCCATTCGTCCACTCATGCACCCGGGAAGCGCTCGGTCCGCTCCTGAAAGACGGAATTTCGGCGTCGAACGTCTGCAAAGGGTCGGAAGTGAACCTGCTCCAGCCTTGGGCGGCAAAGGCATATCGAGCCGATAAATGGCGTCGCCGCTCAGTTCATCAGGATTTTGCTACGAAAGCTTGTCCTGGAATTGAGCGGCGGCGTTGCTACATCCGATCCATTTCACCGATCACTCAGATCGACTCATGTTCGGTTGCTGACAGCAGCATACACCTCAATAGTGCGCCACCCAAGCAATTTGCGTGACTTTCGACACCTGACAGAGCAGCAAAATTTGCGCATTGGCCTCCCACCTTGGCGAAGCGCACCGGGCAGGCGGATTGTGCCGAGCCCCACCGATCATTCGACCCACATGAGCACCCGCCAATATGCCCGCCTGGTATATGAATGGGTCACAGGGATCGGCCTGCCCAGCGAAGATTATGGCACGCACTCCCTGAAGAGGACAAAGGCGTCGATCATCTACAAGGCGACCGGAAACCTCTGTGCGATCCAGATTCTGCTGAGGCATACGAAGATCGAAAGCACGGTCAGATATCGTGGGGTGGATGTGGAGGACGCCTTCACTCTGGTGGAGGGCACAGAAATTCGATCTTGGCTGGCTCCTCGCATCTGCGAGGAGCGGGTACCGAATTCGCGTCTGCCGCGCGCCAAATCATGATGTTCGATTGATTCTGTCATCCGTTTGGAAGCGGACATTCTCCGGCAACTCGTTATTCTATGTATCTGAGCAGGCCGCATTGGGGTTTCAGAACGCCGCGTGGAGCAGGCCTTACCGCCCGCCCAATTTCTTTTGAACCGACGGGCAATGACGGGATAGTCCAACTTCGCGGTTGAACCATTGTTCGGCAATTTCACGATCCTCGAATGGTGCTGTTTCAGAAATGCGCAGTGATCGGATCAAGTAGGAGGGCGATCCATCGGGCGGTTCCAATCGCCACATTTGAACGCCCTCTTCCTGAAGCAGAAGACTCTTGCGGTCAGATCCCTCCATTCTCCTGCTGTTTTCCGCCTTGCGCATCATTGCGATCGCCAGGCCTTACGGCGGAGATCTTCGACCTCCCGCTGAGTCAACGGTTCGCCGACGATCCGGGCATCCACCTCGTTCATGACAGATGCCGGAAAATCACTTCCGGCCAGACGGAAGTCTGGCGAGGCGGGGACTAAGGAGGAAGGATTGGCCAGCATGGGGATGGTCCACCCATTGCCGTCCCGGCAGCCAATGCCTGCATAGCCGCCGTCGATGCGGAAAGTGCGGCAGACGCCCTTTGCACTGCGAAAACTGAGTCCGATATGGATCGGGCTGCCCACGCCATCGGCCCATTCGGTGAGCGCTTTATCGAGGCGACTGGTCGCCACTAACTGCCCGTGCTGTTGGACTACCAAGCCCTGTTCCCACCAGTCCATCCGGCCGATGATCAGCCCGCCCACCAGCGAAGCAGCGATGGCGCCGCACCAGAGCGATACGGAAATGCGGCGCCTTTGCCTGGCTTCTCGCTTCGGAGCGAGCTGGGTGACGACGCCCTGATCCCACAGGCCCAGCTTCTCCAGTTCCGCTGCATCGAAACGCTTTTCGGCCGGAACGGGATAGGCGATGTGCAATTGGGTGAGGACGTCGCGATGATCGTCCGCCGCCTGCGCTAGTCCGGGGTCGCCCGCCATTCTCGTTTCGAAGGCCAACCGGGCGGCACCGGTCATTTCGCCGTCGAGATAGGCCACGATCTCTTCATGGATGCGGTCGGTCATGGCCTGCCCTCCATGATCTGGCGGGACAGCGCAGCGCGCCCGCGGGCAAGGCGGCTGGTCAAGGTTCCTTCGGGTATTTCAAGGATCTCCGCAGCCTCCGAGTAGGAAAGCTCATTGAGCACGACCAGCTTGATCGCCAGCCTCTGCTCCTCCGGCAAAGCTTCGACCTGCTCGCGGAGCCAGCGGTTTTCAGTGCTCCGTTCGAGATCGCTGGCGGTTGCGCCTTCGTCGGACAGCAAGTCATCCTCGGGCATCGGCTCGACAAGCCGGGCCCAGCGGTTGCGCATGCGGACCTCATCCAGCCAGATATTCTTCATGATCCGTGCCGCCCATAAATCGAGTCTGCTGCCCGGTTCCCAACCGTCTTCCCGTTCCAGCACGCGCGCGATGGTCTTCTGGAACAGGTCGTCGCCGTCCTGACGGTTGCGCACGATCACGCCCGCCAAGCGATGCAGGCGCGGCAGCACCGCAATCAGTTGGCGTCGAAGATCGGACAAACTAGACTTCCCTATGGATGAAACGTCCGGGACGAGACGTTTAATCCCGAGAGGGCGTATGAAAGCAAAAAAAATCTTGTCGATCGTTATGGCGGGCGTGCTGATCACTGGCGGTATGGGGTTTCCGGCCATGGTGGCGCTGGCCCAGATGCGGGGCGGCCCGCCGCGCGACATGCCGATGCCCAGCCTGCCGCGGGCGGCGATCGAGCATGGCCGGGCCAGCGAGGTCGGGCGGCCGATCGATCCCTGGGAACGCGGTCTCGAACGGGCAGAGGCGGCCCAGGCCGAGCGCCTTTCGCGCAACCAGCTGGACAAGGCGGAGACGACCGCGAAGCAATATCCTGAGGATTATGAGCTGGATCGCAATGGCGCGCTCGCCATTCGGGGCGAGGTGTTGGCGAGTGATCTGCCGGATCGGGTGTTGGCGGCGGCGCAGCGGGCCGGTTTCTCTGTCGTGCGGCGGGAGCAGGTCGAGGATCTGGGGCTGACCATGACCGTGCTGACGCATCCGGGCTGGTCTGTCACGCGCATGGTGGACGCGCTGCGCCGGATTGCGCCAGATGTCGCGATTGAGGCCGATCATCTCTTCTTTCCATCCGGGGCAGTGGGGTCGGGTAGCGTCCCCGGCATGCCGGTGGGCGGCCAGCATGGGGATTGGCGCGTAGGCATGATCGATACCGGAGCCGAGCCAGTGGCGCGTCAGGCGCGTCTGGTGCAGCAGGGTTTCGCAGCCGGAGGCGTGGTGCCCAACGATCACGGCACGGCGGTCGCGGCTATTCTGGCGCGAACCCCGGCCTCTGGAGCCGTCTATGTCGCGGATATTTTCGGCAATGGTCGCCAGGGTGGGACGGCGGAGTTGATGGTGAGGGCGCTGGGCTGGATGGCGCGGCAAAACGTACCGGTCGTCAATATTGGCATGGTCGGACCCTATAATGGGGTCGTGGCCTCCGCGGTTTCCATCCTCGTCCGGCGCGGTTTCCTGATCGTGGCGCCGGTCGGCAATGATGGGTCGTCGGCCAGACCGCTCTATCCCGCGTCGCTGGAGGGCGTGATCGCGGTTACGGGCGTCGACGCGCAAGGCGCCCTGCTGCCGGAGGCGAGCCGTGTGCGGAAGGTGGATTTCGCCAGCCCCGCCATCCTCTCGATCCGGGGCGTTGCGGGCAATATGGTGCAGATGCGGGGAACCTCCTTTGCCTCGCCAGTGGTCGCTCGCCAACTGGCGGAATTGCTGCCTGCGCCGGCTCCACGGGCCGCACGAGCGGCGGTCGAAACCTTGGCGCGGTCGGCGTGGCAGCCGAAAAAGGGTCGGTCGTTGCCGGGGCATGGCGTCATCGGAATGCCCCAGCCCTCCCATTAAGACTTTCCCGTTGAGAGACGTGCGATTTTTCCGATGAATGGCAGGACGCTGGGAAGAACCGGCCTTGGTCAGACGTTCTTATCCTGTGGGGGCGCTTTGTGCGCTCAACCTCGAGGAGAATGTGATGTTGGAAAGCAGATATTGGTCCCTGGCGGGCGTGGCCGCCATCGCCTTGGCGGGCACGGCCATCGCTCAGACGACGGACAGTTCGACACAGCATGGCCAGGGCCTTGGCACCGATGTATCGGCCATGGCAAAGGCTCAGAAGGATGCCCAGACTAAGGGCATAGGCGCGGACGTGTCAGCCATGGCCCATGCGCGGAACGATGCGCGCAAACAGGATCATGGCGACGATAGCGATGATGCGGATGACGCGACAGCCACCATCAGCACTGCTGATACGCAGGCAACTGCGGATGTGACGGGCCGTGATCACGCCTCCGACAAGTCGGCGGCTGCCGATGCTGCCGCCGTGGCCGCCGCGAAGGGCGACAATGCCTCCATCAAGGACGGTACCGGCGCGGTTGCGACATTGCGTGACAGCCGGTCCAGCGCCAGCGATGCGCGCGGTTCGGTCAGCGATGCCCGTCAGACCGCAGCGGCGGCCCGGGCGGCGGCGGCCGATGTGCGGAGCAGCGCGCAGGACGCCCGCGACAATGCGGCGGCGGTCCGCGAAAACGCCACGGCCATCAAGGATGCCGTGCGCGCGGCGCGGCCCGGCCGGGGCGGCTGAATAAAGCAAATTCAAGGTTTGGCGGGCGGGTTCGATGGACCCGCCCGCTTTTGCGCAAAAGGGGAGAAGAAATGAAGGGGATCATGACGCTGGCTCTGGCCGGCATGGTGTGCATCACGGCGGCGGCGCCAGCCATGGCCCAGGATGACAGCAGTCTGACGGCGATGACCGGAGTCGATTATTCCAGCGGCGATTACGGCACCGGGGTCGACACCAATATTCTCGTCGTGCCGATGAGCCTGCGTTACAAGACCGGCAATCTGCGCCTGACCGCGACCTTGCCCTGGCTGCGGATCGACGGGTCTTCGGCCATTGTCGGTGGTGGTTCCGGCGGGATCGTCATCGATCCCAATGCGCCGCGCACCACTCGAAGCGGGCTGGGCGACGTGACCGTCGGCGCGGCCTATATGATCCCGGAAGACCGCATGGGCTTTGGCCTCGATCTGTCGGCCCGCGTGAAGCTGCCCACTGCGTCCAAATCCAAGGCGCTGGGCACCGGCAAGGTGGACGTCACGGTTTCAGCCGAGCTTTCCAAGACATTCGGCATACTGACGCCCTTTGCCAATGTCGGATATCGGATGCCGGGCGATCCATCCGGGTTCAACCTGCACAACGCCTGGACCGCATCGGGCGGCGTGAGCGCGGCGCTGGGCAAATCGGTCCTGATCGCATCCTATGACTATCGGGAGACGACCAGCGATTTTGCGCGTGACAGCCATGAACTGTTCGGCGCGTTCAGCACCCCTTTTGCGCAGAAGCTCAATCTGACCCTCTACGGCACGGCGGGGTTGAGCAAGGGCGCGCCGGACTATGGCGTGGGGTCGATGGTCAGCATCAAATTCTGACGCAAGAAGGATAGGAACCGCAGAGATGCGTTAGCCGCTCTGCGGTTCTGCACGGCTTAGTGAATGCCTATGATATCGGCCGTTCCGTCGGGATCATTCTGCACCGGGCCGCCATTGTTGGCGTTGCCCAGCAGAAGCAGTCCCGCCAGATGCGGCGCTGCCATCGATGTTCCCGACAAGGTCACATAAGAGCCGCCCTTGGTCGTCGAATAGATCGATACGCCGGGCTCCGAGAAATCGATCGGCGGATTGCCGAAATTGGAAAAGGACGCGAAATTCCTGCTGCTGTCGAAGGCGGACACGGTGTAAACTCCAGGCCCATTGGCGCGCGCCGGGCTGTAATTATTGGCATTGTCGCTCGAATTGCCCGCAGCGATCGTGAACTTGACCCCATGGGCGGCCGCGGCGTTGATGACTGCTGCATCAAGGGCGTCAGAAGCGCCAGCGCCCAGGCTGAGATTGGCGACGTCACCAGCACGGCCATATTGGGCGACATAGTCGATGCCAGCGATGACATCGGAAACCGAACCGCGTCCGGTGCGATCCAGCACTCGCACGGAAACGACCGCAGTGCACGGCGCCACGCCGACCACGCCGATGCTGTTATTGCAGGCCGCGATGATACCCGCGACATGCGTGCCATGCCCATTGCCATCATTGGGCGAGGAGTCTCGCGTGAAGCTGATATTGCCGGTTTTATTGACGTTGAGATCGGGGTGGGTGAGGTCGATCCCGGAGTCGATGACCCACGCCAGTGCAGGAGACGTCGTGATACCGCCGCCAACCAGTTTCACCCCCCAGGGGATGGTTTGAGCGGGCTGTACGCTGCCGCCACCGCTGCCGGGCTTTGCCGTCGCGACTTGCGATGCGCTGGCGACCTGGTCCTGCTCGCAAAAGGCTATGCCGCTGTTGACCTTGTCTATTCGGGCGACTGCCTGAGCCGACATATGGGCGGCAAAGCCCCGGATGGAATGACGATATGTCCGCAGTAGATTGCCGCCTTGTGCCCCGACGACGCGGTTGGCCTGAGCCTGGACATTCGGTTGCGTGATGGAAGGCTTGAACACGCAGATATATTGATCGGCAATCACCTGCTTGGCCGTTTTGGGCGCCGCCTGTGCGTGACCGGCAATCGCCAGAAGCGATGCAACGCCCAATATCCCAACGGGCATCTTTTGCATGAGCCTATCCTTCCCCCAAAAGTCGCAGCCAAGCTGCAAAACAAGATTTAACATAGCGACAGCGTTTCGGGCTTAAGCGAAATTTACCAATGCATTCCCAATGCTAAGCGCCCCACCTCCGGAGTGGAGATGGGGCAGGGTTTGTAACCCTTTCAAGGGTTGGCAAGAGCAAAAGCGGCAATACCCCGGATCGTATGGGAATGCGATATGCCGAACGGCCTATGGGGTTGGTTTCAAAGCCGTAACTCAGTTCCTTGCATCAGAATAATTTGCTGATCCCCAGCGAGACAGCGGGGCTGGTTTTCCCATTGGCCTACACTGTCACGCCAGTGCCCAGTTGCAGGTCAAGCTTGTTGGAAATGGGCTCGTCGAGGACGCGCTGGCCCTTCGCTGCGGCGAAGGGCCAGACCCTGGCGATCGACAACACTTTGGATCGCCAGTTCGACGTGGCTGCACCAGACCGGGCCTGGGTGACAGACATCACCTACATTCGCACCCTGGAAGGCTTCGCTTATCGGGCCGTCGTAATCGACCTGTACTCCCGGCGTGTGGTGGGACGGTCGATGCAGAACCGACAGACCACCGATGTGGTGCTGCAGGCGCTGCCCATGGCGGTATGGCGGCGCAAGCCGAAGCACCGGGTGTTGATCCCCTCGGACCAGGGCTCGCAGTTCACCAGCATGGACCGGGCTGCCTTCATCCGCGCTCACGATCTTGAGCACTTGATGAGCCGACGCGGCAATTGCCACGACAACGCCGTGGCGGAGAGCTTCTTCTCCTCGCTCAAGCGCGAGCGCATCCGGCGCCGGACCTACAAAAACCGCAAGGAAGCCCGGCAGGACATGTTCGATTACGTCGAGATGTTCTACAACCCGGTGCGCAAGCAGGTCAGAAACGGGATGCTGTCGCTCGTCGAGTTCGAACGGCAGCAGATTTAGAAAGCGGAAGGCGTCTAGAAAACTAGGGGCTATTCATTCTGCGGTCGCGTCGAACGCGCGCATGGGCGCTCGAGTTTCACATTGTTCCAATGAATGGAAGAATCGACTTCATCAAAAAAATCGACAAAATATGAATTATTTCACGAAATATCGCTCAGATGTGGAAAAATTGAAATACATCGATATGATATGATGTCGACGATGAACGCGGATTGACCTGGTGATGGCGGGATTATCGGCCCGTCGGCTCCTGTCCTTACGCTTCAATCCGTTCCACCCAAGATTGCGGCCCCGCCACGATCGAGCAGACAGACAATGGGATGATGGCATGGGACTTCTGATTGACGGCGTCTGGCATGAGCAGTGGTATGACACTTCTTCCACCGGCGGCCGTTTCATCCGCAAGGACAGCATTTATCGCAATTGGGTCACAGCGGATGGATCCGCTGGGCCAAGCGGCAGTGCAGGCTTTGCTGCCGAAGCCGGGCGATATCACCTATATGTCAGTCTTGCCTGTCCCTGGGCCCACCGCACGTTGATCATGCGGGCGCTCAAGGGGCTGGAAGACATGGTCAGCATTTCTGTAGTCAACTGGGTGATGCGTGAACAAGGCTGGACCTTTGCCGATGGTCCGGGCGTGATTCCGGATCCTATTCACGGGGCGCTTTTTCTGCGGGAAATTTATACTGCCGACGACCAGCACTATACAGGGTCTGTCACGGTACCCATTTTATGGGACAAGAAGAACGGGAAAATCGTCAACAACGAGTCTTCCGAAATCCTCCGGATGTTGGGCTCCGCCTTCGATGGTCTTGGAGCCAAGCCTGGCGATTACTACCCGCAGCCGCTGCAGGCGGAGATCGATGCGCTCAACCAGCGGATCTACGATACGTTGAACAATGGCGTTTATCGGGCTGGCTTCGCCACTAGCCAGGAAGCCTATGCAGAAGCGCTTGGCCCGCTGTTCGAAACGCTGGATTGGCTCGAAAACAGGCTTTCGTCTCATCGCTTTCTTATGGGCGAACAGCTGACGGAGGCCGATATCCGTCTGTTCCCTACACTGATACGCTTCGATCCGGTCTATGTCGGGCACTTCAAATGCAATTTGCGCCGGATCGTCGATTACCCGAATCTGTGGCGCTACACGCGTGAGATTTATCATCTGCCCGAAGTCGCCAAGACTGTGAACATGCAGCACATAAAGGGCCACTATTACCAAAGCCATCCGACGATCAACCCGACCGGTATCGTTCCCCTGGGACCGAAGATCGAATATTAGAGCGAGCTTCGATCTGATTGGATCAGATCGGTAATCCAAACTCTCTGTCTTCCGCGATTTCCTGACCAGCGATCGTCTGGAATTGCTCCAGGAAACAGGCAATCGACATTCGGCCCAGGGCATCTTTCGAATGTTTGAAGCAAGTCCTCTGCCTCGCTTCAATTTTCGTGCTTCCAGGACTTCCCTATTCTTTCACGGATTGAGCGATGTGTTTGTAATCGCTTCGAAGGTCTGGGTGTAGTGATGCTGGAGCAGGGTGATCGCGCGATCGGCGTCGCGATTGATGCATGCATCGACCAGATCGCGATGTTCCTGCAGCTCATTGCGCTCCAGGACCTGCTCCAGCGCGAGAAGGCGATAGCGTTCCGCGGCGTCGAACAACTGGCCGC
>Ga0207639_10001108_pt1 | contig 18299 bp, 9 predicted proteins | sample KBSCornC32_FD_184299 | JGI IMG/M metagenome (GOLD analysis project Ga0207639, IMG submission 184299) | Corn rhizosphere microbial communities from Kellogg Biological Station, Michigan, USA - KBS Corn C3-2 (SPAdes) (version 2) | ecosystem: Host-associated > Plants > Roots > Rhizosphere > Soil ...
CACGAGGTCCAGGCAGGATTGGCTGGCGGGGTCGCGGCAGGACGCTCGCACGTAGTCGTCCACGAGCGCCTTCGGGATGTCCTCCCTCAGCATTCGATCGACGTCGCGGCCGGCACGTCCCCGGGCGTGCCAGAGGTAGGCGACGAGGGCGATCCCCAGCAGGACGCCGATGCCGGCCTGGATCCGCATCCGGCGGCCTGGCCTTTTGAAGTCGTCGTTCATCACTACTCTCGTTCCATTCGTCGCAAGAGCATCGGACGGGCGCTCCCGGCCGTTGCTTGCGCGGCGCGCGCCGAATCATCCCATGCGACGTGCGTCGAGACCCGAAAGTCTGGCCGCGGCAATGGAAAGCTACGGGGCCGACCCGTGATTTGCGGTAGTCTCGAAGCTGGTTGACACGATGTCCCCGATTGTCGTCAGCTGCGGACGTCTTCGTGCCCTCGCCGTCGTCTGCTCATTGACGGCGGCGTCTGGTTGCCAGCCGCAGACGGCCGGCAGCGAGGGCTCCGGGGGGACGCGGGGAAGCGGCGGAAGCTCCTCTTCGACGGGTGGCACCACGGGCTCGGGCGGCACCGGCGGCGGGACGTCGACCGGCGGCAGCAACGGCTCGGGCGGCGCCTCTGCCACGGGTGGCGCCTCCGCCAGCGGCGGCGCTTCTGCCACGGGTGGCGCTTCGGGCAGCGGCGGCGCGACGGCTTCCGGCGGGGCGTCGAGCAGCGGCGGAGCGACCGGCACCGGCGGCGCGACCGCGAGCGGAGGCAGCGGCTCGGGCGGGGCCTCTGCCAGCGGCGGCGCGACGGGGCAGGGCGGCGCCGCGGGAAGCGGCGCAGCCGGCAGCGGTGCCCCCGGGGCGATCGCGATCCCGCGGGCTGGTCGCTGCACGGCCCCCTCTGGCGCGAAGCGGAGCGACGTCGACGCCGCCTACACCAAATGGAAGAAGGACCTGCTGACGGCCGACGGCGCCGGTCCGAACAGCCTGCGCGTGCGCCGTCCCAACTCCGGCGACGTCGTGAACGGCACGGTGTCCGAAGGCATCGGCTACGGCATGTTGATCGCCGTCTACCTCGACGATCAGGCGACGTTTGACGGCCTGTGGAACTACGAGCAGCAGTTCCTCGACGCGAACGGCCTCATGAACTGGTACATCGGTCCCGACCGCACCGTGCTCGGTACGGGCGCCGCGACCGACGGGGACGAGGACATGGCCTTCGCGCTGCTGCTCGCCGACAAGCGCTGGGGCGGCAAGGGGAGCCTGTCGCAGACGTATCTCGCGCACGCGCAGAAGCTGATCGACCTCATCTGGCGGTTCGAGATCGATCACACGCGCAACGACGTCCCGACGCCCGGCGACCAGGGGGGCGGCGGCGGCTCCGTCATCAACATCTCCTACTTCGCGCCCGCGTTCTATCGAGCCTTCGGACGCGCGACCAGCCAGCAGGCGAACTGGGAGCGCGTGATCAACACCAGCTACACCGTGCTGGCCGCGACCCTGAACACCACCAACAAGAACGCGACCAATGGGCTCGTCCCCGCCTGGTCCACGCCCGCGGGCGTGCCCACGCCGCGCCCGAACACCAGCGACCCGATCTACCACCAGCTCGATTCGTGCCGCACGCCGTTCCGCCTGGCGCAGGACTATTGCTGGAACGGCGAGGCGCGCGCCAAGTCCTACCTGGCGCTGATCAGCGACTTCTATCAAAAGAAGGGCGCCGCCAACATCCTCGACGGCTACAACCTCGACGGCACCGATCACGCGGGCGCGGCGACCGTCGGCAACCTGTCCGCCGCCTTCGTGGGCCCGGCCGCCGTCGGCGCCATGTCGAGCCCGATGTTCGCGACCCTGCGCGACGAGGCCTACGCCAGCGTCGCCACCCTGAACGACCTGGCCGGCAGCATCTACTACAACGAGTCCTGGACCGTCCTGTCCCTGATCATGATGACGGGACTGATGGACGACCTGACGCTGCCGTAGCAGGATTCGGCGCGTGCCGGGACGACGAGCGAGCACGGTCGAGCTTTCGCTGGCGGATCTGCGCCACCGCTACGTGGAGAAGGGGCGCCCGATGCCGGAAGACGTGGAGGCGGCCTTGCGGGCCGACCCACGCGCCGGCGCGCAGGCGCTGCTGGAGGCCGTCGCGCGGCGCCGGCGCGACAACCGCGCCGAGGGCCAGCGCCTGCGCATGATGCTGCGGTACGAGACGGCCTTGTGGACGCAGGGGACCGTCCACGTGGCCGGCGTCGACGAGGCCGGCATGAGCCCGCTGGCCGGGCCGGTCGCGGCCGCCGCCGTCATCTTCGCGCCGGGCGCGCGCCTGCCCGGCGTCGACGACTCGAAGAAGCTCGACGCGCGCGAGCGCGAGCGCCTGGCCCCGATCATCCGCGAGACCGCCGTGGCTCACGCCGTCGCCTTCGCGGACGTGGAGGAGATCGATCGCGTGAACATCTACTGGGCCGGGATGATGGCCATGCGACGCGCGGTCGCGGCGCTGGGGAAGGTGCCCGAGCACGTCCTGGTCGACGGCCGCAAGCTGCGCGGCCTCACGCTGCCGCAGCAACCCATCGTCAAGGGAGACGCGAAGAGCCTCTCGATCGCAGCCGCCTCGATCCTCGCCAAGACCGCGCGCGACGCGCTGATGGCCGAGCTGGACGACACCTATCCCGGCTACGGCTTCGCCCAGCACAAGGGCTACCCCGTGTCCGCCCACGTGAAGGCGCTGCGCAAGCTGGGCGCTTCCCCCATCCACCGCCGCTCGTTCGCCCCCGTGCGCGAGGTCCTGGGCCTGCCCCCGCTGCCCCCCTGGCCCGAGCCCGACGACGCCCGCGCCGACCCGGACGCCGCGGCGGTCGCCTGAGGTCGGCCTCTTCTGAGGCCCCGGTTCCGCGCTGACTCAACGATCCCCGTCGTCCCGCCGATGCCTTTCCGGGGCCCGACCGGGGCCCAACCGGGTGACGACCACCGCCGCGCTGATTGAGTGTGAACCGTTGCGCCGGGGGGCGACCCTCGGGCGCTACACCGTGCTCGGGCTGGTGGGGCGGGGGGCGATGGGGGACGTGTACGCGGCGTTTGACCCGCGGCTCGATCGCAAGGTCGCGGTCAAGCTGGTGCGGGCGCGCGCCGTGGACGGCGGGGCCGAGGACGGGCGGCTGCGCTTGCTGCGCGAAGCCCAGACCATCGCGAAGCTGTCGCACCCGAACGTGGTCGTCGTTCACGACGTCGGCACCATCGACGAGAGCGTCTTCATCGCGATGGAGTACGTCGACGGATTCACGGTCACGGGGTGGTTGCTGGCGGGGCGGCGCACGATGGCGGAGATCCTGGCGGTGTACCGGGCCGCGGGGCGGGGCCTCGAGGCGGCGCACCGGGAGGGGCTGATCCACCGCGACTTCAAGCCCGAGAACGTGATGATCGGCCGTGGCGGCCAGGTCCGGGTCATGGACTTCGGGCTGGCGCGCCAGGTCCTGGACGGGCCGGAATCCCAGGACGCCGTCGAACGCGGGCTCGCCTCGCTGTCCGGCCGCGGCGACGACGCCGCGTCGGGCGGGCCGTCGCTGGCCCCCGAGGTCGGCATCGATCTGGATGCGACGATGCAGCTGTCCACGGGTGAGAGCGGCGGCGGCGCGCGCGCGGCCCGTTCGGTCTCGTCGTCTCCGACGGCGTTCGACGCGCGGCTGACCCAGACCGGCGCCATCCTGGGGACACCGGCTTACATGTCACCGGAGCAGTTCCAGGGACGAACCACCGACGCGCGCACGGATCAGTTCAGCTTCTGCGTCGCCCTCTACGAGGCGCTGTACGGCCGGCGCCCGTTCGAGGGCAACACCGTGGCGGCCCTCACCAGGCAGGTGCTGGCGGGGAAGGTCGCCGATGCACCGCGCGAGAGCAAGGTCCCGGCGCGCCTCCGGCGCGCCCTGCTGCGCGGCTTGTCGGTCGACCCGGGGGCGCGGTGGCCGTCGATGACGGCGCTCCTCGACGCTCTCTCCCACGATACGGGGCGGGTCTGGCGGCGCGTGGCGACGGCGGGCGCGGTGGCCATCGGCGCGGTCCTGGTCGCCGCGACAATCTCGAGCTGGCGGGCCGCGCATGCTCCGCCCCCCATCTGCGGCGCGGGGGCGGACAAGCTGGCCGACATCTGGGAGGCCGGCAGCAGCGAGACCGAGCGCAAGGCGGCGGTGCGCCGGGCCTTTCAACGCACGGGCAAGCCGTTCGCGTCGGAGGCGTTCTCGACCGTTCGGGGCGCGCTGGATCGCTACGCCGGCGCCTGGAAGACGATGTACGAGGAGGCCTGCCAGGCGACCCACGTGCGGGGCGACCAGTCCGCCGAGGTCATGGACCTGCGGATGTCGTGCCTCGACGAGCGGCGTGGCCGCCTGCAAGCGCTGGTCGGCGTGCTCGCCGAGGCGAACGGCGCGGTGGTCGAGAACGCCGCGGGCGCGGTCAACGCCTTGCCGAACCTCGAACGCTGCGCCGACGTGGCGTTGTTGCGGACGGTGACGATGCCGCCGGAGGGGGCGGACGCCCAGGCTCGCCTCGCCGAGCTGCGGCGCGATCTGGCCCGCGTCGAGGCGATGGGGAACGCCGGGCGATGCGATCCCGGCCTGGCGGCGGGCCGCGAATTGGTCGCGGAGGCGCGGAAGCTGGGCTACGGCCCCCTCGTGGCGCGGGCCTACAATGCGCTCGCCAGCTCGAGCGCGGGTTGTCTCGAGGCCGGGGAGACCATCGTCCTTTACAAGGAAGCGCTGCGCGCGGCCGTCTCGTCGCGCGACGACGAAGCGGCCGTGACGGCGGCCCTGGGGGCCGCGCGCCTGCTGGCCAGCTCCTCGGGCGGGGGGGCGGCGCACGAGGCTCGGGACTGGCTGGAGCTCGGACGGGCGATCCTTCGACTGCCGCGGGGCGACCAGCGTCTGCTCGAGCTCCGGGCGCTGGCCGTCGAGGGACTGGTGCTGCGGCGTGAAGGAGATGCCGGGCGCGCCATCGAAGTGTTGACCGACGCGCTGGCGCTGGCCCGGCGGACCCTGGGCCAGGACAACCTCGAGGTCGCCACCGCGCTGGCCGACGTTGGTGAGGCGATGCAGGCCGCCGGCCAGCTGGAGCAGAGCGTGACGTTCATCGATCAAGCCCGGCGGCTGGCGGCCCGACTGCTCGGCGAAGGACATTCTCAGGTCGCCCTCTACATCGCAGGCCGGAGCCGCGTCCTCAGCACGCTCGGGATGCACGTGGAGGCGCTCGAGGACGCCCAGCATGCGATGGCCATCTGGCGCGCAGCGGGAGTCAGCGCCGCGCAGATGGCGGCCGGTCAGGTCCGGCTGGGCGAATGTCTGCTCGCCGTGGGAAGGCCGGAAGACGCGGCTCCGTTGCTGGAGGAGGCGCTGCGCACCCAGGTGGCCGCCGGCTCACCAGCCGTGCCGGACACGCGCTTTGCCCTGGCCCGCGCCCTGTGGCGCGGCCCCGAGCATCGCCAGCGCGCGACCTCGCTGGTGGAAGAGGCCCGCGTCGAGCTCCAGCGCGCCAGCGCCGCTCGAGCGCAGATCGCCAGCATCGAGGACTGGCTCAAGGCGCACGCCGCCGATCTGTGAGGCGAGCGGAGGGCCGAGTCGGCGCGGGGCCAGCCGACGGACCAGCTCACCCTTCGATCCAGGCGTGCCCCGCGTCCCCCGCGTCCGCCGCGTCGTGGACGGCCGGGCGGAACGTGCGAAAGCGCGGGTCGTCGCGCACCGTCGGGTGAACGCGGTTCGACAGCAGCACGATAGCGCGCTCGCGCGCGGGGTCGATCCACAGCGAGCAGCCGGTGAAGCCCAGGTGACCGACGGCGGTGCGGGCCAGGCGCTCGCCCGCCTGTGAGCCGGTCGCCGACGGCCCATCCCAGCCGAGGCGCCAGTTCGAGCCGGGGATGCCCGACGGCGACCAGAACTCGCGGATCACGTCGCGGTCCACCAGCGATTCCTCCGCCCCCGAGCGGTCCCCGCGCCACGCGGCGACGAGCGCTCGCGAGATCACGGCCAGCTCCGCCGCGGTGGTGAACAGGCCGGCGTGGCCCGCGACGCCGCCCATGGCCCACGTGTTCTGGTCGTGGACCTCGCCGACCAGCAGGCGGCCGCGCCAGGGGCAGCGTTCGGTCGCGGCGATCTCGCGCTCGGCCGTGACCGCGAGCGGACCGAAGGCCGTCGCCGCCAGCCCGAGCGGCCGGAAGATCTCGCGCTCGGCGAGCTGGTCCAGCCGCGCGCCGCCCACGCGCTCGAGCAGCCAGCCGAGCGTGATGAAGCCCAGATCCGTGTAGACGGCGCGCGCACCGGGCGGCGCGGTGAGCGGCTCGGAGGCGGCGGCTTCCTGGATCGCGGCGCGACGCGCGGCGGGCGGCAGCGCTTGGATCGACGGAGCCAGATAGAACGGGCGGTGCGCCGGGAGCCCGGCCGAATGCGAGAGCAGGTGCCGCACCGTCACCGCGTCCCTGTCCGCGTCGTGGTGGGCCGGCTGCTCGCCGTGGCCCCGGCGCGAAAACTCGGGGAGGTAAGTGGCGACGGGGCTGTCCAGCCGGAGCCGTCCGCTCTCGACCGCCCGCATGCACAGCACCGACGTGATCACGGCCTTCGTCAGGGATGCGACGTCGTAGATGGTCGCGCGGCTGGCGGGCAGGACCACCGGTTCCAGCTGGCGGGACCCGAACGCCTCGTGGAACCGCGTCTCGCCCTCGTCGATGAACAGGACGACCGCGCCCGGCACGACGCCCGTGTCGACGGCTTCACGGCACAGGCGGCGCAGCGGCTCGAACGTTCGGCCCACGCCCCCCACTATACGTACACGCGCCGCAAGCCCGCGATTTTCCGCCGGTGTTCCCGGCGCGCCTCGCGCGCGTGACGTTCGCGTTGGCGGTCGTGTCCGCCGTTTTGCACCTGCCTTGCGGAAGGTAGGCGGGACCACAACTCACCGGCCGTTTTGTAGGGCAGGGGACCTTCTGGGGTGTTAGCCTGTCGCTCAATCTCCCATGAAATTCGGTCAATACGAGCTCCTGGAGCGGATTGCGGTCGGCGGCATGGCGGAGGTTTATCGGGGGCGCGTGGCAGGCGCCGAGGGCTTCGAGAAGCTGGTCGCCATCAAGCGCGTGCTGCCCGAGTACGCCCGGGACGAACGCTTCATCTCAATGTTGCTGACAGAGGCGCGCATCCATTCGGCGCTGTCGCATCGGAACATCGTGCAGATTCATGACCTCGGGATTTCCGAGGAGGGTGAGTACTTCATCGTCCTGGAGTACGTCGAAGGCCACGACCTGCGCGCGGTCATGGAGGCGGCCACCGCCCTCGGCGTGCAGATCCCGGATTCTCTGGCGCTGCACATCGCCTACGAGCTGGCGCAGGCGCTCCACTTCGCGCACGAGCTGAAGGACGCCGACGGGCACCCGCTCGGCATCGTGCATCGGGACGTGTCGCCGTCCAACGTGCTCCTGTCGAACTCGGGCGAGGTGAAGCTGTCCGACTTCGGCATCGCGAAGCGGCAACGCGATCATTCGGTGGTCGGGTCGCTGAAGGGCAACCTGGTCTACATGTCACCCGAGCAGGCGCGCAAAGGTCCGGTCGACCGTCGGACCGACGTGTTCTCGCTGGGCGCGGTCCTGTTCGAGATGCTGACCGGCCACAAGCCTCGCGAGATCCGGAACGAGGTCGACGGCTGGCGCGAGGTGGTGTCGGGAGGCGTGCGATCGGCGCGCGAGCTTCGCGGGGATATCCCCGAGGCGTACGAGGCGCTGCTCGCGCGCGCGATGGCGTCCGATCCGAAGGATCGCTTTCCCGACGCCGCCATCTTCGGGGCCGCCATCCGCGAGCTGTTGCGCGAGAGCGAGGCGCCCGCCGGGCCGAACGACATCAAGGAGCTGATCGAGGTGCTCGATCCGCCGCGCCACGCGCGCAGCCCGGTCGAGCGTTCGAAGCTGATCCGCCTCGGCCCCGAGTTCAAGTTGCCGGCGGGGCTCGCGGCGGGCACGGGCTTGGCCGGACAAGGGCCGTTGTCGCGGCCTCCCCTGGCGCCGGCCTTGCCGGGGGCAGGAAGCGGCGCCCCGGCGGGGCCGCGGGCCTCGTCTGGTGCGGCCGACGCCTCGTCGGCGGCGACCCCTCCTCCTCCGGTCGCGCCGGAGCCTGGGGCCACGCCGCCGCCCATCGGTCGGCCGGCGCGCGGGCGGACCGATCTGGGGCTCGGCAAGCTGTTGCGGCCGGAGCTCCTCGCCACGGCGCAGCCGCTGTCCCAGGGGAAGCCTCTCTCGCCGCCGGCGTCCGGCGCGACCGCCGAGACGCCGCCGCCGCCGGTCGCCGGGCCGCCGGTCGCAGGCACACCTCCGCCCATGGCCCCTGCGCCGCCGGCGTCGGTAGGTCGCTTCCGGACGCCCCCGCCCCTCCCGTTCGGCTCGAGCGGCACGCGCACGCCTCCGCCCTTTCCGGCGACCTCGGGGCGGACACCGCCCCCGCTCCCGGCGTCTCCGGCCGGGGCGCGCACGCCCCCGCCCCTCCTGCAACCGCCGCCGGCGCCTCCGTCCTTCATCGCGCCGCCCGCCATCGTGATGGCGCCAACACCGTCGATGATGCCCGGGACGGTGAACGGGTCCAGCGGCCACGCCGCGAACGGCCGGGGCCACGGTCCGGCCGGTCTCGCCACGGCGCCGCTGCCCGACGCCGGGATGCCGACGCCCCCGCCCGAGCTGGATCCGGAGACCACGCGCCATGATGCCCTGGTCCTCGACCGCGCCGCTTCGATGACGCCGCCCCCGACGCCGGCGCCGTCGTCGCCACCGATGACGGCCTACGCGCCGCCGCCGGCGGGCCCCGGGCGGTCGGGCGGCTTCCCGGGTGGACCGCAGCCGGGCGCCGGGTTCCCGGGCCCGATGGGCCAGCCGGGTCAGGGCGGCCAGATGGGAGGCGTCCCCTTCGCGCCCTTCGACCCGGTCGTCATGCAGAAGCGCTCCGGGTTCCCCTTCTTGCGGATCCTGCTGGTGCTGGTCCTGCTCGCTGGCGGGGCCGCCGCGTTCGTGCACCTCCAGGTCATGCCGTTGCCGGTGCTGCTGGTCTGGAACAAGCCGGCGTCGGTGCAGGTCTCGTCCGATCCGGCGGGCGCCGATGTGAAGCTCGACGGCAAGCCGATCGGCGGCCCGACTCCGACCAAGCTTCAGGTCAAGCGTGATCGCAACAGCCACACTCTCGAGGTGTCGAAGGCCGGCTTCGCCCCCGCCGAGCGCACCGTCCGCTTCGACAAGAACCCCGGCGAGATGGCGGAGACCCTGACCCTCACCGCTCTCCCGCCGCCGCCGCCCCCTCCCGAGCCCCCCAAGGTCGAAGAACCGGCGAAAGCCGAAGAACCCGTCGCCGCCAAGCCGGAAGAGCCAAAGGCCGAGGTCGCTGCCAAGCCCGCCGAAGAAGAGTCACCGAAGAAAGAAAAATCCAGCAAGGCCCACAAGAAGACCAAGAAGGTCCACAAGAAGGCCAAGCACAAGAAGTAGATCGCCGGGTCTTCAGGGCTCCGAAGGCCCGCCGGAGAAGACGCCCGCCAGCGGATGGGGCCGGCTCTGGTCGGGGGGGAGGGCGTCAGAGAGCGCTCTCGATCTCTTTTCTCATGAAGATCGCGCCGTCGGTCACGATCTTTTCGCCCGGCACGAGGCCAGACAGGATGCGGGTCTGGCCGTCGACGTCGGGGCCGATCGTGACGCGGCGGACGCGGAACGTGATGCCCTCCGACGCGACGATGACCAGGAACTTGTCGCCGTCGTTCAAGATCGCCTTCGACGGCACGGCGATGATCTTGTGGTTGGGGTGGCCCTGCACGTTCACCCGGGCGAACATCTCGGCCTTCAGGCGGTGGGTGGCGTTCTCGGCCACGCAGCGGACCTTCACCGTGCGCGTGGTCGGATCGACGACCTCACCGATGTTCGCGATGCGACCGGCGAAGGTCTCGCTCGGGTAAGCCGGCACCGTGATGGTGACCGGCGCGTCGGGTTCGACCAGCGCCAGGTCCTGTTCGTACAGCTCGCCGAGCACCCAGATGGTGTCGAGGCTGCTGATGGTCAAGAGCGGCGTCGCTTGATCGGCCCTCACCTCCTGACCGACCAGCACGTTGCGCTCGACGACCACGCCCGAGATCTGCGCCCGCAACGCGACGCTGACCGACGGATCGCTCGCCGAGACGCCGAGGGCGCGCAGCTGCGCCGCCGAGCGGGCCTGGTCGGCCTTCGCCTTTCGCAGCTCGGCCTCGGCCTGGGCCACGTCCTTGTCGGCGACGGCGCCCTCGGCTTGCAGCTTGTGGACGCGGTCGACGGCCTTCTGGTCCACGAGCACGTCCGAGCTGGCCTTCAACGCGTCGGCCTGCAGCTGCCCGACGCTGGGCGATGACAGCATCACGAGCGGCTGACCCGCTCGGACCTTGTCCCCGACCTTGACCAGGATCGATACCGCGCGGCCGTCGATGGGGGACGCCACCCGCTGGGTGCGGTCCTCGTCGAGGGCGACCCGCGCGGGCAGCGACACGGAGGTCCCCGGCGCCGACTCGGTCACCGTCGCAATCTTGATGAACCCCAGGGGCGCCGCGCCCGGCTGGTAATGGATGAAGTCGCGTGAGCCTTCCCCGGCGGCGGGTGCCGCGCCCGCGGGGGCGCTGGTCGCGTCGGCGCCATGGCTCTTCTCGCAAGCGGCGGCTCCCAGCAGCCACGTCGTCGCGATGACCGGCGCCAGCGCCCGGGCGACCCTGGTCACCGCCGCGCTCTTGCGCATCGAGCGGGTCGTCGTGGTCGTTCCGGTCGTCGTGATCGTCGTGGTTGGCATCGTAAGGGTCCTCGTCGTCCTCACCTGGTCGTGGTCCCGCACCTCAATCACCGAGGGCGTTGGTCACGTCGATGGCGGCTTGTCGGAAGTCGTCCAGCGCGCGCAGATACTGGCCGCGCGTGTCCAGGTAGGTGCGCTGGGCGTCGAGCATCTCGAGCAGCGAGATGGCGCCGGCCTTGTACGAGCGCTCGGCCACCCGCAGCGCGCTCTCGGCCCGCGCGAGCAAGCCGCCCGGATCGCCGGTGCCGTCGTGCGGTCCGCCGCCGGGCACCGCCGGCTTCTCGAATGAGGCCAGCAGCGTGCGCGCGCGCTCGCTGCGGCGAACCGCGCCGGTGACGTCGGCCTCGACGCCCAGGCGCAGCCGCGCGACATCGTTCTCGGCTCGCCGCATGTCGAGGCGCGCCCGCCCGATGTTGGCCTGGTTGCGATCGAACAGCGGCAGGGGCATCGACAGCGAGAGCGCGAGCGCGTTCGGGTTGTCGCCCGAGATCGTGAAGGCGCTGTGCGTGTACGTCGCGCCGAGCGTCAGATCCGGGTAGACCTCGCGCTCTGCCGCGGTCAGCTGGGCCTCGCCCACGATGCGCGCCGCCCCCGCCGCCTTCAGGTCCGGTCGTTGCTCGAGCGCCCGCTGCACCAGCCGGGGCAGGTCGAAGGTGGGCCGCCCCTCCGGCTCGACCAGTCGTTCGCCCGGCAGCGCGGCCGCGCTCGCCCCCAGGCCCAGCAGCGCGGCCAGGCGCTGGCGTCCCAGGTCCACCTGCAGCTCGGCGTCGATCACGGCGTTGTTGAAGCGCAGCCCCTCGAGCTCGATCCGGCGGAGCTCGGCCTCGGCGATGTCGCCGGCCCGGAATCGAGCGGCCGACAGGCGGGCGGTGTCGGCGTAGCGGGCGGCGATCTCGCGGGCCATGTCGCGTTCGGATTGCGCGCGCAGCACGTCGGCGAAGGCCGAGCGGACCGCGTGGACGATCGCGCGGAGCGCGTCCTCGGTCAGGTACCGGCGCTGGGCCACGCCTCGCTCGGCGGCGCGCGTGCGGGCGCTCCGCTTCGACCACACGTCCAGGATCTCGTCGATCCCGACGGCGTGCACGAGCTGCCCGAAGGCGCCGGGATCCCGCCGGAGCGCGCCCATCTGATCATTGGCGCTGCCCAGGACGACGTTGCCGACGGAGTACGCCAGGATCGGGTTCGGGTAGACGCGCGCCGCGACGACGTCCAGCTCGGCGGCCTCGATCTCCATCTTGGCGGCGATCACGTCGCGGTTGCGCGAGAGCGCGATCGACACCGCCTCCTCCATGGTCAGCGCGCCCGTCGAGGATGGTGAGGCCGCGCGAGCCGGAGCGGCCGGTCCAGGCGCGGCGGGCGCCGCCGGCGCGGCAGCAGGCGGAGCGGCCGGCGTCGGGCCCGCCGCGCCCGCGACACCGGCGCTCGCGGCGCCGGCCGCGGCGACCAGGGCCATGGTCAGCCGCGACGTTCGCCCTCCACCCGCGATCCTCACGCCTCCTCCTCGCGCTCGAGGCGCCGCCCGCGTGAACCGAACCAGGTCTCCGCCAGCTTGTACAGCGTCGGCAAGAGCAACATCGTCAGCAACGTCGACGTCACCAGCCCGCCGATGATCACGATGGCGAACGGACGCTGCGTGTCGGACCCGATGGCGTGCGACAGCGCCGCCGGCAGCAGGCCCAGCGACGCCAGCAGCGCCGTCATCAGCACCGGTCGCAGCCGCTGCGACACCGCTTGCAGGATCGCGTCCTCGCTGTCCGGGCTGCGCAGCCGCGCCTGCCGCACGTACGTGATCAGCAAGACGCCGTCCATCACCGCCACGCCGAACAACGTGATGAAGCCGACCGCCGCCGACACGGACAGAACCGTGTGCGTCAGGTACAGCGCGAACACGCCGCCCACCGTGGCGAACGGCACCACCGACAAGACCACCACGGCCGGCAAGATCGCCCCGAACGTCAGGTACAGCAGGCCGAAGATCATGAGGATCGAGACCGGAACGATCACCGACAGCCGCTTCATGGCGCGGCGCTGGTTCTCGAACTCGCCCCCCCACGTCAGATAGTACCCCTCCGGCAGCTTCACCTCTCTCCGGACGCGGGTCTGCGCCTCGTCGACGAACGAGCCCATGTCCCGCCCTTCGATGTTGCACTTGATGGCCAGGAACCGCCCGCCCTGCTCGCGGTTGATCTGCGTGCGCCCGCGATCCACGTGAATCTTGGCCAGCGCGCCCAGCGGCACGCGCGCCTTTTCGATCGGGACCTCCAGCCGGCTCAGGCTGCTGGCGTCCCCCTCGGACGGCAGCGGCAGCTTCACCCGGACGTCCACCTTGCGCTCGCCCTCCCACACGCTGGTCACCACCCGCCCGCCGTAGCTGGTCTCGATGACGTCCTCGACCTCCCGCACTGGCACGCCATAGCGAGAGGTGGCGTCGCGATCGATGTCGGCCACCACGTGCTGCGCGCTGCCGGCCCGGTAGATCTCGACGTCGCGCGCGCCGCGCGTGGAATTGAGGATCCGCTTCACGTCCTCGAGCTTGTCGTGCATCAGGTTCAGATCCTCGCCGTAGACCTTGACGACGATCTGCCCTCGGATGCCGGAGATGGACTCCTCGACGCGGTCCTTGATGGGCTGGCTGAAGTTGTAGACCACGCCCGGTCGCTTCGCGAGCTCGCGGCGCATGTCGTCGACGACCGACTCCTTGGTGTGGCCGGGCGGCCACTCCGACTCCGGCTTCATGATGACGAAGGTCTCGGACTGGTTGGGCGCCTCGTCGTCGGTGCCGTCCTCCGGGTGCCCTTGCTCGCTCAACACCTCCTTCACCTCGGGGAACTTCAGCAGGGCGACGCGCGTGTCGTGCAGCACCTCGGCCCCGCGTTCCAGCGAGATGGCGCTGGGCATGGTCACGGTGATGTGGATGTCGCCTTCGTTCATCTGGGGCAGGAACTCGGCCCCCAGCCTGGGCACCAGCGACACCGCCGCCGCCAGGACCGCCAGGCCCAGGAGGGGCGGAGCGATCGGGTAGCGCAGCGCGACCCGCAGCGCCGACAGATAGCGCGTGCGCAGCCAGACCAGAAAGGCGGGGTCCTTCTCCTCCACCCGCCGGTTCTTGAGCAGCACCGTCGTCAGCGCGGGCACCGCCGTCATCGTGAAGAACAGCGCGCCCAGCAGCGCGAACGCGTAGGTCAGCGCGACCGGCCGGAAGATACGCCCCTCGACCCGCTCCAGCGTGAAGATCGGCATCATGGCCGCCGCGATGATCGACATCGAGAACAGCGTCGGACGCACCACCTCCTTGGCGGCGTGCGCCACCACCGACGGCACGCGCTCGGGGGGCGGGCGCTCCTCGGACAGGTGGCGGTAGGCGTTCTCGACCAGGATGACCGCGCCGTCGAGCAAGATGCCGAAGTCGACCGCCCCCATCGACAGCAGGTTGGCCGGCACCCCGGCGTAGTAGAGGCCCACGAACGCCGCCAGCAGCGCCAGCGGCATGGTGATGGCGACGGCGATCGATCCGGACACGGCGCGCAGGAACAGCCACAGCACCAGGCTGACCAGCGCCACCCCCTCGAGCATGTTGTGCGAGACGGTGTGCAGCGTGGTGTCGACCAGCCGCGTCCGGTCGTAGAACGGCACGATCTTCATGCCCGGCGGCAACATCTCGCGGTTCACGCGCGCGATGGTCTCGTGCAGCCCGGTCAGGACGTCCTTGGGGTTCTCGCCGCGCCGGAGGAGCACCGTCCCCTCGACCGAGTCGGTGGCCGCTCCGCGCGCCACGGCCCCGCGCCGCGGGGTGTACGACTCCACGACCTGGGCCACGTTGCGGACCAGGATGGGGACGCCGCTGTTCACGCGGACGATGGTGCTCTCGATGTCCTTCGGCGTACGCAGGTAGCCGCGTCCCCGCACCACGAACTCGGACTCGCCGTAGCGCACATAGCCGCCCGAGGTCGCGCCGTTCGACGAGGCGACCGCGTCCATCAGGTCCTTCAAGGTCAGGGCGTTGTTGCGCAGCCGGCCTGGATCGGCGAGGACGTGGTACTCCTTCTGGAAGCCTCCGAAGCTGACCACGTCGGCCACCCCGGCGGTGCGCATCAGCGTCTTGGCGACGACCCAGTCCTGCCAGCTGCGCAGCTCGCTCGGCGAGTGGTGATCGCTCTCGAGGGTGTACTGGTAGATCTGGCCCACCGGCGTGTCGTTCGGACCGAGGTGCGGCTCGACGCCGTCGGGGACGTCGGCTTCGTGCAGGCGTTCGGCCACCTGCTGGCGCGCCCAGTAGATATCCACGTCGTCCTCGAAGGTCAGGACCACCTGGGACAGGCCGAAGGACGTGATCGACCGCTGGATGAGGACCCGAGGGACGCCGTTCAGGGCCCGCTCGACCGGGATGGTCACCTGCTTTTCGATCTCCTCGGCGGCCTGTCCGGGAAACAGGCTGATGACCATGACCTGGACGTTCGTGACGTCCGGAAACGCTTCAATCTTGAGCTTGCCGAACGTGATGACGCCGAAGATGGCGAAGGCCACCGTCAGGACCAGGGTCATCACGCGGCGATGAACCGCGAAGTCGATCAGCTTGTTGAGCATCGGGGGTGGGGGCCCGCCGCGGACGAACGCGGGGAGTGTCAACCCGCAGCAATGCGCGTGCCCAACCCCGACCCCGACGGATCCAGGACTTGGGTTCGGCAGCCCCGAAAGAAACCTTCAGGGGCTGAAGATTTCTTTCAGGTGGTTGGAACGGGCGGCGCCACCGCGCCCGCGTTCCATACCGGAACCTTCAGGCCCTTCCCCCACCCCCGCCGGCTTCGCCGGCGCCCGTGGTCGTACCTTGACCCACTGCCGGCGGCGCGCCGCCGAGCCGCAGCCGGGAGACGATGATCAGGTCGCGGGCCGTGCGGGCGCCCCCGGGCTCGCACTTCGCCGGATCGGTCTCGGCGCCGGCGACGATGGCACGGGCGTAGGCGCGGCAGCTGTCGTAGCCGCACGCCCCGCAATCGGTCTGCGCCAGCGCCTCGGCGAACAGCAGGTCTTCGAGCTGGCGCGGGTCCTGGCCGGCCGCCTTCACCTTGGGGGCGAGCTCGGCCTCGCGCGCGGCGACGGCGGCCGGCGCGTTGACGGCCTCCGGCGAGTCGTCACGCAGGCGCGCCTCGGACCAGCGCGCCGCCAGCGCGTTGTACTCGCGCGCGCGGCGGCGCACCTCGCGGGCGATGCCGCCGCGCTCGGGGGTGGGCTCGGCCACCCCCTTCATCCCCTTCTGGGGCTTGAACGGGATCACCGCGTCGCCCGGTCGAATGAACCGGAACGTCAGCGTCGAGAAGTCGTCGGTGGCCGCCTCGAACTCGCGGGTCATGCGGATGCACTTGGTGGGCTCGGCGTCGCCGGGCGCCTGGTTCGGGATGGGGCACGACTCGACGCAGATGTTGCAGTACATGCACTTGCCCATGTCGATGTCGAAGCGGGTCATGGCCCGCACGTCGCCGACCTTCTCGAGGTCGATGACGATGCAGCCGATCGGGCAGTCGCGCTCGCAGGCCTTGCAGGCCGTGCAAGTCGCCAGGTCGACCTCGAGGAAGCCGCGGTAGCGCTCGGGCAGCGTCTCGGCGACGGGCCTGTCGAGTCGGTCGGGGTACTGAACCGTCGTCGGCGGACGGAACAGATAGGACAGCGTGACCGCCAGGCCGTCCATCACGGACTGCGCCGACCGCACCACCCGGGTGAGCGGCCCCTCCGCGGGACGAGCGGGCGGCTCGGGATCGCGCTCGGCGCTCATCGCTTCTCCAGGCGTCGCTCGAACAAGGGCAGCGTGAACTGGCGCGCCCCCGCGTGCAGCAGCGGCGTCGCCCGGAACGTGCGCACCACGCGACGGACGAAGGCCGCGAACAGGCCCACCCCGCCCAGCAAGAACGTCGACCACCGGACGACCAGGCCCAGCCGCGGCGCCGCCGCTTCCACCCACGTCCACGCCGTCGACGCCATGAACATGGCCAGCCCGACGGGCAGCAGCCACTTCCAGCACAGGCTCATCATCTGATCGACGCGAAAGCGCGGGAGCGACCAGCGGATCCAGATCACGACGAACGACAGCAGCGCCACCTTGGCCAGCATCACGCCCAGCGACGCCGCCCGCCACCCGGGCGAGGCGGCGACCGCCTCGGCCGGCACGAACGGCACGTTCCAGCCGCCCAGGAAGACGGTGGCGACGATGGCGCTCATGACGTAGACGTTGGTCCACTCCGCCAGCGAGAAGATCGACCAGCGGAACCCGGAGTACTCGGTCGTGAAGCCGGCCACCAGCTCGGACTCCGCCTCCGGCAGGTCGAAGGGCGTGCGGTTCCCCTCGGCCAGCGCCGAGATGAAGTAGATGAAGAAGGCCACGAACGTGAACGGCGACCGGAACACGAACCAGTCGTGCGGCAGCCCGCCCTGGGCGCGCACGATGGCCTGCGGCGCCAGGGTGCCGGCCGCTACCACCACGGACAGGAGCGCGATCGAGGCCGGCAGCTCGTAGCTGATGATCTGCGCGGCCGAGCGCATGCCCCCGAGCAACGACCACTTGGAGTTGGAGGCCCAGCCCCCCATCACGATGCCGATCACCGTGAAGGTGGTGACGGACGTCAGGTAGAGGATGCCGACGTTCAGATCCGCGACGATGGCGAACTCCGACAGCGGCAGCACCACGAACGTCGCGAAGATGCCGGCCCACGCCAGGTAGGGCGCCAGCCGGAACAGGATCGGATCGGCGTCGATCGGGACGAGGTCCTCCTTGCGGATGAGCTTCAGCGCGTCGGCCAGCCACTGGAGCCAACCCGCCGGACCCACCCGGTTCGGCCCGAAGCGGGACTGCATGCGGCCGGCGATCTTCCGCTCCCACACGACCAGAAGGCCCGTGGCCGGCGCCACCAGCAACAGGATGAGCAACGCCACCCCGACCATGACCGCCAGCGTGATCGCGGCGGGCGTCAGCCCCGGATGCCGCCGCGCCAGCGGGACGGCCGCGGTCACGACGCCGGCGGCCAGGCCGCGCACGGTGCGGGGGAAGAAGTCGAGCTCGTACGTGTCGCCGGGACCGCTGCGCCACACCCGCTGCCCGCCGGTCGCGGCCCACACGTCGCCCTGGCCCGTGTCGATCAGCGTGACCTCGACCGCGACGGCCGGCCAGCGGACGTCGCGCCCCACCCGCGCCTCGACGCTCGCGTCGATCTCGGCGATCACGCGCCCGTCGCCCAGTCCCTGCGCGCGCAGCACCAGCGGCGCGGCCGGCATTTGCGCCGAGCCCGGCGAGCGGCGGAGGATGATGAAGGCAGGCCCGCGCGGCGCGCCCGCCTCCAGCTCGACGACCAGGCGATCTCCACGCTCCAGCTTGGTGGGGGAGACGTCCCGCACGGCCGCGTCATGGACGGCAGGAGCGGTCTGCTCGGCCGCGCCAGCCGGCGGCGCGCCGGCGGCGGCCGCGACCGCCAGCCCCGCCAGCGCGGCGAGGATGGCGAGCCCCACCTTGCCGCACGGGCCGA
>Ga0207639_10001109_pt1 | contig 18296 bp, 33 predicted proteins | sample KBSCornC32_FD_184299 | JGI IMG/M metagenome (GOLD analysis project Ga0207639, IMG submission 184299) | Corn rhizosphere microbial communities from Kellogg Biological Station, Michigan, USA - KBS Corn C3-2 (SPAdes) (version 2) | ecosystem: Host-associated > Plants > Roots > Rhizosphere > Soil ...
AAGAATAATCCCCGCCGCCTGACCTCTTCTCCGCGCTGGTCCTTACCAGCTCGGCCATGAGGAATTCAGTCTCCAAGGAGAACCAGCGTGGATAACGCTCTCACAGATTTGAAGCAGGGGCCGGAACGCGGCATTAGGGTCGGCAAAAGCTGGCCGCGCCCGACGACGCCCTGCAACTTGATCCCGCGCTGGGAAGGCGAGTTTTGCAGCCACGCGGATTGGGTCAACTTCGCCAGCAAGCGCCTTACTGTCGCCTATGACAGCAATGGCGCTGACTTGAAGGCGATCTGCGTCGACACGCTTGGCCGCCGCTGCGCCAATGGTAGAGACTTTCAGCGCGCTCATGACGACGGGACCTTCCCGGTCCGCTATTTCTGGGACTGCGAGCCTGCTTCTGAAGCCGGAGCCGCAGCATGAGAACCCTCACCCATAAAGCCGCAGGCCGCACCGACTGGCTGCTTTCCACATACGAGGGTCACATGGCCCTTACGCTGGTGATCGCGTTCCTGATGCCTTGGGCGATGTTTGGAGGGCTGCTCTGATGGCTTACCTTCGCACCTGTCATAACTGCGGCCATGATCGTGACGCCTGTGCGCGCCGTGACCAAATCCGCCGCGCCATTTCCAACCATGGCGTGACTTCTATCAAATTCCGCTGCGACGACCGCCTGCCGCTTTACCGGCCCGGCGACCGTGTGTCCGTGACTTGGCCAGTGCTTGGCGATGAATGGAATAGCGGCAACCTAGAAACATGGCCAGCAACCATCATCAAAGAGAGCGGTGCACGGTTCGTCGTTCGCGTGGATGATGTTGACAGCGATCTTGGAACGCCAGCCCGCAGCTACATCAAAAGCGACAGCCTGTATTGCAAGGTTTCGCCATCAAAACTGGAAAAGCTGGATGAGCCTCAAAGACGAGTTTGTGGCCTGTGTGGCATCGTTGGCAACAGCGGCTTTGTTGAGTGCTGGCAGATGGGATCAGTGCCGCATTCCCTGTGTCTGCGCGCCATCGATGAACGCGCCAAGGCGGTGCAGCCATGACGCATCAACCCCGCTCTCTGGTATCCGACGCAGCCGCGCAGGCATGGGATGAAGTCTACGCTTACAAGGCTGAGATCGAGCGCCGGGAAGCCGAGATTGACGAACCCGCGCCGTGGGCGACGATCGCGTTTCTGCTGAGCCTTTCCGCCATCTCTTATGTGGCGGGAATGATCTGGCTGGGTAGCCTGTGATGGGCGCCGCCGAACGCACCGCAGACGAAGCCTCCCGTGCCCAGCTGCTCCTCAACAGCCAGATCGCCCGCATAGACGCGGCCCTGGCATTCATGGAGCAGCGCAAGGCCGTCTACCTGCCGAGCATCTACGAGAACCTGAAGGCGGCGCTCAATGACCACCGCAACAAGGCGCTCTGGTATCTCGACCAGCCCAACAGCGGCGGCAGGACCGCGCTTGGCATGATGGGCGTCAACGGTCGTGGACCGCTGCTCGATCGCACCATTTCCAGCGTCGATTTTCACGCCAACCGGACGCGCTATGTGCCGCCGGCGCTTCGTCAGGAGAAGGCGGCATGATCGGCGCTGATCTGACCCGCTACTGCGCGCTGAAGGCAGCTGAATATCAGCATGATCTGGAAGGGCGGGGCGACCGTGCCCAGCGCTGCGCCAACGAGGCGTCCGACCTGGCTTATAACATCAGGTTTCGCGTCAATGCGATCCTCGCGGCTGAGGGCGTTACGCTGTCCCAGCTGGAACAGGCGGAATTGGCATGACCCGCGCGCGCGTCGACTATTCGGACCGCAGCGACTTCCGCGCCGCCGGGTTCGATCCCGACCTGCCAATCGCCGGTTACTATCGGTTCCGGATGCGTTCTGGCGGTGCCTATTTCGGTGTCCGCATCTGGCACGGTGCCCCCCTCGATCCGGTCACTGGCGAGGAACTGGACCGCTCGCCCAGATGGCAGGCACAGGTCAACGACGAGCCGGTCGATCTGGAGCGCGTCTGGCCGCGGTGCGCCGCCGATCCGATCGACATCGATGAATATCGCCACCTTTGTACCGTGCAGGATTGGGCGCGTGAGCATGCGCCGAGCAGCCCGCTCGCGAATCCGCACCGCAAGGCTGATCCCCTGACTTCCCCGATTTTGTTCTGAAGGAGCCGACATGACGACGATTGCCGCGCCTCGGCGCACCGAAACCGAAAATCCCCGCGCCGTGATGGGCGGCAACCGGCCGCCGCTGGACGTCGAGGCCCGTTTCGCGTTCGACGAAGCTCTGGAGGCGACGAAGCCGGGTCTGCGCGAGCGCATCGACCAGCTGCTGGCCGCCAGCGATCGGGCCAGCGCCACCGACGAGGAAAGCGCGGGCAAGTGCGGCGAGCTGGTGAAGCAGATCCGCGCCGCGGCCAAGGCCGTCGACGATGCTCATACCACGGCTAAGGGGCCATACCTCGCCGCCGGTCGCGCTGTGGATGCCGCCAAGAGCGAACTGCGCGGCCCTCTCGATACCGCCAAGGGCAAGGTCGAAGCGAAACAGACGCAGTTCCTGCGCGAGCAGGAAGCGATCCGGCAGGCGGAATTGCGCCGCCAGCGTGAGGCCGAGGAGGCCCGCCGCCGCGAGGAAGCTGAGCGCGCCGCCGCAGAGCATGCCAGCACCGCCGCGCCGGTTGAGGTCGCGCCGCCGCCTCCGCCCGCCCCGGAACCGGAGCGTCAGGTCATCCGCGGCGATTACGGCGCGACGGTCAGCGGCCAGAAGGTCTGGCTCAGCCAGGTGGAAGATTACGAAGTCGCATTCATTGCCGTCGCCAACAACAGCAAGGTCCGCGAAGCCATCGATACCGCGATCAAGGCGATGGTGCGCGGCGGCGTCCACGAGATCACCGGCGTCCGCATCTGGTCGGACGTGAAGGCGAGCAACCGCTGATGCGCCCGCCCTATAATCCGCCCGCTTTCCCGGAAGTGCCCGGCGACTTCAACGCATACGAAGGCCGATCTGGCATGACCCTGCGCGACTGGTTTGCTGGGCAGGCGTTGGCGGGATTGCTGGCGTTTCCCGATGGCGGAAATCCGGGAAACACCATGGCGCAGCATACCGCGCACCATGCCGAAATGGCCTTTCTCTATGCCGACGCCATGCTGGCCGAGCGCGCGAAGGGCGCGACCGACACCGAGTTCGCCGAGGTTTTTAGCACCGATTTTGACATCGTTCCGGTCGAGGAAATCCTGATGGGCCAGATGAAGGATGGTTCCTGCGAGCCGATGACCTTTTGGCGCAACTGGCCGGGTTGGCGACAGGCGTTCGCCAACGGCGCGGTCGGTGAGCCGCTGGAACCCACCGCCTGGCGTGAACTGACCGCTGGCGAAAAATCCACCCTTCCGACGAAACCCATCTGAGGAGGAAATCCATGCCCCGCCAATATGTCGCCTGCAAATTCCGCCCAGAAGACCGGCGCAGTTACACCTATCACAACGATGGCGAGCCGGTTGCCGCTGGCGATCAGGTGAAGATAGCTGGCAGCGCGTCCATGTCGTGTCCGTGAGCGACGAAGAGCCGTCGTTCCCGACCAAGCCCATCCTCGGGAAGGTCGAAGCGGACGAGCCTGCACTTGATCTCGGCGCCGACGCCGAAACCCCGGAGAATTGAGAATGAACGCGCTTTCCAACCGGCCCGCTCGGGCCGCCGCCGTCTCCCGCCAGGACGAGCAGATCCAGCAGAACGTCGCCAAGATCGAGGAGCAGAGGAGGCGCCCGAGCGCGCTCGCCCTCATGGCGTCCCGCCTTGGTGTCAGCGAAAGCAACCTGTCCGGCACCCTGAAGGCGACCGTCTTCAAGAACTGTTCCGACGCCGAGTTCGTCGCGTTGGTGATCGTCGCCAACGAATATGGCCTCAATCCGCTCACCAAGGAAATGTACGCCTTCCCGCAGAAGGGCGGCGGCATCGTTCCCCTTGTGTCGATCGACGGCTGGATCAGGATCATGAACGGCCACCCTCAGTTCGACGGGATCGACTTCACCGACATTCCCGATGGCGACGGCAAGCTGCTGGCGATCGAGGCGGTGATCTATCGCAAGGATCGCAGCCGCCCGATCCGCGTCACCGAATATCTGGACGAGTGCAAGCGTAACACCGAGCCGTGGAACAAGTCGCCGGCCCGCATGCTGCGCCACCGCGCACTGATCCAGTGCGCCCGCTACGCCTTCGGCTTCTCCGGCATCTATACCGATGATGACGCCGAGGTGCAGATGATGGGCGACCCGGTTGAGGCGCGCAACCTCACGCCGCCGCCTAGTCGCCAGCAGACTGCCTCGCCCGCGATCACGCACGACCCGCGGACCGGCGAGATCATCGACGATGAGGAATCAGCCCGCGCGCTCGATGCGCAGACGCAGGGTTGGCAGGAAGGGCCGGCCGACAGCCAGCGCGGGGAACGATTCAACGGCCTGACGCTCGAGCAGGCGATGGAGGAAATCGACGCCTGCCAGACCGTGATCGACGTCAATGCTCGGGTTGAGGAACTGGCGCAGCAGCTGAGCCAGGAAGACGGCGACGAACTCTACGTCCACGCCGGCGTCCGCAAGACCGAGTTGGGAGCGAAGTAACATGCGCGCCCGCACCGCCAACCCCGAGGATATCAGCCGGTGGATCGACGCCACCGGCTGGACCTGGAACGACCTTCCCGCCGCCATGCGCGCGATCGGCCTGTCGCACACCGCCAGCGCCACCGCGATCCGCGAATGGGCGGAAGGGAAGGGCGCTCTGAACCGCGACCACATGGTCTGCCTGGCGCGCTTCATCGAGGAGCATCCGCAGCCCGGACCGGCCGCCGCGTTCATGGACGGCGTTGCCGCCCGTGCCCGTGCCGCTGCCTGGGCGAAGAGCGCGGAAATCCAGAAGCGTCGGGATGCTGTCGAGCAGCAGCGGGCAAGGTGGCGCCGGGAGAATCTCGCCCGGGAGCATCAGCCGAAGGTGTCTCAGCGTGGCCCGCTCTACGGGCTGGACCGGGATACTGTGCGCGCGCTGCGCGGATATTAGATTTCACCAAGGGAACGGGGCGTCAGCCGAACAAGCGGCCCCGGATAATTCGATGAGCGAGCAGATTTACGACGAACAGGTCGCCCCGGCGCTGATGGAGATCATGAAGGTCTGCAACGCCAACGGGATGCCCTTCATTGCCCAGGTCGAATATGCGCCGGGCGAGTTCGGCACCTCCGCCGATCTTCCCGAGGGCCGCAGCCTTGTTATGGGCCTGATGTACGCTGCTGGTCTCTGCCGGGGCAATGTCGACAGCCTGATCATGTGGATGATGAACCACGCGAAGGAGCATGGGCATAGCTCGGCTTTCCTCATGCAGCTGGGCGTGCCGTTGCAGCCGGAGAAGGCGGCATGACCCCCGCGCCCCGCAGCACCGCCGCCCGCTACCGCCCCGCCTGGCGCACGCCGGCCGGAGAGGCCCGCACCGTCAAGAATGTAGGCGACGTCGAGATGACGGCGCGCGGGTTTGAGCGGCTGACGGCTGATGGCTTCAAGAGGATTGGATGATGTTCGACCCCGACGAAATCGAGTGCCCGACCTGTGACGGCGAAGGCGAGATCGAAGCCCCGTTCCAGAACCAGTGCGTCAGCATTGTCGCGGAGTGCCCGCCTGACCCGGTGATGGTCGATTGCGAGGACTGCGACGGCAAGGGCTGGCGGTCGATGAACGACGACGAACTGGATGCCGCCGCCGAGCGTCAGGCCGAGGATGCCGCCAGCGAGCCGCCCGTCACGATGGACGGGCAGCACCGCGCCGCGTGGGCGCAGAAGATGGAGCTTCGCCGTGGCTGATCGCCCGATCCTTTTCAGCGCGCCAATGGTGCGCGCCCTGCTGGACGGCAGGAAGACCCAGACGCGGCGTGTCGCCAAGTTCGTCTCACCCGATGGGGATGGCTGGCACATTCACAATTCTGGCGGCGGCATGCTGGGCGCGGATGATGATGCAGTTCGTGTCAGCGGACCTGACTATGCTCCCTTTGCGGTGGGCGATCGTCTCTGGGTGAAGGAGACGTGGCACGCTGAGGCCGCATATGACGACACCAAGCCGAGCGAGATTCCTTCTGACGCTTGCAACGTCCTTTATCCCGTCGATCAGTCGTGGTCTGACAGCGACCCGATGAACCGGGCGGGGAAGACGCGCGTGTCCATTTTCATGCCGCGCTGGGCCAGTCGCCTGACATTGACTGTCACGGCCGTCCGGGTCGAACGGTTGCAGGACATCAGCCGGGCGGACGCGATTGCCGAGGGCCTGACCCTCGCATCGAATGTGCTAGAGGAGTTCTGGCGCTGGCCGGAGCCGCACCACGAAAACCTGTGGCTATCTCCGCCTGCTGCATATCGCCACCTCTGGAATGCCATCAACGGCGCCGGCGCATGGGACGCTAACCCTTGGGTAATCGCGGTCAGCTTCGACGTGCAAAAGGAGAATATCGATGGCTGAGGACATGACCCACCCCCATGAAGGACTTCAAGAGCGGGCGCTGAGAGAGGGGATGAGAGAGTGCCCGTTTTGCCAATCGACGGACATTTACATTGAGCCAGATGAAGTAGGCAGTGGCGGCCAATGGGTATCGCCGGTCTATGTCGGGTGCAATGTCCAGACTGGCTGCGGATTTGCTCGCGCTTTTGGTGATGACAAGGCGGAAGCGGAGGTTAAGCGTCTTCGTGAAGCCCTTTCCACTCTCCCCCAGCAAGCAGCGACCAACGAGGGGGAGGCGTTGGAGCAGGTCAAGGTTCGCCCCGTCACGATAATCGCCAGTGACATGGTCGAAGATTGGGTTCGTCGGGCGATGCGCTTCATCGACCTATGCGATGCCGACGCTGGCGGATATGATGATTTGCATGATGATGCGGAGATATTGACCAACAGTGGCTATTATCTGTTTGGCATATATGCCGCCGAACTTTGCAAGGCCAGTCTCCAATCCATTGAGCGATTGCCAATTCTCGCATTTCCAAGGCCATCCACCCCCACAGCCCAGCAAGCGCCGGAGCGTGACCCCGTCGACATGGAAGCTGTTGGCAATAGCCTCATGGATGCCATCGAAAAGGACTATGCCGACCACCCGTTCATGAAGAACTGGCATCCAGTAGATTGCCCGACCGAGATCGTGGGCGACCTGCTGAACGCGCTGGAGGAAGCCACAGCCCAGCAAGCGACTGACGCGGACGTTATGATCGGGCAATTCATCGCGAAGTATGATGAAGGGGCGGCGGGCTGCATGATGGACGCCGACGACGCGCAGGCGCTGGCCCGCGAGTTCAAACGGATGCAGGGCTTGATCTACTGTCCCGGCGTTCTGCGCTGCGCCAAGTGCGACTTCCGGCTTATCAAGACGACACTGACGCCTGCCGGGGCTTTTGCCAACAATGAGCCGGATACCTGCCCGAACTGCAACGTGCCGATGTGGCGCGTGACATGGCAGGATGAGGCGCACGACGCCTACAAAACCGCAGAAAGCCAGGTGGCTCGCGCCCTTGAAGCCGAGAAAGCCCTGTCAGCCCAGCAAGCGACTGACCGCGCAGGCCTACTGGACGCCATGCGGGCGATCAGGGCGATGGCTCAAGGTTACGCAGGCCAGCCTAACTTTTTCGGCGACATATTCAAAATCGCTGACGGAGCCATAGCCAGATCGGAGGGGATGAAATGATGTTCACCGACGCCCAAATGACCGCCGCGCATGCAGAAACCGAACGCCTGTGCCACGAACTGAACATCGCCAACGCTGACCATGTTGCGCTCTGGCTTGAAACGAACATGCCGGGTGCATTGCTGGCATGGCTCGCCTGTCACATTGTTGACGCGCATGAAGCAGCCCTGTCAGCCCAGCAAGCAGCGGGGGAGGCAGAGGCGGTGGTAACGGTCGAAGCGGTTTGCTCAAATCGGCCGCGCCCTACCGTGGCAAGGTCCGGGAAGCATGGCGGCGGCCAATGGTGGGCACGGGATGTTTGGCATATCGCAGCGGCGGAAAACAAGACGCTTTGCGGGCTGGATCGCTCGGATTGGCTGACCATTGGGCAGACTAAATTAAACTCGGACTGCTGCAAGCGTTGCTCGCGCCTCTACGCCACCCCACAGCCGACAGAGACGCAGCGGATCGTTGCGTGGCTGCGGTCTGCCAGTCAGGCGGCGCGGGACCATCACGCCGAAGTCTGCCGCCATGAGGATGATGAAATTCTCGATGCGATCATCACGCGCATGGAAACCTATGCGTTCGCCGCCGATCAGATTGAGCGAGGTGTCCATCTTCCCAGCAGCGAGCATCTAGCGGGAGAGAGCAAGTGAGCCACAGCCTACGACGCACCAGCCCAAAGGGCGGACCCTTCACCGGCACCTGCACAAAATGCGGACGCGAAGGTATCGCCCTTGCTGACATGCATGGCGGCTGCCCGAACCCGGCGAACCTGTCCGATGGTGACGCACTTATGATCGCCATTCGCGATGCAGCGGGAGAGAGCCATGGCTAAGCGCAAGACACCCTATGAGGTCCGCTCCGAAGCCGCCGAAATTTGCGACAGTTGGGCAGATGAGCGCCGCAGATGTGGGGACGAGGAAGGGGCTGAAGTTATGTTAGAAGCCGCTCTCGAAATTCGCAGGATCGTCCTGACCAAGGCATCAGGAGAGGGGGATAAGGCATGAGCGAGGAACTGGAAAGCTGCCCTTCATGCGGCGCGCTGCCATGCGATTGGGTGGATAATCCGCACGCCTCGTCACCCCCATCCCTGCATCGTGAGCCGATAGAGGCTGACCGGGAGGCGGCGGCGGAAGTGTTCGCGAAGCAGTTTGGCAAAGAGGCCGGCGGCGTTTTTGCGATCCGAACGGGCGAAAGGGATGATCACTATCTCGTCCAAGCCTTCATGCGCCACCGCCTTGCGTTCTCCACGCCAGCAGCAAGCGATGCGGAGGCTTCACCGGCCGATGTTGTCGCCCTTGTCATCGCGGCACGTGAGGCATGGGAGGTTGATGCCGTATCCGGCAACGCATTGGACCGGGCGCTGGAGAAGTTTGCCAGCCGGGTTCCCTACGAAAACGAGCCTGAAGACATCCGCGCCATCCCTCTACCCAAGGCCGGGGAGATGGAGACGGAAACGGCGTTCGAGATCTGGGAAGATAACCTGATGGTCGCCAGCGCCAGTACCGAGGCAGAGGGGCTGCATTATTTCGCGGTATATTCGCAGGATGGGCCGGTCAAACTGGTCCGCGCTGAAACCGTGCGGCAGGTGATCGCCACCCCTTCAACCGAAGGGCGCAAGGGGGAGGATCAGGCAGATGGGTGAGCGACCCGCGACCACTAAAATCCGCTGCCCAAGGTGCCGGTCCAAGTCCTTCCATTTTGTTGAAACAGGGGAATGGACGACCAGTTTCGAGGTTCAGGACGGCAAGCTAGATCGCGCATCAGGCTTCCATGAGCCTGCCTGCATGACCCGATTGGAAGCACAATGCGACTGCGGGCACAGTTGGAAGATCAGGGGCGCAATCCAGATCACAGATGCGGTTGAAGAAGCCAAGGAGGCGACCGATGGCGAGTGATATCGTGACGCTCAAGGATCACGACCTCCGCAGTCTGATCGAGCAGCTTTCGGAAAGCCGCGCTGCTGTGGCTGAACTGGTGGAGGCTGGCAAATTCCTGCTGGACCGGCTTGTGGATCATGAAGTCCGCATGACCTCGGATGCGGACGCACGGGAGTGGAACGGGCATGTCACGCCAGCAATGGCGCGCTTCCGTTCGCTTCTCTCCCGCCATCAGGCAGGACTAGGGAAGGGGGAGGGCGCCAATGGCTGACGCTCTCTATCTCCCGATGAAGGGCATCTATTTCGACCAGATCATGGCCGGCACGAAGCGCGAGGAATATCGTCTTGCGACCGCATTTTGGTCGAGACGCCTGGAGGGGAGTCGCTATTCTCGCATCGTACTCACCCGCGGCTATCCGAAGGGCGGCGGTACTGAGGGCATTAATCGTCTGAACCTCAGGTGGCGCGGCTGCACCCGCAAGACGATCATACATCCTTTCTTCGTGCCGGCCCCTGTGGATGTCTTTGCGATCGATGTGACGGAAAGGATTCCCTTCTGATGGTTGGCACAGATATGAAGGCGGCTTTCGCAGGTCTTAACAGCAACACCAACCGGGTCATAGAATCGCTGCTCCACACCATCTGGCGCGCATGCGAATTCACCGATGAGCATTATGACATGCTCGATGCTTGGCGAGCGTCTCGCGGTGACGTTGCCAAAGCAGAATGGCGCTGGTGGATCGCTGAGGTGGATGCGGATCTTTATGAAGAAGATTTCGCCACCGAAGAAGAGGCAATGGCTGCCGCCCGCCAGCGCTATGCCGCGTTGGGCAGTTTCAAGATCATCGAGGCCCGGCTTTGGGCGGACGACGTCCAAGAGGGTGACGATGAAATGCGCTTCGCTGAGCAGCGCAATGGCCGGACGCTGGAGGTCGCAGCAAATGACTGACTTCCACCACCTTGGCAAACAGGTTCTCATGGATGGACAGCATTACGCCGACGCCTGCGCCCCGGAGGCATCGCCCGTATCCAGTTCGATCAGCTCTGCGATGGAAGGAGAGTAGGGAAGGTGGGCGCGCAGGCACGCATACGCTATCCCAGCAAGGCGGCGATCGACAGAACGATTGCGGCTGCTCGTGGCGCTGGGCTAGACATTGCCGGCATAGAGGTCGGCCCCGATGGATCTATCCGCCTTGTCGAAGCGCGGGCGGTCCCGAAGAAGAACATGGACGAGTTCGAGCGATTGGAGGCCCAAGGGCTACTATGACCCGCATCAAGGGCCTTTACGTCACGAACACCAAGAAACCGGGCAAGCCGATCCGATGGTATCTCTATGCCTGGCGCGGTGGCCCTCTCATAATGAAGCAGGAGGGCGGAACGCGCCCAAACATCGGCCCCAAGGAGGTCGAACTATACCACCAAGCCATCGCGGCGCGCACGGCCGCTGCTGAACATACGATGGCGCGGCTTGTGCAGGATTTTCGCAAGTCGAAGGAGTGGAAGAAATTCTCCGAGCAGACTAAGCGCATGTGGGGCATCTGGCTTGAACGGATTGACGCGAAATGGGGTAAGACGCCTATCTCCGTCTGGTCGGACCCGCGCATGGTGACAAAGGTTGTGGGCTGGCGCGACAGCTACGGCGATACACCCCGTGCCGCCGACTATGGTGTGGGCGTGCTGCGCCGGATGCTGGAATTCGCGCGCCTGAATGGCCGCGTGAAGGTCAACGTCGCTGCCGGCATCCCCCAGCTATACGAAGGCGGGAACCGGGCCGATATCATCTGGACGCCGGATGACATCGCAGCCTTTGAGGCGGTGGCGAGCCAGCAAGTGATTGACGGGATGCGTCTTGCCTGCCTCACCGGCTTGCGCCGCGCTGATCTGGTATCCCTCACATGGGGCGAGGTGGGCGATCTGGCCATCGTGAAGAAGGCCGCAAAAAAGAGCCGGGGCAAGCAGCGGACCGCCGTCATCCCCCTGCATGACCGGCTGCGCGCCTTGCTAGATGAACTGCGCACTCGCGAGCGTAAGGAGGGTGTCGATACCGTACTGGTCAACGGCTTCGGTCAGGCGTGGTCGGACGATGGGTTTGGGCAGCGCTTCAACGGCGCCCGCGACAAGGCGAACATCGTTCACGACGATGACCGAAAGAAGCATCTGCACGACTGCCGTGGCACGTTCGCCACTGAACTGATCCTTGCCAAGTTCACCGATTCGGAGGCCGCCGATGTGCTGGCTTGGGCGCCCGAACGGGTCGCGAATATCCGCAAGGTTTACGTTGACCGCGAGCGCGTTGTCGTGGCATTGGCAGATCGTCTCAACAGGGCGGCTGTCAACCAGACTGTCAACCAAGTTGAGGTGCGGAATGAAAAGTGACGCTTTTCCACCGCCTTGCGGGTGTAGCTCAATGGCAGAGCAGAAGCTTCCCAAGCTTACGACGAGGGTTCGATTCCCTTCACCCGCTCCACCTGAAACATAAGTTCGTCATCCATCGGCCTGACTGTGGCTACACACGGCATTGCGCCAGTCGCTTGGGGTGCCAGAAGTTCCCCATGCCTTTGAAAATCACGGAAAACCGCGGCGAACGCGGCCAGATTCTGGGCGAAGGGCTTCGAAAACAACCGGGGAAATACTTTCACGGCTAAAAAGCAGCGAGATGTGCCATCTTGCCGGCTGCATGCCTGATCTCTAGACGATCGGCCCGATAGATGAGGGAAACATGGCAGCACCGAAAAACAGCTTTTCGAGCGAATACTGGAACTTGCATCGCAACAGCCTGTTGTTTTCGTCCGCGCTTTTCATCGTTTCCATCTCTTCAAAGCGCGGGACATTCAGCATCTTCGGCATGGCCTTCGAACAGGTAAGCGTTAGGGCTTTCGCGTTTCTGCTGCTGTGTGCCGCGACTTACGCGATCTTGGCCTTCGTGCTGGAATGGCAGGCAGAGTGCTGGCCCAACGTGAAGTTAGAGCAGACCAATTGAGGGATGCTCATCGTGTGATCCATGAGTCGACCGCGAAAATGACAGTTTCTATCGAAAGCATCGAAGAGACAATCGGGCTGTATAAAAATGTAAAAGGCCCCAATATTAATGGTGAGTTGCCCTTCACGGCTGCGGTGATCGGTGAAGGCGTAAGCAATACTTTACAGAAGATGCAGCAAAGTGAGGTTCGGGCGCTTAGAGAGCAACCAGCCCACCATAGCTGCTCCGAAAACGAATTGAACCAGATGGCTCACAATAATATCGGCGCGGCAGTAGCATTTGCGGAGATTTTCCAAAGCGACGTATTTCAGCGACAGATTAGGGAGCATCAAGCTTTCCACGATAAGGCGCAGCGGCTGGAAAAGATGCTTGGCGGTATCAAGCATGACGTTGAGCAAGCTAGGGCCGCTCTGAATCGAGTACCTTTGCAGCTGATCGCTCCATTTTCCCTGGAAATGGGACGTATTGTCGTGGTCGCTGCTCTGTTCCCGGTTAGCGTTTACGCGGTAGCTGCAGCACACGCGGCAGGCCAATTGGGGCTCCACTGGTTTAATTCCCCCTTGGTAAATTGGCTAAGAGGTCTCGGATAACAATCGTTCAAACCGTGAACCTCTTTAGCGGACTGTCTAAGCGGTAACGTTGCAGCGCGACTATCGACCCGGGCAGGCTTTGTTCGCGCGGATATCCTCCCGCCGTGCAGGTCTGCCGCATCAAAGCGGCAGGCCGACATAATTTTCGGCGATGGTCGTCTGCGCCGCGACGGACGAGGCGATATAATCCAGGTCCGCGAGCTGCATCCGCCTGTCAAACGCGTCATTGTCCGGGAAACGATGCATCAGCCGCGTCAGTTGCCAGGAGAAGCGCTCCGCCTTCCAGATCCGGGCAAGGGCGCGGTCCGAATAGCCGGCAATGGCGTCATTGTCGCCGCGCCGGAAATAGGCGACCAGCGCCTCCGACAGGTAATGGACGTCGGATGCCGCAAGATTGAGCCCCTTCGCCCCGGTCGGCGGCACGATATGCGCGCTGTCGCCAGCCAGCATGAGGCGGCCGTGACGCATCGGTTCGAACACGAAGGATCGCAGCGGCGCGATCGACTTTTCCAGCGATGGCCCCCGGACGATCTGCGCGCCCGCTTCCGGCCCCAGCCTGATGGCCAGCTCGTCCCACAGCCGCTCGTCCGGCCAGTCCTCGACCTTCTCGTCCAGCGGAACCTGGATATAATAGCGGCTGCGCGTCTCTGAACGCATGGACGCCAGTGCGAAGCCGCGATCATGATTGGCGTAGATCAGTTCATGATTGCAGGGCGGCACGTCGGCCAGGATGCCCAGCCAGCCGAAGGGATAGATTTTTTCGAAGGGCTTTCCCACCGATGCCGGAATGGCGGCACGGGAAGGGCCATGAAATCCGTCGCAGCCGCAGATGAACTGCGCATCGATCCGCCGGGTTGCGCCATTTTCGGTAAAGCTGAGATAGGGCGCGTCCCCCTCCAGGTCGTGGAGCGCCACGTCCCCCGCTTCGTAGATCACGTTGAGGCCGCGTTCGGGCGCCGCGTCCATCAGGTCACGCGTCAATTCCGTCTGTCCATAGACCATCACCTGCCGGCCGGTGAGCGCGGCGACGTCGATGCGGATGAGGCGTTCGCCATCCGCCAGATGGAAGCCGTCATGCGGCAGCCCCTCCCGGTGCATCCGTTCACCCAGGCCCAGCCGGTCCATCAGATCGGTCGTCGTCCGCTCCAGAACCCCGGCGCGAATGCGTCCAAGCACATAATCGGCCGAGGCCCGCTCCACGACGACGACGTCCAGCCCCTCGGCGCGCAGCAAATGGCCCAGCAAAAGGCCGGCCGGTCCCGCGCCGACAATGGCGACTTGCGTTTTCATGGCGCTGTTCCTCTCATGTCTTGTCTGGCTTCTTCTGGCGCGGACGGGGCTTGCCGGCCATGGCTAAGCCAGCATATAGATTGGACGATCCAACAGCTTTTGGGCGTCATGAACACAGCCGTTCCGACCTTCTACCTCTATGGTGAGCCGCAAAGGGCAGTCGAAGCCGGCTTTGTCCATGTGGAAAGCCTCGACGATCGATCGCGGCCCAGCGAATGGACGATCCAGCCGCACATCCATCGCGATCTCAACCATGTCATCCTGATCTGCGAAGGCGGCGGGGCCATGCGCGCCGACGGTGACACGGTGTCGTTCGATGCCCCCTGTCTGCTGCTCGTCCCCGCCGGGATAATCCACGGCTTTACCTGGCTTCGCGAATCTCTCGGCTGGGTGACGACGATTTCCGACAGCTACCTGCAACATCTCCTCAGCCGCGACGATGATCTTCAACCGCTGTTCCGCGCTCCGCATGCGGTCTCGCTGCCGCCAGCCGATTTCGCGGAGGCGGAGGCGGCCATCCAGCGCATGGCGAGGGAACTTGCCTGGTCAGGCCCCGGCCAGCGCGGCGCGGTGGAAGCGTTGCTTCTCGGCCTGCTGGTTCAGGCGCTTCGCCATGCGGCCCCCGGCGATGCTGGTGCCGCCAGCAGCGGCAGGCAGGCCCGGCTCGTGGCCCGCCTGCGCGAACGCATCGAACAGCGCTTTCGCGACAGGGATCCGGTTGCCGCCCATGCCCTCGCGCTCGGCGTCAGCGAAACGACGCTGCGCCAGGCCTGCTCCCATGTCGCGGGCATGTCTCCGGCCGCCATGGTCGATGAACGCGCCCTGCTGGAAGCGCGACGCCTGCTCATCTATTCCAATCTTTCGATCGCGGAAATTGCCTATGCGATCGGCTTTGACGACCCGGCCTATTTCTCCCGCTTCTTCACCCGCCATGTGGGGCGCCCGCCCAGCGACTGGCGAGCCGGCGGAGGCGGGCCAGCCGGTCGTCATGAAACATCCAGCGGTTCGCCTTCCCAGATTTCCGTATCGACCTGCGCCTGGGCGGATTGCGGATAGCGCGGGCCGGAAACGGCGCCCCGACTGAACAGGGCATCCGCCTGCGCCAGCGCGTCCGCTGATATGGACATGGACAATGTCGCCATATTCTCCGCCAGATGGTCGGGACTGGCGGTCCCCGGAATAGGCAGGACATGGTCCCCACGCGCCAGCAGCCACGCAAGGCTGAGTTGAGATGTCGTGCAGCCCGCCGATCGCGCAATGGCCGCGAGTTTGCCGGCCAGAAGCAGATTGGCCTCGACATGAGGCGACCTGAAACGCGGCAGCGTGGCCCGCAGGTCGGGCGGTTCCACTGCGGAGGGCGGCAGGGACCCCGTCAGCATCCCCCGTCCAAGCGGCGAGAACGCAACAAAGGCGGTTCCCAGCTCCCTGCACGCATCCAGGACCGCAATTTCCGCATTGCGGGTGAGCAGCGAATATTCCGTCTGCATCGCGGCGATCGGGTGCACGGCATGGGCGCGCCGCAATGTCGCCGCCGACATTTCGGACAGGCCGATCGCCCCGATCTTCCCGGCCTCGACCGCCCGTGCCAGGGCGCCGACCGAGTCCTCTATCGGCACCTTGGGGTCCAGCCGGTGCAGATAGTACAGGTCGATATGGTCGGTGTTCAGCCGCCGCAGCGAATCCTCAAGAACACGGCCAATGGCCTCCGGCGACCCGTCCAGACCACGTTTCCCGTCGATCTCCGCGAGCACGCACTTGCTGGCCAGGGTGAATTCGGAACGGCGATGCATGATCGCGCGCCCCAACAATTGCTCGTTGGCGCCAAAACCGTAGAGCGCGGCCGTGTCGAAGAATGTGACGCCCAGGTCCAGCGCGCGAAGCAACAGGCGCTCGGCATCGGCCGGTTGGGGCTTGGGCAGATAGGCGTGCGACAGGCTCATGCAGCCCAGCCCGATCGCGGACACGCTGGCTGAACCGACCCTGCGCTGCGGCAACTGGACCACGGACCTTCCTCCTTCCTCGGGAGCAGGGACAATGCCCCGCTCCCCGATCATCCTATGCGAGCTGCTTTTCCAGTTCGCCCAGTACGCGATAGCAGTCAAACACCTTGGCGACGCTGGAATTGGGTTCGCGGCCTTCGCGGATCGCGCTGACGAACTCGCGGTCCTGCAATTCGATGCCGTTCATCGACACGGCGACCTTGCTGACGTCGATCGGTTCTTCCTTGCCGTTCACCAGATCGTCGTACCGCGCGATATAGGTGCCATTGTCGCCAATATAGCGGAAGAAGGTGCCGAGCGGCCCGTCATTGTTGAAGCTCAGCGACAGGGTGCAGATCGCGCCGGTTTCGCTCTTGAGCTGGATCGACATGTCCATGGCGATGCCCAGTTCGGGATGGATCGGCCCCTGCATGGCATGGGCATCGACGATCCGCCCGGCCTGATAGGCAAAAAGGTCCACGGTATGCGCGGCATGATGCCACAGCAGATGGTCGGTCCAGCTGCGCGGCTCGCCCTTGGCATTGATGTTCCTGCGGCGGAAGAAATAGGTCTGGACGTCCATCTGCTGGATGTTCAGCTCGCCCGCGCTGATCAGATTATGGACATATTGGTGCGACGGATTGAAACGGCGGGTATGGCCGACCATGCACACCAGGCCGGTTTCCTGCTGCTTCGCGAGCACGGCCTGCGCATCGGCCCAGCTGTCGGCCAGCGGGATTTCGACCTGGACATGCTTGCCCGCATTCATGCAGGCGATCGCCTGGTCCGCATGCATCTGCGTCGGGGTGCACAGGATCACCGCGTCGACATCGTCGCGGGCCAGCGTTTCATCAAGGTTGGTGGTGGCATGGCCGATGCCATATTTGGCGGCGATCGCCTGGGTCGGTTCCAGATTGCGGCCGACCAGCGAGGTGACGGTCACGCCGTCGATATTCCTGAGGCCATCGAGATGCTTTTCGCCGAACGCTCCGGCGCCCGCCAGGGCAATACGCATATCCGTCATTCCTTCTTCACTTGGTTCGTTTCACCCGCTCTCCAGCCGGCGAAAACTCTCATCCATATTCTCGTGCGCGCTGCGAAGCCTGGTGACGGACTCGACATAGGCCGGGTCTCTCGTATCCAGCAGAACGGCGGGCCACTGGGCCTGATGTTCCGCCACCGCCGTCCGAAACCGCGACACCGCCTTGCGGAAGCCGTCGAACTGCGGCGTATCGCAACCTGGCCGGCCCGCACTCACCAGCGGAATGAGAGCCCCGATCTGCTCTGCCATCCGCCGTCGCAGTCGCACCACTTCCTGCCGCCACCCATCCGTCCCGGCGCTTGAAGCCGCGGCGATCTGCCGGTGAAGGAGCTGTACCTCGGCAAGCACCTGCCCGATGTCGAAGAAACGGCCGGTCACCCGATCGTTCCCACGCAACCCCGTAATGCCTGTGTCATATGACCCTCCCTTGACGCCCGTCTCCCTCTTGCCGGGGATTTTCGGGCGATGTGCCTCATGTCGGAGCGATAGGCGGTCCTCCTTCGCTGCCGGTCATGTCATATCCTTCGCCATTATCCGGCCGCAGCACAAGATGGCCGATCGCGGTGTTGGAACAGGGCACATGATAATGGCGGTGGAGCGCGCGGGTCTTGCTGCCCAACGCGCCGCGCATGATGAGCCACATCACCATCTCGATGCCCTCGCTGCCTGTTTCGCGCAGATATTCGATATGCGGGATGCGGCGCAGATGGTCGCTCTCCCCGATCAGGCCGTCAAGGAAGCGATTGTCCCATTCCCTGTTGATGAGGCCCGCACGCGCCCCCTGAAGCTGGTGGCTCATGCCGCCCGTGCCCCATATCTGCACGTTCAGGTCCTCGGGGAAGCTCGCCACCGCCCTGGCGATCGCCTCGCCCAGCGCCCA
>Ga0207639_10001117_pt1 | contig 18250 bp, 40 predicted proteins | sample KBSCornC32_FD_184299 | JGI IMG/M metagenome (GOLD analysis project Ga0207639, IMG submission 184299) | Corn rhizosphere microbial communities from Kellogg Biological Station, Michigan, USA - KBS Corn C3-2 (SPAdes) (version 2) | ecosystem: Host-associated > Plants > Roots > Rhizosphere > Soil ...
AAAGATGAGCCAAAACGAGCATCCGAGCCATCCGCTTCCTGGATGTCGGGATCGAGATAGACCGAATCCGGGCTCTTGATGCGGCGGATGTAGATTTCCTGGTCGAATGTGTCAGGCGAAACATAATCGGTGATGACGCGCCAGTATCCTATCCCGCCCTCAACCTGGAAGGTCGTCGCGGTATCGTAGGCCTGTTCCGCGTTGGACTGGTATTCGATATGGCGCACGACGCCTTCGAACACCTGAGCTGCGTCGTACGTGGCACCATCGCCAACCGGACGGATGTTGACACCGGGCTTGTTCTGCTTAGCGTCGTTGATGATCTGGAGATTGTGCTGGCGCGTCTTGTTGATCGTCAGGCACGGCTTGCGCTTGTCGGTGCGGTTCTGCTGGAGAACCTGATCCCACTGCCAGCCGTTCTCGGGATCGGCATTTGCAAACTTCAGGTCTTCGACAAAGCGCTTGCGGAAGTCAGCTTCCCAATCCTCACAGGCCTGAAAGCGCTTCTTGGCTTCCTCAAGGATGTCGCTGTCTTCGTTCTTTTTGGTCATCCCATCCAGCCTCGTGACATTCCGGTGACCAAACTCTTGGGCAGTGGCGGCGGACGCTTACTCTTTGCGCCGTCTCGCATTCCAACCGCGAAGTACCGCGCCGCGTCAGCAAAATGCGACGCATCGTCATGCAGCGGATTCTTGGAGAACTGGCCCGTTACCTTATCGACTTCGTAGCGGTATCTGCGCAGCGCTGAGAGGCCATCTTCGCAGAGCTTTTCATCCCACCAGACTTGCGGGAAGATGGTGCGCAGCGCGTTGATCCCGTCCTCAACCGAAAGCCTGGGCACAATCCTGACCGGCATCCCGGAGGCTCGGGTGATCTCCTCGATGCTCTTACCCGTGCCGAGCTGCTTTGCCTGCGCATCGTGGGGAAGCCATATCCCTTCGATGATGTAGCCGAAGGACTGGATAAGCCCGAGATAGTGGGGCCACGGCTTCTGCCTGTCCTGCACCGCCCGCAGTGCTCGATACTCAAGCCCGATCTTCTGGACGAACCAGAGCGAAGTATGATCCGCCCAGCCAAGGTCTGCAAAGACGCTCACTGGCTTCGACGCATCATACGGAACGCGGCAAATCCGGTTGTCTTCCTGCGCCAGCCGCATCTCACTGGCATAAACCGCGCCGTCCAGCGTCTGCCGGCAATTTCCTTCCCAGACGTTGAGATAGGCGTCGATGTCACGCGCCTTGAGATCGTCCTTTTCCTGACGCAGAACCTCGGGGAACCAAGGGTTGTCGCGCCAGTTGATCTTGGCGACGATCGATTCAGTCGGCGGATTGAGCACGAACCGCTTGTAGGTCTCATCCGTTTCAAGTTCTGGATTGAAGCTGATCCAGATTTCCGAGCCTTCCTTACGGATGGTCGGGATCAGCTTGTCCCAGGAGAATGAGGAGACCATCTGGGCTTCTTCAACCCAGACAATATCGATGCCTTCCTTCGATTTCAGGCTGTCCACGTTATGGCGCAAGCCTGAGAAGATGAATTCGCTACCCGTCACCCTATGGATGATCGTGGTTTTCTGGATCTCGTACTGATCACTGAGCCCGAGCGCTTCGATCTGGTCGCTCAGTAGCTTATGGACCGAATCCTGGATTGAGTTCTGAAACTCTCGGGCGCACAGAATGCGCTTTGTCTTCTGCGCCGCGATGATGAGGAGCGCCCGGGCGATCGACCATGACTTAGCCGAACCGCGCCCACCCCATGCTACCTTGTATCGCTTAGGCTGGAAGAGAAACGCCAGCCGTTCAGGGAACTCAGCCCTCATCGCCCTTGTCGGGTGGAACGAGCACTATCTCGAACCGGCTGTCTGTCTTGATCGGGCCACCTTGCGCACCGGTAAGCTCATGGTCCTGCTTGTCGCGCCAGTCAGCCGGGAAGCGGTTCTTCATGTTGAAAATGAAGCTGGTGGCGTTGAAGTTGGGTACGCCTCCGAACGTTGCTTCTCTGCCCTTTGACTCCCACCATCCCTGAGAGACAGACACAGCCTCTTTTACGGCGTCAAAAAACTCAGGGTGGGCTGCACACCAATTGTCTATTGTTTGGCGCGATGTTCCCAGGGCATAAGCCATTTCGGCCTTGCTCGCGCCTTCCCGGCCAAGCTTTATAACCGCATCGCAATAGGACTGGTCATAGTCAGTTGGCCGGGCCATGCGCAGTCTTTAAGCAGCCGGCGGCAGGAGCGCGGCGATTGCCTCGAGCTGCGCCTTACCCTTGGCTTCCAGATCGGTGACGGTTGCCTGGGATGCGGCGAGATCGGCGTTCGCCTGGTCGAGAAGGGCCTTGTCAGCAGCATGAGCCGCCTGTTCAGCGGCAAGCTGGCCCTGAAGTGCGGTTACCTGCTCAGCGGTTGCGCTGGCGGCCGAAAGTTCAGCGGCGATCTTCTGGATATCAGCGGCGAGGGTTTCGAAGAAGGCAGAGAGGCCAGAGGCGTCAATTGCGGACATGGTGAAGTTCCTTGGGGCTGGCTTGCTCTGCCAACAGGCCTTGAGCCAAGCGATGAGCTTTTTCAGCATGATGGAGCAGGCCAGCATTCGCGCTGGCCATTGTCCTTAGTAGAGCATCGCCACGGGGCCGACGCCTGCGGTGTAGGTCGTCGGAGGCGTGATGGCGGCAGAGGTGCCGAAGGTGCCGGTGGCCGAACCGGTGAGCAGCGGCGAGACCGGAGCATTGTAGGTAGCAATGCGTGCCGTGGTACCGTTGTTCTGCACGACGATGAAGTACGTGCCAGCATTGACCGTCACAGGAGCGGTGAACGGAATGGCCTGCCAGGTACCAGCAGTGCCGACAGTCACGCCGGCAAGAGCCGTGGTGGCCACGAGATTGCCAGCGCTGTCATGCAGTTCATAGATGAACTTGTCCGTGCCACCAGTGGCACCGATCAGAGCGCGGATGCCGGTGACAACAGTGCCATCGGTGCCAATCGAGGTATCGACATAATAGCGGGTACCGGCAACCGGGGTCGTGCTCAGGTTGTTGGAGAGGTAGGTCATGGCCATCGCCAGACGAGCGAGCGAGAGCTTCGCAGTCTGCGGTACCTGACCGCTCGGCAGGAAGGTATCGACAACGATGTGCTCGCTGCCGGTGATGAGGTTGTCCGTCTGGACGCCAGGAGTGTAGAGTCCGGCCATTTCATATTCCTTTCGACATGGATGTTGAGCAGGCCGGTCGGGCCTGTGCTTCAGGACTGGGTTGAGGTTTCAGGCGAAGAGCGCGTCGGCGCTTAGTGTGCGGAGCGGAAGGAAAGAAAGCCCTTGCGCCCACTCCGCATACTTTGGGTCGTCAAGGAGACTGATAGGACTGGCCCATTTGCCAGCCAGTTCCGATGTGGTGATTACTCTCGGGGCAAACTGTTCCGTTATGCCGAGAGACACAAGCGCGTCTTTCTGCCCTGCATCCATCACCAGCCAGGTGAACATTTTAGGCCGGGATCTGACTCGTGAGAGCAGCCACCAGAGTTCCAGTGGTGCGCGTGAAGTTGACCCTCATCGACATCGGAATGGCGTTATCGATCGGGCAGTTCGTATTGACCGTCAGCGCAATCACGTTGCCGCTGGCATCCGTCATGTTTGACCACGAGCCATCAGGATTCGGACCAGTCTGCAAGTTTACAGTGCCGGTCCATGTTCCCGTGAGAGACAGCCATCCGGTCTGAACGGTTATCGCCGTGCCGGTTCCAGTCGCCGCAAGCGTATCGACTACCCTGTTAGCCATAACGGCTCCTTACGTCGTCATCTGCTGAAGTTGCGCATCGGTGAACGTCAGGTTCGGACCCATTGCGACGCGCTCATTGATACCGAAGATCGAGTTTGCACCAGCACCGTTTGTCCCGAGATCCCAGTGGTCGAGCGCTGGATCGAGGCCTATTGTGCCGGTCGCAGCTCCTGCCAGCGTGCCGTTCGCGGCCATTTTAAGCGTAGATCCATCACACCACCCAGCAATCTTGTTGACCTGGCTCAAGCCGGTTTTCCAGATTCCGGCCGTGGTCACGCACTGGCCAGATGCGCCATTCTGAAATTTGATAGTGCCGTCTGGCGCGACGCTGACTTGAAAGTTCGAGGCCGACGTTATCGGATGGTTCGGGTAACCGCGTTGCTGGAGATAGAACGCGAAGGGGCCACGGGCGATAATCGCAAGGGGCGAATTGTCTGGAAAGGATGCATATGCTCGTTCGAGGAACGTCTGGACTGTCGCCGAAGTGGTGATCGGCCGGCTATGAATAGGGGTGTTGGCCGGATAATTTGTAGGCTGGGCAAAGAGCATCGTGAAATCGACGACAAAACTATCGCCAGAAGTCGCGATGCGAAAACCAACTGATGGATTCGTGACGGCGGATTGATTGATGACCTTTGGGTTCATCACATCGAACGAGGAACTGGCTGGCGTGACAACGGTCCAAGTCGTTCCGCCGTCCATCGTCATTTCAAGCGTGCCGGTTCCAGACACGCGGCGAGGGTCTACCTGAAACACCCAGTTCGCCGATGCATTGGTGGTTGCTTGAAGGAAGGTCGCATTAGCAGAGGTGGCAGTTATCAGAGACGCGGCGTTGGCCGCTCCGTCCGCCCCGGTCTGGTTCTTTGTCGCCGTTCCGTTGGTAGCAACCCAGACAGCATTAGTCAGGTCGCGGTTCCACAGGTTGCGAACGTTGATCGAAGGGTACTGCCACTCGCCCAGATTGGTCCGGCGAAAGGCCGTTGAGGACATTGCTGACAACGTGCCGGTTGCATTCGGGGCATAACAGACGACTGCATTGCCGCCTTGACGGAAGAGATTTCCAGCACCCGGAGAGCCCGAGAATGACTGAGGCCCACCCTTGACTGATGGAACTGTCCAATCGAGGTCCTGGGGGAAATCGGCTATCGTACCGGTCAATCCCCCGCCGGTCAGTGGATTGAAGATCGATGATCTAAGCGGGCTTCGCATCGGTGAGCGTAGTGTCGGCATACGCCCTCCAGCTCGGTGTTGGGGCTTGCCGGTGGCGACCACGAAGGTCTGCGCTTATTCGCGGCCATGCTCGTCAGAGCGAGGCCCGATACCGGCAAAATCGTGCGCCCCACTTGCCTATCTTGACGAGCGTCAAGCACGCACACCATCCGGTGACAGTTCGGCGAAGCGGGGCGACTTTTCGTGCGCCTTGGGCCCAAGACGGCTTCGGAGAGACGGACGAGAACCCAGGAACGAGCCCCGGATGTCTGCCGCAGTGGCCCCGCACCACGCTCCTACACTAGGCAGGAGCCAGCTCAGATACACTTGTGAACTCTGGAATATCGTGAACATCGGTGATTTGCGCGGGGAAGTCAAGTCCCCTCATAATGGCGTGAAAGTGAGTTAAGTCCGCTCACCAGCCACGCTCTCATTGGTGAATTCAGCGTGCGCAGATGGTCCATGTCCTCGACACACACGGCATTGACGGTATGCAGCACGCGGCGGCCAGTGTTGACATCTCCGCAGGCAAGCAGCAAGTCCCGCAACTTCGTCATCTTGACGCGCGCCTTCGCCGCTCTTGCGCCACGCTCTTCGTCATCGTCACCAGCGCTTCCGCGAACTGCGAACATGTTCTGAGCCTTGGCGCTTGGGAACGCGACACCAGTCAGACCGTAATAGGCCGCCATGTCCTCGCTGTAGCGGTTGCCGGCGTCGTGCTGGGCCTTGTTGATCACGCCATCCTTGAGCAGGCGCCCGAGGAGATAGCCCCAGTGCGGATCGCCGGCCAATTGATGTGCGGTTTCGCCCTTAGTGCTGCGGATTCCGTAGTGACGTACACGCCGATCGATTGCGGGCTGCATGTTCATTTCGAGATTTGCCTCCTTGGAGCGTGAGATTTGGCCTGATGGGGTGCGCGGGCCATCACGACGAGGACGCCCACGTCTGCTCCTCAGTTTTTGTGCGGCTGTTCTAGCCTTGGTCATGGTGTCTCCGCTTTGAATCTCGGGTCGACAAAGCACTGCTCTGGAAGCGGTGTGGCGCACCACATCCCGATGAGCGCTTGTCCCCTAGGCGTCGCGCGCGGGATGCCATTCACATATTCAAGCAACCCAATATCCATCAGGCCTTTTAGTTCGCCCGGATACGCTGGCGCATCCTCGCGCGGGAATCGTGCTCCGCTGCAATAATGATGGAGCAGGATCTCGATTTGATACGGTGTCCAATCGCTCATCTCCACCTCCGTACTCTGTCAGGAAGTTCGACCGATCTCCGCGCCGTCGTAAATGATCGCGCATGATGGGCTTCGCAGTATGATTTCTCTGCCGGCGCGGAGCAGAACAGATGCGCCTCACCGACCGCCGCTTCATTAATCGGCCATTTGCACTGGTGGGGCCCAAGAAGCATCAACGGCTTGCCGCAGACGTGCCATTCAAGGCCGCGCGGTTCGGGAGGGACGAATGTCTCCGGTTCGATTGTCGGCTGCTTTGGCCGCGTCTTGCTTGGCGTGCGAACGGTATAATTGCCATTAGCCTTTGCCTTCACCATGGCGATGACGGATTTGGTAGGTTTCTTGAGAGGTGTCTCCGTCAGGAGATCTGGGTACCGGCCATACAGCCCGATTACCGCGTTTCTCGTCGCGCCGTTGAAGTGCGCCGCGATTTCCCTTGCTGATGTTCCGGAATACCAAGCCATTCTGACGGCTTCGATCTTCTCTGCGGTAGACATCTGGCGCCAATGGATGCTCATGCACGTGATCCTTCGATTACCGTGAAGAATGGGCCGTTCTCGCGTTCTCTGGCGGCATCGATCAGGCGGCACACATCTGCCTCGTGCACGTTGAGCGCGGCAGCGATATCGTGTGTGTCGAAGCGCATAGACTTCCAAAGGACGATGGCGGCAGCCGCCTGGAGCAGGCTCATTACGTTCTCCCTTTGATGGCTATTTGTTCTGCGGGCGGGCCAAAAATAGTCGCAAGGGAAGCCACCCAGGCTCCCCCCACAGGAATTTGCCTTGCCGCGCTCATCTTCTTGAATTCGTCAAAGCTGACGTTCTCCTTGATGATCGGGCATTCGCGGTACTTGGTGCGGGCCTTCTCCTGCCTGATGTGCCAAGGCGTGCCGGTGTATGCGGCGGGGGATGCGAGACGAGGGCGGCCCTTCAGATCGATATATTCCTGCCTCTTGCGGGCTTCCTGCGCGAAACGGGGGGCTGCCGGCGCAAAGTCTATACCCTGTCCCTCCACCAGCCCTGATATGAACCGCTGGCACGCCTCAATGATGGCTTGTGAAGACAGGCCGTGGACCGCCAATTCGTAGGCGCTCACCGTCAGATCCGGGTTGCCGCTGGTCTGAGGGAACGACTCCAGCATTCGCGTCAGTTCCTTGAAAGCCCGCTGATCCATGATTGAACCTGTCGATTGCTACGTCTGTGAAAGTGCGGCGGCGGCCTGTTTCCCGTGGAACGCTGGCCCATTCGTCTGACCAGCATTCCCCGTTCAACCAGGTGGCCGGGTGCTTGAAGTCGATGCGCTCGGGCTTAAAGCGGATGTAATCCGCGATTGCCGCAAGCATCGTCGCGAGATCCGTCTTGCGGATTGCCTTCTCAAAGGCTGTGCGGGCATGTCCTTTGGCGACACGCCGGGGATATGCTCGCCAGAACTGCTCAAAGTCTGTCATCTCGATCCCTCAAATCAGGGCTTGGCGCCCTATCGAATGGCTAGGCGGCGCTTAACTCGATACGAACCAGACCGCCCTTGACCGGTGGCCCTCGGCGAATGGTCGTTTCAAACCGTGCGTCATCAATTCCGAGCGCGTCCGCCACGCCATCTCTGAACGCCTTCACTGAACTGATAAGATTGTCGTCATCCCTGCGGCGCTTATCTGGCTCTTGGAATATCCAGGTGACTTTCAGCTTGCCGGGAATGTCGAAATCTCCAGGGCGAATGCCGGCGCCGCGAACAATCCATGCGGCCACCTGTCGTGCATGCTTGGCGTCCTTTGCCTTGCGGCTCCAATGAGCGCGGGCATTGGGCGATAGGCTACGTGGAGGCCAAGGAAACTCGAAGGTAATCATGCCCCAGCAAGCACCTCAACGAGCCGATAAAGGCAGTATGACATCCCTCCGAATGCGGCCCACCCAATCAGACAGAGCGCAATGATGATCAAGCCGGAATATGGGAAGCGAGGCTCTTCCTCGAAGATGTCCACCCGCTGGTAATGGCCGGTGGAGTCGAGTTCCCAAATCCCGTCAAGGGCAACGACGCGTTGGGGCTTTGAGTGCGCGTTCATGCTGCGATCCCCGTTTCAAGAATTGCGCGACCGATAAGCTTTGGAATGTGCGTGACTACGCTGTTTCCGAACCGGTGGGAGGCGGCAGTAGCCAATCCTGCGGGAAGCCCATCATCCATGCTGCGAAGCGATGACAGCTTTTCGATCCAGGTCTCAGGCCAAGCATGTTCAGGGTCGTGTACAACCCCTCCCCGCTTGTCGGTGAAGACCCAACCTGATTGTAGTTCCCTTTCACGGTAATGGTCGGCAACAATCGCCGCAGCTTCGCTCGTGCGTGTGAACCGCCGTCCAAGATAGAGCTTGTGCCGCCGCTGCGCTTGGAACTCGCTACTGGCGTCGGTAGCAATGATCCAGATTCTTTCTCTGACGTGCGGGGCACCAAGTCCGGAAGCTGGAATAACATGCCATTCGATATCGTACCGGAGCGTGGCCAGCTCCCCGAAAATGTGTCTAGCCCAAGCTCCCCCGTCGCCAGTAAGCAGGTCTGAGCTGTTCTCCAGGACGATGAAACTGGGTCGTAGCTCGCCAGCAAGTCGAATGATCTCAGAAAAAAGTCCTGTGCGCTCTCCGTGGATACCGGTTCGGCGTCCGGCGGTGGAGATATCCTGGCAAGGGAAGCCTGCCGTGATGACATCTATTTGCCCTATGTCCTTTGCGGATACCGCCCGCACATCTTCGAATACGGGAACGCCTGGCCATGTCTCTCGCAGGTCTTTCTGTCGATCAGGATTGATCTCCACGAAGGCAGCGGTCTCATAGCCATCGGTCGCCTCGAGCCCATGCGTGAAGCCGCCGATGCCTGAAAAGAGGTCAAGAACCCGAAGCTTCTCCATCGTCACTCTCTTCCAGCTCGGGAGCGATCCAGGTTGCCAGACTGGCCGCGAAGTCCCTCAATCTCAGGGCTAAAGAAATCCGGGTCCGTACGCTCAAGAAGCGCACGATAAGCGGCGGTTTTCTCGATGAATGCGGCATGCTCTTTCCTCGCTTTCTGGAGCAGTTCACGCTCTTCTTTTGCCTTCGCCGCTGCCGCGTGTAGTTCGCGCATCTCACGGAATTCGACGTAGGCGGCCTCTTGGTTCCAGAACGAACGAACCCTCCGCTCGGTCCACTGCAATTTCGGGTTTTCCTCGTGAGGAAACATCTTCACGAGCTTGGAGTAGGCTGCGTACAGGATGGTCTGAACCTTCCCGGAGCCTCCGATGTCGGCCACGTAGGACCGTGCCAAAGCTACATCTGACATCTGCTTTTTATCCGTGTTGCGCGTATGATTTCCCATGATCTCGGGTGTCCTTCTGGTGTCTGTTGCTCGCATGGAGAACAGGCACAGGCGAAAGGACTGGCGCGAGAGTGAAAGCATTGAAGATGCCGCTGCGAGGCTCTTGGCGGTGCTTGAGCAGCGAGCAAAAAAAAGACGGCTTGCCGGCGGCCACGAGAGGCCGGCAGAAATTCAGCAATCCCGGACGTATGTCCCTGCGTATCCGGGAGAAAATGGCGGCCAGAGCCCGAGCGCACACAAGGGGTACGAAGCGCTCAAGAGTTCTGGCCGCCAGTCTACGCAACCTTGGGAGGAAGGCTGCGATCACACCGCCGGAAGTTGGGAAAACGGCAGCGGATTGGTTGCGGACGGGGTTATGTGCGTTGGTTCGACTGAACCTGATGAGGTGACGATGCGCCCGTCCGCGCCCGGCGCAGATTCGAACCGTCACGATTTCACGACAGGGGTTGAGGTCCGAGCCGTGCGCCGGGGAAAGTGTTGAAGAGATCATCATGCCGCCTCGTCTTCCTGGGTGTGTGGAGGCAGTGAGAGGATCTCTTGGGAAAGAGCTGCGGAGATCATGCTGCGCGCTCCTGTTCGCCAGCAAGGAACAGAGGCTCCCAGAAAAGCCCGACACGCGGCTTGGGATTGTGAGGACCGCGATGTGCTTCGGCGCGGATGTTCCCTGTCTCAGTCAGGCGCATCCGCAATTCTGCTATGGTTGTTCCCGTCGAAACTGCATCAATCGTTTCGAGCAGAAGCGGCGTTGCATTGAACCATTCGCGATGAAGATGGCAGTAGGCGAAGCACCTATGAAGAAAGTTCTCGTCCTTGGATCGACCTGGCGTGGTCGTTATAATTTCAAGTGGGAAAGGCGACCAAGTGGCCAGCGCTTCGAGCCTATACACCGGCACGCCGGAACAGCCGATTTTGATAGGGCCATCCATCCCGACTGGCTTCATGAAATAAACGAAATTCTTGGGCGGCTTCTTCATGACGCGCGCCCCGGGTCGTTAACAACCCCGCAACTATAAGCGCAACTTAAGCTGAACAGTCCCGAAACAGTCCTTGTTGATGCAGCGCAAAATGCCCCAGCATGATCGTGAGCCGGCAAGTGGAAATTGCGGCTTAAGGGGTTTCCAAAATGGGCGAATTCATCATGCCGGCCAGAGTGCCGGAGTTCCGTGTTTCTGGAATTGCATTTGTCGACGACCTCGGAGACGGGAACCATCTCTTTGCGATGTATGCAAACGAGAATGGCCGCAAAATCATCAGGTACAAAGCTGTCCTCGCCGCTCCGACGATCTATACCAACATGCAGCAGATCATGACGCATCTCGGGTACCGGTGTTGCGGCGGAATTCGCCTGCGCATCGGGATGAATTAAACTCACGCTGCCTTCTCCTCGGCCAGCTCGGCCTCCATCCAGGCCATGATCCTGTCATAGGTCTTGACCGTGAAGCCGGAGCCGCCGCGCATACGCTTGAAGAACGTATTGTCCTTGATCGCACGGAGACCGATGGTTTCTTCGGTGATCCCGCGATCGGCAAGCTTGGCGGCGGTTTCGAGAAGTTTGCTGCGGAGTTCCTGTTCCATAAGCATGCAGTATGCGTATTTCTACGCAACATACAAGCCCTATTCGACGGAAAGATACGCATGGCGGAGTTTTTTGCATGACGTATGAATCCGCCATGGAGAAAATGACGCCCGCAAAGTTGGAAAAGCTAATTGAGGAAGCCGGCACAAACCCGGCTGCGCTCGCGACGGAGATCGGCCGCGACAAGGATTACATTCGGGATTTTCTCGTCAGCCGCAAGAAGTCGATCAAGGCCGATGACCTGGCCCTAATTCTAGAAAAGCTCGAAAAGCCGCCCCAAAAGACCCCGGAGCCGAGTGATGAAATCCCAATTACTGGCTTGCCGGTCGTTTCGGATGTCCAGGCTGGGAACTGGCTAGAGGTTACAACGCTCGATGATGATCCGAGCGAGCATGAAATTCTGCCGGCACCACGAGATCCACGTTTCCCGAAAGCCATGCAATATGCGCTGAGGGTTCGCGGCGATTCCATGGATCAGGAATTCCCAGACGGCAGTTATGTGACCTGTGTCGATTTCTGGGACGCTGGCGTACCCTTGCGAGATGGGCTGTTCGTGCATGTGCAGCGGATGCGGGCGGGCGGCCAGCTCGTGGAGATCACCGTCAAAGCCATTGAAAAGGCCGAAGGCAAGTTTTGGCTGGCGCCGCGTAGTTCAAACCCGAAATGGACGCGGGTTCCGGTTGATGGCGACAAGACATTCGAGGTCAAGGTCAGGGGCATCGTTACCGGAGGGTGGAAGCCCACTGAAATCTAAGTTCCGCTAGAGCTATAGAACTCATCCCTCATAGCCCTTATACCGGAGTGTAAGAGACTAACGTGTTTAGCCCTCACGTGTTAGGGTGACAGTAGGTGGCACATTTGAAAAGTGCCAATAGGTGTCACTTAAAGACAAAGGTAGTAGCGGTTCACGCCGCGTTTCCTCCGGTCGATCTGTAGCAGTTTCTCCTTCTCCAGAAATGCCACCGCGCGCACCACTGTCCTGACACTGCAGGACGTATCTAGCGCTATCGTCGCCACACTCGGGCGCGCGAACTGTTCATCGAAATTGACGTAGAGCGCGAGCCGACAGGCGATGATCCTGTGCCGCTCGGGGAGCCAATGCTTGCCCAGGATGTGCTTCATCCACCGATCCCGGAAGGCCGCATAATCAGCACGCGACATAGGCGGCGGCGGTTCGAACGGTGTCTGCTTCGGCATTGCTGGTATCTAGCGGACTTTTCCGCAGCGCACAACACAATTCCGGATTTTTCCGCATTTAGTGCTTGCATTACGTTTTTTTCCGTATAGATTGATCTCCATCAGACCACTCGCAGCGCCATCCCACCCCGCGCTCCAACAGGATGACTACCCAATGCTGACCTTCCCCACCAACCCGAACCACCCCGCCAACCAGATCGACATCGCTGAGGTTGCTGAGCGTGTTCGCGCTGGCGGTCAGCGCCTCCGGGCCATGGATGCTCGCCGGGACGCCATGCGCGTCTTTGCTGAGAACAAGAAGGTGCGCGCGCTCTTTTATGTCTGCAACGAAGCCGACGATACGGTTTCGCTGCGCAAGTTCGGCTCGCGCGGAGCCGCCAAAGTTCTCTGGAACTACGGAGCAATCCGATGAGCGAGAAGCTTTACACGTATCGGGCAACGTCTCTTGAAGACATCGCCAATCTTTTCGATCAGCGAGCCAAGATCGCGGACCAGCAGTCGAAGCAAACCACAGTTCTCAAACATGCGGCGCTCTACAACCGCGAAGCCACCATTTGGCAGACGGCAGCGTCGATCCTGAGAGACACGGTTCTAGCAGCCTAACCTCCCCACCCCGCACACGGTTCGCCTGACTGGTCAACAAGGAGATCGCAATATGAACGCCGCAGCCGACATTGAAGACGACAATTCCGAACAGAAGCTTCGCGATGAATACACTGATCGCATCAGGACCGTCACCATCGCGGAACTGCCGGATTTCATTGCTGGTCTTATGAACCGCCAGCACGACTATGGCACGATCTGCGTGGCACTTGGTATCGCAGCGGCCGGTACGGCGTGGGCGTGCAACAAACACGATAACGGCGGCATTACCGGATTTCAGGCTGGAGCTGTTTTCTGGGAGTTTGCCAAGGCATGGGGCTCACCGTCGCTGGGCGAAACTGGTGCCCGCATACTTCAGTACGATAACCTACTTTTCCCCCAATACGATCACGTCTTCACTAAAATCTCGCAGAGCACTTTCGACCGCATCAAAGCGGCAGCCGAAAAGAAGTTGGCCGAGAGAGACGATGAGCGAACGGCGGCGAGCGTCATCGCGCATTGGCAGTCTATCGCTGCTGGAAACGTTCCATTCGGCCTCGGGATCGAAGCCTGACCGCCAAACCCTCCACCGCCTACACATGTCTCAACAAGGAGATCGCAATATGAACGCCGCAGCCGCCTTCATGCTCTTCGACCGCAAGGATCAGCTCACCCACGCCAAGAACTCGTTGGCAGATGCGATTGCTGCACTGGCGGCCTGTCGGGCTGAAGGCAAGTATCGGAAGCTTCTGGACGAGGCTGGCAATTTCATCGTCTCGACGCGGAATGTCGATGACTGGCGGGGGAATTGATCATGGCTATCAGCAAGTTTCGCCTCTCCCCGACTTCTGAAATCTGGATCAAGCCACTCGATTGGAAAGAGCGCTATCAGATTAACACGGATCAGAAGGAGGAAGTCGTTGGTTATGTCGCGACGACCGGCCTTGGCGCGCCTTACAGAATCGAACGAGATTACTTCAACACCAAAGAGTGGCAAGTAACCTACGGCGGGGTCTTAGGAAACTTCACCACCTCAGACGAAGCAAAGTCGGCGGCGAAGGCTGATTACGAGGGGCGAGTTCTCGGCTGCTTGGTGCAGCCATGAGCCCGATTACCTTCGGCGACCACCTCATTGACAGCGGATACTACGACATCACGCCAGAGCAGGAGCGAGAATTGGACCGCGAGGATGAACGTCGGCGCAACGCCAAGAGGTATTGGACCATCAAGCAAAAGGCTCGCGAGGAATGTGAGCGGCGCGGCATTGATCCTGACGAAATCTGTGCGGACGGCGGCATCGAAGCTTGGATGATCATAGCGAAAGAAGTCGCAACATAACACCCACTACCCTCCACCGCCTATCTGGTTCGGAAATGAAGGAATGAGAGATGACCGCGAGTAAGCCGAAGCCAGTCAATTTCGCGGCCAAACTAACCAAGGAAGAACGAGACGCGGTGATTGAGGCTCTCAGTCGCCATATCGCCCGCGCCAACTTTGGCGAAGTTCCAGAGGGGGACACGCCAGTAGAGTTTTTCAAAAGCGCGCTGGCGAAAATCTAACCCACCCCTCCAACCAATTACGTCTCAAGCCTGGGAAGAAGGAAGAACGATGATGGCAAATGAACCGAAAGATGGCGGTCCGGCTTTCCCGAAGTCTGACAACCATTGGCCGGAAAGCGGCATGAGCCTTCGCGACTGGTTCGCAGGGCAAGCGCTTGCAGGGATGGCGTCAATATCACTCGAAGATGGCGACATGATTATGGGTTGGGCCGACATGTCGAAAGCCGCGTATCGCGCGGCCGACGCGATGCTTGCTGCCCGCGCCTGACCCCATCCCCTGGCTAAGAGAGAAGCGGAAATGAACGCGTGCACCAATCCTGAGCCAACAGCACAGCGGATCACCGATCTGCGCATTGCGCTCAACGACATCATCGCGCTCGACCACCATTGGCATGGGCCGGAGAGCCGGGCGACCGAGATAGCCCGAGCCGCTCTGCTCCGCGACAATGACATACGCGAAAGCGTATCCCAAGCAGATATACGCGAAGGCGTATGAGCGCAGTCCCGCACAGTCGGGGAGAGGAGAAGTGCAATGGACCCGATAACCTCAGAACTAGCTGCCAAGATTATGCGGCCTGCGCTTGATGCGGCGGCGCGGCGGCTCGTTCAGTCATTGGAGGAGTTAGACCGCGCCCGGATTCAGCCACTCGAAGCGGCGCTCAAGGCAATTATCAAGAATCCTCACGGCTGCACCTACTGCGATTATGGCGAACTGCGACGGCCGCCAAAATTTCCGCATAGCAGAACTGACAACACACATGACAGGGCGTGCGGCTACGCAATGGCCGCAAAGCTCATAGGCGCAAATGAGCGGGCAGATTCTAGGGGCGATGCCCACGAAACTTCAATAGCAGAAGCATCCGAAGCAAGCAAATGAGCCGCACAGTCGGCGGCTTCACCAGAGAGAACACAGATGAACGCGCAAACCCTTGAAGCACTGAAAGCTTCCATCGCGAAGTGGGAGCGGAACGCTGAGGCGAAGACGCCGGATGATTACAAGACGGGCCAAGACGACTGCCCCCTATGCAAATTGTTTATTGCCGTTAGCGACCTTGATATGTGTGTCGGCTGCCCTGTTGCCGAAAAGACTGGCGAAGATGGCTGCAGCGGTACTCCATACCTGAGGGCTTGGCAGGCTCGGTCAAAGTGGTCGTTTGAACCCAAGAGCACCAAGCACCGCGCCGCCTCCCACGCCGCCGCCCGCGATGAAGTCGCCTTCCTCAAGAGCCTTCTCCCGGTGCAGCCATGAGCGAGATGAAGCATACCGAAGGCCCGTGGGACTTTTGGGACATGGACGAGTACGGATTCCACGTCTTTGCGGACAAGTGGGGCGACCGGACCAAGGGACAGGATTGCCGCCTTTCGATTGCTGCCATTCGATATGGACGATCGCACGATGAGGCGCACGAGAATTATTTCGAAGCAGAAGCCAACGCCAGGCTGATCTCTGCTGCGCCAGACATGTACCAGGCTCTATCGAGCATTGCGAACACATATGACGAAAGATGGTCGGTTGGCAGTCAGGAGCGCCGCATAGGAGACCTAGCACGATCTGTCCTCGCCAAGGCAGAAGGCCGCCAGCCATGACCATCCTCTCATCAATAGATGCCGTTCGCGGGGCGGAGAAGAGCCGGGCGATCGAAGGCAAGGACTGGTACCGCGTCGGTGTCCATTACGGCTGCCTTCTCGGTCCCGAGCATGACATCCGCATCATTTCCACCGGCAAGCTCTACCGGGTTGGCGACTTCACCTACACGCGGCTTTCGAAGCACAAGGCCGAACCGACACCGGACGGCTGGCTTGAGATCTCTGAAGACGGCGAACCTATCAATGGAGAAGCGTGATGGCCGATCACATGCTTGACGACTACCGCGCTGCCGAGGCGCTGGCGGACACAGCCAAAAACGATGAAGTCTTTGGCGCTGGTTTTACCGAATACCAGGCGCGCACTGCCTTCCGCGACATGGTTCGCATTTACGGCTTCGACAACGCTCGCGCAATCATGGCCGAGATCATCCTTTCCGAAGCAAGCCGCAAGAGGGTCACCATCGATGTCTAAGGCTCCTGATCCAAGGATCATCGAAATCCTGAAGAAGTACGAGGAAGACCCGCGAGAAGCTATGTGGGACTGCCACGGCGTGTGGGTCGTCTATCACAAAGCTATCGAGCGCATCGCGGCTCGCGCCGGCATCAGCTTCGATATGCCCGAGATCGTCGAGGCGAGGTCGGCTGAGAAGATCGCCGTCATTGTGGCGCGCGGCTTCATGGGTGACCGTTCTGAATGGTCCTTCGGAGAGGCTGCGCCGAACAACAACAAGAACGCCTACCCATACGCGATGGCTGAGAAAAGGGCCAAGGACCGCGTTGTCCTCAAGCTCGTCGGGCTTCACGGCCTCGCCTACTCCGAAGAGGAAAGCGACGATTTCAAAGGCGAGCCATCAGCAGCGCAGAAGCCAACGCGCCACGCGCTCAGGAAAGATATCGGCAATGTTGCCAAGCCTGATCGTTGAGATGAGTTCGAGCGCGAATTGCTTGAATGCGCGACCATCCTGCAGTTGAACAAGTTCAAGATGGCGTGGAGCGCCATAGCCGAGAAACAGGGTTGGCAGGACGGCGAACTAGGATGGCGCACTGTCGCCCGTGAGGAAATCAACAAGCGCCAGCAGGTCATCCTGAATGGTCTGCCCGATGATGATCAATTTCCGGGCGACATCCCGAGCCGCCGCGAACTCGCCCAACATCCTTTGGTGAGCGGCTGACATGGGACCGGCAGACCTCACAGGCCAAACATTTGGCCGCCTGTCAGTCCTAGCTATGGGCGAAAGACGTGGCGAAAGGCGAAAGGTCACTTGGCGCTGCAAATGCGAATGCGGCAGAGAAACCATCGTTCTGGCCGAGAAACTGCGGTCTGGTCACACGAGAAGTTGCGGCTGCCTGCATGGGGAAAAGATCGCTGCCGGCAACCCCAAACACAATGGTCGCCACACGCCGGAGTACGTCATATGGCAGAGCATGGTTAAGCGCTGCCAGAACCCCAAGCATATAAGCTTCAAATATTACGGCGAGCGCGGAATATCTGTATCGCCCGCTTGGAGCGACTTTGCGCAGTTCTATGGGGACATGGGTCCGCGCCCGTCAGAAACCCATTCCATCGACCGGATCAATGTCGATGGCAATTACGAGCCTGGCAACTGCCGCTGGGCAACGCCGAAAGAGCAGGCGTCCAACCGTCGCAAAAGGAATGTGTGACATGGCAAAGCGTGCAGACAAGCCCGTCTATTCCTTTATCCGCAAAGGGAATGTCTTGGTTCCCGAGCTTGACTATGACCTTCGCGCGCTCGACGGCGTAGCAAACGGGCAGCGCGTTCGCATCGAGATCAGGGAATGGCGCAACCTCGATCGCCTTCGCGCCTATTGGTCGCTGCTGCATGAAGCAGTCGCCTCCACCGGCATGTCGATCAGCGCCGAAAAGCTTCATGAGGTCATCAAGCTTGAGACCGGACTGGTGGATCTGATCCGCCTGCCTAACGGCATGACTGTCGCGGTCCCCTCCTCCATCGCCGTGGACCGCATGGGTGAGCCTGAGTTCATTGCATTCTTCCAGAGCGCCGAGGAGTTTTTGGCGCGCGTCTACGGCTTCGTGAGCGAGAGGAGCGAGGCAGCATGAACCAGTTCCACAGCCAGGAGCGCGGCACGGAGGCCGGCAGTATGGAGCATAGAGAGCCGGCCTCCGCTTCCAATGCAGGGAGAGAGTGATGGCCGAACACCAACTGGGCGATGGCCATCACTCTCTCCCTGC
>Ga0207639_10001123_pt1 | contig 18186 bp, 14 predicted proteins | sample KBSCornC32_FD_184299 | JGI IMG/M metagenome (GOLD analysis project Ga0207639, IMG submission 184299) | Corn rhizosphere microbial communities from Kellogg Biological Station, Michigan, USA - KBS Corn C3-2 (SPAdes) (version 2) | ecosystem: Host-associated > Plants > Roots > Rhizosphere > Soil ...
GACCAGCGGCACGACGATCTCCGAACGCGACGCACCGTCGCAGGCGATGTGGCCGGGGAACGCGTGCACGTCGCGCACGACCTGCGTTTCGCGCGTCGCCGCCGCGGTGCCGCAGACGCCCTTGCCGAGCGCGATGCGCACGCAGGCGGGCTTGCCCTGGAACGGACCGACGACGAGTTCGCGGCCGTCGAAGAAGTAGAAGCCGCACCAGTTGATCCGCGGCAGCGCGTGCCAGGCGAGCGCGGCGAAATTGGCGGCGTTGGCGACGCGGTCGCGTTCGCCGTGCAGCAGGCCGCGCGCCTGCGCGGCCAGTTCGGCGTACAGTCCCGCCTTGTCGGCGGCTTCGATCGGAGCAGCGGCGAACATGCGCGATCCCACGAGGCGGAAGTCGCATTGTATCGCGCCGCGTCGCCGGCGTGACGCATACTGCGCGCCCGCACCGCCCGACGATCGCATGAGCGCATCCGACCCGATCGACCACGCAAGCCCGCGCCGCCTCGCCCGGCGCGCCGGACGCCGATCGTGAACGCCGCGCGCGACCTGTTCGTCACCGGCACCGACACCGGCATCGGCAAGACGCGCGCCGGCGTCGCCCTGCTGCGCGCGTTGCGTGCGCGCGGCGTGCGCGCCAGCGGCATGAAGCCGGTCGCGAGCGGCTGCGAGGCGACCGCCGACGGTCTGCGCAACGAGGACGCGCTCGCGCTGATCGCGGCGAGCGACCCCGCGCCCGCGTATTCGACCTGCAACCCGTACGCGTTCGCACCGCCGATCGCGCCGCACCTCGCGGCGCGCGCGGTCGGCGACGAGATCGTGCTCGCGCCGATCCGCGTCGCGTTCGACGTGCTGCGCGCGCGCGCCGACCGCGTCGTCGTCGAAGGCGTCGGCGGTTGGATGGCGCCGCTCTCCGACTCCCTCATGCAGGCCGACGTCGCGCGCGCACTCGACCTCGACGTCGTGCTCGTCGTCGGCCTGCGCCTCGGCTGCATCAGCCACGCGCTGCTGAGCGCGCGCGCGATCGAGGCCGACGGCTGCCGCCTCGCCGGCTGGATCGCCAACCGCGTCGACCCCGCGATGGCGGTCGCCGACGACAACATAGCGACGTTGCGCGCGCGCATCGACGCACCGTTGCTCGGCGTGCTCGAGCACGGTGGCGCCGACCTCGCGCCGATCGATACGCATGCGCGCTGAACCGCGCGCGATCCCGCGCGACGTCGTCGCGTGGAGCTGGCTGCTCTCCGCCTGCGGCTTCGCCTTCGATCTCGCCGCCTGGTGGCCGGGACAGATGTCGTACGACTCCGCCTACGCGTGGTGGCAGGCGCGCGGCGGCGGCGGCAACGACATCGTGCCGCCCGCATTCACGCTCGCATGGCGTGTTTCGCAGCACCTCGCGGACGGTCCCGGCGCCGTCTTCGCGCTGCATGCGCTGGCGTTCTGGTGCGGCCTCGCGTTGTTCACCCAGGCTTTCGCCCGATCGCTCGCCGCTGCCGCTGCCACGCTGCTGCTTGCGTTCGCGCCGCCACTGCTGCTGTTGCGCGGCCACGCATGGACCGACGTCGGCGTGCTGTCGGCGCTCGTCCTCGCCGCGGGCGCGCTCGCGCGCGCGCAGGTGGCCGCGCGCAATCACGGTTGGCTCGCACTCGCGCTGCCGGCGCTCGTCTACGGCAGCGTCGTGCGCCACAACGGCATCACGGCGACGCTGCCGCTCGACCTCTGGTGGGCATGGATCGCCTGCGCCGGCGCGCGAGGGAACTCAGCGCGCGTCCGGGTGGCGGTGCTCACCCTCGTGCTCGTGCTGTTCGAGACCGGCAGCGCGCGACTGCTCGCCGCGGGCACGGAGCGCCATACGCCGGTATGGCCGCTCGCCGCGGTATTCGACCTCGCCGCGCTGTCGATCGCGACCGACCGGGTGGAACTGCCCGCCTTCATGGTCGGGCCCGGCATGGACGCGGCGGAGATCGGCGCCGCCTTCAGGCCGTGGAGTGCACTGCCGTTGCTCACGGGCACGCGGCACGGCATCCGCCAGCCGTTCGAGCCGCCGCTCGACGAGGCGCAGCTGCGCGAACTGCGTCGTCGCTGGTTCGATGCGATCCGCGCGGAGCCGATCGCCTGGCTCGCGCACCGGCTGCGCGTGTCGGCCGCGCTGTTCGGCACGCACGGCGCGGACTGGCCGCGCGGCCTCATCTACGAGGACGGAGAGTACGCGTACGGCGACAACCCGCCCGTACCGGCGAACGCCGGTGCATTGCATCGCGCGCTGATGCATCTCGCCGGGCGACCCGCGTCGCTGGCGTGGCTCGCCGCGTGGCCGTGGCTGCTGCTCGGTCTCGTCGCGCTGCCGCGCGCATGGCGGCGTCGCGACGAACCCGCCGGCGTCGCCGCGCTCGCGCTGGCCGCGAGCGCGTGGAGCTACGCATTGCCGATGTGCGTGCTCGCCGCGTCGGCGGAGCTGCGCTACGTCGGATGGTCCTGCGCGGCGAGCCTGCTCGCTGCCGCGGCGGCGTTCGCGCCGCGTACAGTTCGCACTGCTAGACTCGAACCGAACGACCTGCAAGGGATGCCCATGGCCACCGTACAGCGCTACATCTTCACCATCGACGACCTGCCGAAGGCGCGCGGCGAATCGCACGAACTGTCGTTCCAGGGCGGCTCGGCGGAAAGCTTCGCCGCACTGCTGCAGCAGGCGCTGCGCGAACCCGTGTTGTGGCAGCGCTGGAAGGCGATGCAACCCGATCCCGACGCGGTCGACCCCGGCCTCGGCGCGAGCGATCCGGCGGCGACGGTCGAGGCGCACCAGTCCGACGTGCACGTCAGCGTCGACGTGCGCAGCTCGCTGCCGCACGCGGTGATCAAGCACCGCATGACCCTGCTGGTCGGCAAGCACTGGTCGCTGCGCGACGTCAGCGCGGCCTGATCCGCGGGCGATTGCCCGTATACGAGGATTGTCGTAGAGTGGCGCCGGGCAATCCGGGGAGTACCGACATGGTCGTCGCCAGCCGCCTGCCGTACCGCCATTCGCGCCACCGTCCCGCCGCGTCGCGCACCGACTGGCGCGCGGTGATCATCACCGTGGCCGCGCACGTCGCGCTGCTGCTCGGCCTGCTCGCTTCGCCGTACGGTGCGCCGCTGCGCAGGGAAGTCGCGCAGATGATCCTGGTCGACCTGACCAGCTCGGACGTCGCCAGCGACCAGCAGCAAGCCGTCAAGGAAGCGCATGCCGCGGTGCGCGCGCACGTGCCGACGACCGCTTCCGCGGCGCCCCGACGCGAAGCCGTCGCCGCGCCGACACGCGCCGCGCGCGTCGTCGACGAAGGCCGCGAAACCATCGTAGCGAGCGGCGCGGCGAGCACGAGCGAAGCGAGCGCTACCGGCGCGGCGACGGCCGCGCCGGTCGCCGGATCCGCCGTGGGCAGCGATGGTCGCGGCGAAGGCAGCGCGCGCGGCGCGCGTTTCCGCCCGCCGCGCGTGCTCAAGCGCGTGCTGCCGGCCTATCCCGACGAGGCGTACGCGCAAGGCCGGCAAGGCTCGGTCGACGTGATCGTGACGGTCGCGACCGACGGCTCGCCGATCGACGCCAGCATCTACACCTCGAGCGGCACGCCGTCGCTCGATCGCGCCGCGGTCGCCGCGGTGCGCTCGTGGACCTACGCCGCGGCGACGAAGAACGGCGAAACGACGCAGGCGCAGGCGATCGTCACGATCGACTGGAGCATCGCGCGCGAGATGCGCCTGCGCGGCGCCCCGCGCGTGGCGCAGGCGCCGTCGGCGGAACAGCGCGGCAAGGCGACCGGCGTGCGCAGCTGCCTCATCCGCGACGCGCAGCACGCCGACCTCTGTCGCTGAGCGGCGACGCTCAGTAGGCGAACTCGCGGAACACGCGGTCGATGTCGCCGTTCCACTCGCCGTGGAACAGCTCGAGCTTGCGCTCGGCCGGCGTCTGGTTCGCGTCGACGATCTGCGCGAGGATATCGAGGAACATCGATTCGTCGGCACCGTGCCGATTCGTGCGCGCGCGCCGCGCGAGCCCCTGCGCGGAGATCTTCAACGCCTCGCCGGCGAGTTCGCGCACGGTCGCACGCGTGCCACCGAGGCGCGCGGGCAGTTTCAGCGCATGCTTCGGCACGCCGTCGCGCAGCGCGTGGCGTTCCTCGCGCGTGAAATCCTTGACCAGGTCCCACGCGGCGTCGAGCGACGCCTGGTCGTAGAGCAGGCCGACCCAGAACGCAGGCAGCGCGCACAGGCGGTTCCACGGGCCGCCGTCGGCGCCGCGCATCTCGAGGTACTTCTTGAGGCGCACTTCCGGGAATGCGGTGGTCGTGTGGTCGGCCCAGTCGCGCAGGGTCGCGCGCGCGCCCGGCAGGTCGTCGAGTTCGCCGGCGAGGAACTTGCGGAAGCTCCGCCCGGAGAGATCGATGTAGCGACCTTCGCGATAGCTGAAGTACATCGGCACGTCGAGCAGGTAGTCGACGTAGCGCTCGTAGCCGAAACCGTCCTCGAACACGAAGTCGAGCATGCCGGTGCGGTGGGGATCGGTGTCGGTCCAGATGTGCGAGCGGTAGCTCTGGTAGCCGTTCGGCTTGCCTTCGGTGAACGGCGAGTCGGCGAACAGCGCGGTCGCCACCGGCTGCAGCGCGAGCGCGACACGGAACTTCTTCACCATGTCCGCTTCGCTCGAATAATCGAGGTTCACCTGCACGGTGCAGGTACGCGTCATCATGTCGAGGCCGAGGGAACCGACCTTCGGCATGTACTCGCGCATGATCTTGTAGCGCCCCTTCGGCATCCACGGCATGTCCTCGCGGCGCCACTTCGGCTGGAAACCCATGCCGAGGAAGCCGACCCGCAGGTCGTCGGCGACGGTCTTCACTTCCTGCAGGTGGCAGGCGACCTCGCAGCAGGTGTCGTGGATCGTCTCGAGCGGCGCGCCCGACAGTTCGAGCTGGCCCGCGGGTTCGAGGGTGACCGAGGCGTTGTCGCGCACGAGCGCGATGAGCTTGCCGTCCTCCTCGACCCGCTGCCAGCCGAAGCGCGTCATGCCCTCGAGCAGCACGCCGATGCCGCGCTCGCCTTCCCAGGTCGGCGGGCGCAGGTCGTCGAGGCGGAAACCGAACTTCTCGTGCTCGGTGCCGATGCGCCACGCGGCGGCGGGCTTCTCGCCTTCGGCGAGATAGCCGACCAGCTGGTCGCGCCCGCGGATCGGTTCGTCCTTGACGCTGCTCGGGCCGGACATCGGTCTACCTCGCTGGGGGGTGGTCGGCGGAGATGGGGATGCGTGGTCCGAACAAAAGCCCTCGGACCCGCGAACGCGTCGGCACGTGGCGACGGTGCGCCGGCGCGCTGCCTCAGAGGTCGAGCCACCCCGCGACGAGCGAGCGCGCCTCGTCGAGGCCGGTCTTCGCCAGCGAGGAGAACAGCTGCGCGGTCGCCTCGGGCGCGAACGTCGCGAGTTCCTTGCGCACCGCGGCGAGCGTGCGCAGGCCCTCGCTGCGCGACAGCTTGTCCGCCTTGGTCAGCAGGCAATGGCAGGCGCGGCCGCTCGCTGCGCCGAATTCGAGCATGTGGCGGTCGAACTCCTTGAGCGGATGGCGCGCATCCATGACGAGCACGAGGCCCTTGAGCGAGGCGCGGTTGCGCAGGTAGGTGTCGATGACGCCGCGCCAGTGCAGGCGCATCGCCTCGGGCACCTTCGCGTAGCCGTAGCCGGGCAGGTCGACCAGGCGGGCCGCGGGATCACCGACCGGGAACACGTTGAGCAGCTGCGTGCGGCCGGGCGTCTTCGAGGTGCGCGCGAGGCCCTGCTGGTCGCAGATCGCGTTGAGCGCGCTCGACTTGCCCGCGTTCGAGCGGCCGGCGAACGCGACTTCGGCGCCGTCGTCGGCGGGCAACTGCTCGAGGCGGTTCGCGCTGACGAGGAACTGCGCCTTGCGGAACGGATTTGCGGACTGGGCGGACACGTCGGCCTTTGCGGATGGGGTCGGTGCGCGGCGCCGGCCGCGCGTGCCGGCGTTGCGATGGTTTGACCGCCTTCGGGGTCGCGGGGATAATTCCGCGGTTTTCGCCCGCGTCGCCGAGCCGGCACGCGCAAGGCGGGTTCGCGGTCATCCCACGGGTTTGCGGAGTGAGTGTATGAGCTTTCGGCGCGTCTTTGTTCAGTCCCTGCTCGCCCTGACGGCGCTGGCCGCCGGCGCGGCACAGGCGCAGACCGCGCCGAGCGAACCGGCGGCGCCGGCACACGCGGAAGCCGCTCCGGCACACGCCGGCCCGATCCTCGGTGACGCCAAGGCCGGCGAGTCGAAGTCGGCCGCGTGCGGTGCCTGCCACGGCATCGACGGCAACCCGACCGACAAGCAGTATCCGAAGCTGGCCGGCCAGAACGAGGCGTACATCGCGCGCCAGATCACGCTGTTCAAGAGCCAGAAGCGCCAGAACCCGATCATGATGGGCTTCGCCGCGACGTTGAGCGAGCAGGACATGCACGACATCGGCGCCTACTTCGCCGGCAAGACCTCGCTGCCGGGCGTCGCCGACGACAAGCTCGTGGAGCGCGGCCAGGCGCTGTACCGCGCCGGCGACGTCAAGCTCGGCGTGCCGGCCTGCATGGCCTGCCACGGACCCGACGGCCGCGGCATGGCCGGCGCGGGCTTCCCGCAGCTCGGCGGCCAGTGGACCGACTACGTCGCGACCAAGCTCAAGGACTGGAAGGCCGGCACGACCTGGGGCGACGACGCGAACGCGAAGGTGATGCCGGCGATCGCGCAGAAGCTCAGCGACGCCGACATCAATGCGATCGCGTCCTACGTCGAAGGCCTGCACACGGCTGCGGGAACCCAGACCGCCGCGAAGTGATCCAAGCGGGGCGCGACGGATTGCAGTCGCGTTCAGCGGCCCGCATCGAGACTCGCGCCGCCGATCGTGCGGCGCCCGCGCCGTCCCCTGTTCCACGCTCCAGGAGATCCTCGATGTTGAAGGGCCTGTTCCAGACCGCGTCCGCGCTGCTGCTCGGCGCCGCCTTCGCCACCGCCGCGCACGCCGCCGACACCTTCGAGGCGGGCACGCACTACTTCGCGGTCGAACCGCCGCAGGCGACTTCGACCGGCGACAAGGCCGAAGTGGTCGAGGTGTTCTCCTATGCCTGCCCCGCCTGCAACATGTTCCAGGCGACGATGCAGAAGCTCAAGGCGTCGCTGCCGGCGAACACCGAGCTCGTCTACCTGCCCGCGTCGTTCCGCCCGGACGAGGACTGGCCGGTGTTCCAGCGCGCGTTCTACACCGCGCAGGCGCTCGGCGTGCTCGACAAGACGCACGACGCGACGTTCGACCTCGTCTGGAAGGACGAAGGCACGCTGCGCATCAGCGACGCCAAGACGCACAAGCCGGTGAGCCCGATGCCGACCATCGAGGACGTCGCCAAGGCCTACGCCAAGTTCGGCGTGAAGGCCGACGAGTTCACCGCGACCGCGGGTTCGTTCGCGATCAACACGAAGATGAAGCGCGCCGACGCGCTGCTGAAGGCGTACGGTGTCGATTCCACGCCGACGCTCGTCGTCAACGGCAAGTACCGCCTTACCGCCGTCAGCGCCGGCGGCATCGACAAGGTCGCCCCGCTGGTCAAGTTCCTGATCGAGAAGGACGCCGGCGCCAAGTAAGGCCCTTCGATCGTCGCCCGCGAGGAGAACACGATGTTCATGCGCAGTCTGATCCTGGTCACCGGCCTGTTCTGCGCGGTGTTCGCCCATGCGGCCGACGAACCCGCCACGAAGTGGGAGGCCGGCACGGCCTGGCAGCCGATCGATCCGCCGGTGCCGACGAGCACCGGCAGCAAGATCGAAGTGCTCGAGGTGTTCTCCTACGCGTGCCCGCACTGCGCGCACTTCCAGCCGTACGCGGAGGCGCTCAAGGCGAAGCTGCCGAAGAACGCCGAGTTCGTGCTGATGCCGGCCGACTTCCAGCCGCGCTGGGTCGCGTTCGCGCGCGGCTTCTACGTCGCCAAGGACCTCGGCCTCGTCGACAAGACGCACCAGGCATTGTTCGACGCGATCTATCGCGACCGCCGCCCGCTCAACTCGCTCGACGACATCGCCGGCTTCTACGCCGGTTACGGCGCGAACAAGGAGAGCTTCGTCTCGACGATGCAGTCGTTCGTGATCGACGGTCGCATCGCGAAGATCCGCGAGATGGAAGCCAAGTACGGCGTCGACCAGACGCCGACGCTGGTCGTCAACGGCAAGTACCGCATCGTCGCGAACCCGGACAAGGGCATCGGCTTCGACCAGATGGTCGAGATCGCGCTGCAGCTCGTGAAACAGGAATCCGCGGCGAAGAAGCACTGATCGCCGCGGCCCATCGAACGCGTTCCATCCGAAGGACACCGTCATGCTGAAACAACTGGGCTTCCTGCTCGCCGGCCTGCTGCTGGCATCGACCGCGACCGCGGACGAACCGGCCGCCGCGGCGCCGACGACCTGGGAAGCGGGCAAGCACTATTTCGTGATCGATCCGCCGCAGCCGACCACCAGCGGCGACAAGGTCGAGGTGCTCGAAGTGTTCTCGTACGCGTGCCCGCACTGCGCGCACTTCCAGCCGTACGCCGAGCAGGTCAAGCAGTCGCTGCCCGACTACGCCGCGTTCAGCTACATGCCGGCGATCTTCAACGCGCAGTGGGAGCCGTACGCGCGCGCGTTCTACGCGGCGCAGTCGCTCGGCGTGCTCGAGCAGACCCATCAGGCGCTGTTCGACGCGTTGCACCGCGACCACCTGCCGCTGCGCACGATCGACGACCTCGCCGGTTTCTACGCGAGCCACGGCGTCGACAAGGCGAAGTTCCTGTCCTCGGCCGCCTCGTTCGAAGTCGAGAGCAAGCTGCAGCACGCGGCCGAGGTCGTGCGCGGCGCCGGCGTCGACGGCACGCCGAGCATCCTTGTCGCGGGCAAGTACCGCCTGTCGGGGCAGTCGGCCGGCGGCTATCCGCAGATGATCCAGCTGGTCGACTACCTCGTGAAGAAGGAACACGACGAGCATGCGAAGCCGGCCAAGGCCGCCGCGAAGAAGAAATAGCGCCGTGCATCGGCGCAACGCCGCCGGCGCGCCCACGCGTGGCGCCGGCCATGCGCCGCATGCAGCGCTTGCCGCTGCCGCGCACGCTGGTTAGCCTCGCGCCATGACCCACCTCGCCGCCCGCACCGGGTCCGACGCGCGACGGCTGAACCTGCTCAGCTGCAACATCCTCGCCGGCGGCAGCGTCAAGCGCTATCGCGACTACGTCACGCATAGCTGGAAGCACGTGCTGCCGCACGGCAAGCGCGCGAACCTCGACGGCCTCGCGCGCGTGATCGGCGACTTCGATCTCGTCGGCCTGCAGGAAGCGGACGCGGGCAGCCTGCGCTCGGGTTTCCTCAACCAGACGCAATACCTCGCCGAAGCGGCGCGCTTCCCGTACTGGACGCACCAGCCGAACCGCCGCGTGTCGCGCCTCGCGACGTCGAGCAACGGCCTGCTCGCACGGTTGCATCCGGACGAAGTGCTCGACTATCCGTTGCCCGGGCGCATTCCCGGCCGCGGCGCACTGTGGGTGCGCTTCGGCAACGGCGACGCCTCGCTCGTCGTCATCATCGCGCACCTCTCGCTCGGCCCGGCCGCGCGCGCGCGCCAGCTCGCGTTCCTCGCCGAACTCATCGGCCATCATCCGCACGCGGTGCTGATGGGCGACCTCAACACGCCCGCGCAAGGCAAGGAACTCGACCTGTTGTACGCGCGCACCTCGCTCGTGCGACCCGACCACGCGCCGGCGACGTTCCCGAGCTGGCGACCGACGCGCGCGATCGACCACATCCTCGTCTCGCGCGACATCGAAGTGGAGAAGCGCTGGGCGCTGCCGCACCCGGTGTCCGACCACCTGCCGATCGCCGCGAGCATCCTCATGCCCGCGGCCGCGACGATGGAGCGTGCAGCGGGCGCGCCCTGAGGCGCGCCCGCCGTCCACGTCAGTTGCAGCTCGCGTTGACGCTGTTCTTGAATGCGCTGCAGCCGATGCTGTTGCAGGCGCGCACGCGGAAATACAGCGCGTTGCCCGAATTGAACTGCGCGTAGCCGTCGGCGAGACTGCCGTCGGTGTACGTGCTGAAGGTGCTGGAGAACGTCGGCGTCGTCGAGCGCTGCAGTTCGTAGTAGGTCGCCGTGTTGGACGCGTTGACCGCACCGCCCTGCCAGTCGGCGAAGTAGTTCGGCGCGAAGCACGCGTCGCGCGACAGCAGGATCGGCTGACTCGGCACGACCGAATAGCCGAGCGACAGCGTGTACAGCCAGCGATTCGGCGATCCGTACAGGTGCCAGCCGTTGGTCTCCGTGAGCAGGTTCTTCGACGATCGCCCGATCAGTTCCCACGACAGCTGGTTCGGCGTCAGCCCCGGGTACTGCTGCAGGGCGAGCGCGGCCGCGCCGGCCGCGTGCGGTGCCGAATAGGAGGTCCCCGTGCCCGACTTGATCGCGGTGTCCGAGCCGGACGACGCGACGGGAATGGCCGAGCCGGGCGCGAACAGGTCGACGCAGGGACCGCGGAACGAATAGATCGCCGCGTCGGCGACGGTGAACGCCTCCGGCACGCGCGACGGCGACATTGCGCACGCGTCGTCGAAGCCTTCGATCGTCGTCGAGGCGCGATTGCCCGCGGACACCGATGCGAAGAAGCCGCTCGCGATGACCGTCTTGAGCGCGTTGTCGAGCGCGGTCGACGGGCCGAACTGCAGGCTGAGGTTCACCACGCCGGGATGCAGGCCGTTCGCGTTGACCCAGTTGAGCCCGGAAACAACCTGGCTCGCCGTTCCCTGGCCGGCGCTGTCGAACACGCGCACGGAGTGCAGGTGCGCCTGCTTGGCGACGCCGTAGGTGCTGCCGCCGATCACGCTCGCGACGCCCGTGCCGTGGTTGAACGGATCGTTGGCCGCATTGTCGTTGGCGAAGTTCGCGTCGGCGGTCGCGCGGCCACCGAAATCGGCGTGCGTCGTGCGGATGCCCGAGTCGATCACGTAGGCGTGCACGGCCGGCGCGGTGTAGTTGTACACGTACGTACCGTTCGTGGTCAGGCTGCGCTGGTCGACGAGGTCGAGCCCGCGTGGCGCGCCGGTCTGGGTCGCCTGCAGCTGCGCGACGTAGTCGGGCTCGACGGTGAGCACGCCGGGCACCTTGGCGATGGCCATCGCGGCCTTATCGTCCGTCGCGCTCATCACGAAGCCGTACAGCGCCGAGTTCCACACGGTCGTGACGGCGGCGCGGCGCTCGGTCAACGCGCGCGCCAGCGGCGCGCCGACCTTCTCCAACGCCTTGCCGGGATCGTGGTCCAGCACGACGATGTACTGGTGCGGCACCGCCGGCGCGCGCGCGGCGATGAACTCGCCCGCGTTCACGCTCCCGGCGACGCAGACGCCGGCGCATGCGATCGCCGTGGTGATCCTGTTCGGGGTCATCGATACTCTCCTTGGTGGTGACCTGCTCCGCGCCCATGCGGGAGCGCCCGTCGGGGGCAAGGCATCCTATCCGTCCATAGATGGCATTTTCCACTCTGCGCCAAAAAGAAAAGGGCCGCACGAGGCGGCCCTTCCCTTTCCCCATCAAGCGGTGACGATCAGAACTTCACGCTCGCCTCGACGTAGGTGAAGCGGCCCGGCAGGTCGTAGGTCGACGCGTCGTAGCCGTTGAGCGAGCACGACACGCAGACCGGCGGATCCTTGTCGAAGATGTTGTTGATGCCGCCGGAGATGCTCATGTCGTAGCGCACTGGCAACTTCCAGCTCACGCGCACATCGTGATAGGTCGTCGCACCCAGGTGATTGGTACCTCCGGACAGGTCCGGCAACGGCCTGCTGCACACCGCACCGACCGCCGTGAGATCCGGATTGCAACGCTCGGTCAGGTCCGAGATGTAGCGCATCGTCCAGCTCGCGCTCCAGTCGGCCAAGCCCCAGCTGAGGCTCAACGTCGAACGATACTTCGGGATGCCGCTGTCGGTAACTTCGATGCCGACCGCGCGCGGCTCCGCCGCACCGGTGTCGGTCGCGACCGCCTTGTAGTCCTGCGTGTAGGTGATCTGCCAGTTGGCACCGATGTGACCCCACGACCACTCCGGACCGACCCAGTTGACGCCGAGATCGTAGCCCTTGGTGTCGATGCGACCGAGGTTGCGCAGCGTGTTGTTGAAACCGTCGATCGAACCGTTCCCGGCGCGCGTGATGCCCGTGCAGAACAGCGGGTCGAGCGTCGCGACGCAGCGGTCGAGCTGGGTCTGCGCGTCCGGTGCCTGGATCGCGTCGTCGACGTGCAGCTTGTAGAACGTGAGTTCGAAATCGACCTTCTGCGACCAGCCCGTGTTCTCGGCCCAGCCCGGGCTGTAGATACCGCCGAGCGTGAGGCTCGTCGACGTCTCCGGCTTGAGGTGCTGGTCGCCACCGGTGATGATCGAGATCTGCGGGTTGTTCTGCGTGAAGCCGGCCGGCACGCCGAGCGCGGAGCAATTCGCCGTCACGTTGCCGCTGCACGGATCGGACAACTGCGCGTCGAAGCGCGAGAACGTTCCGAACAGCTCACCGATCGACGGTGCACGGAAGCCTTCCGCCCAGGTGCCGCGCAGGGTGAAGTCGTCGACGAGCTGCCAGCGCAGGCCGAACTTGTTGTTGGTCGTGTTGCCGAAGTTGGAATAGTCCGACCAGCGCGATGCGACCGACAGGTCGAGGTGCTTGGCGAACGCCATGTCGGCGAGCAGCGGCGCGTTGAGTTCGACGTAGAACTCGTCGACCGAGTAACCGCCGTTGGTCGGGCCGGACGGCACGCCGTTCGAGTCGCCCGCGACGACGACCGCGTCCGGCGTGTACGAACCGTCGAGCTTGCGATGCTCGTAACCTGCGGCGATGTCGAGCGAGCCAACAAACAACTAAAACAGGTTGCCCGAGATGTTCGCGGTCCAGACCTCGAGATCCTGCGTGCTGTGGTCGTTCTCGACGAACTGGATGTAGTTGAGCATCTCCGGCGTGATCGAGCCCGGGCCGCCGAACAGGTTGAGCGGCACGCACGGCGCCGTGCACTGGTCGACCGGACCGAGCGCATTCATGATGTGGCGGATGTTGTACGTGCCGTTGACGGTCTGGCGCGCGTTGTTCGAGCTGTTGACGTAGTTCACGTCCCAGAAGAACTGGTGGTCGGAGAAGCTGAAGTCGCCGTTGAAGCCGGCGGTGTAGTACTTCGTGTCGACCGTCTGCTTGAACACGCGCGGTCCGCCCTCGACCGCACGGCGGCCGAGGCCGAAGTCGGGGCTGCTCGCGTCGAGCGAGAAACCGAACGGGTTGTACGGGTTGGTCGCGTCGACGCCGACGTTGTAGCAGAGGTCGCGCGCGGCGCAGAACTGCTTGCCGAGGAAGATCGGCTCGGGCGCGGCCTGGTTGGTCGAGTCACGCGTGTTGTACAGGCCCTTCAGCGTGAAGTTGACGTGGTCGGTGATGTGGTACGTGCCCTGCGCGAAGATGCCCGTGCGTTCCTGCGGCGTGAGCAGCAGGTTGTACGGCGCGAAGTTGAAGCGGTCGGCATTGCTCCACTGGTGGAAACCGCCCGGGAACGGCTGCACGCCTCCCGGGGGCGCCACGCCATTCGCGGTGATATTGCAGAAAGCATCCGCGCACAGGCCGCCGAAGTCCTCGCCATTGGGCGTGTCGAACAGGTAGCGCGTGGTCGGCGTCGCGGAACTGCCTCCGAACAGGCCGGCGCCCGGCACCGGGAAGCTCGACTGGTCCCAGGCGCCCGAGCTAATGCCGTTCTGCTTGAAACGGCTGATGTCCATGAAGAAGTCGAACTTGTCGGTGCTGCCGCCGAGCGAGATGTTGCCCGACCAGGTCTTGCCGTCCCCGGTCGAGTAGTCGCCGCCGTAGACGTGGAAACCGAGACCGTCCTGCTTCTTCTTCGTGATGATGTTGATCACGCCGGCGATCGCGTCCGAGCCGTACAGCGACGATGCGCCGTCCTTGAGGATCTCGATGCGATCGACCACGCTGGCCGGGATCGTGTTGAGGTCGACCGCGGCGGAAACGCCCGACGCCGACGATTCGTTCACCCAGCGCAGGCCGTCGACGAGGATCAGCGTGCGCTTCGCGCCGAGGTTGCGCAGCGAGATCGTGGTCGAGCCCGAGCCGACGCCGCCGCCGTCCGGCGGGAAGCCGAAGTTGCCGGCCGAGTTGAACTTGGTATTGAGCGACGAGCCGCTGACCGACAGGCGCTGGATCACGTCACCGATCGAACCGAGGCCGGTCGCCTCGATGTCCTTCGACGTGATCGTGAGGACCGGTGTCTGTCCTTCGATCTCGGCCTTCTTGATGCGCGAACCGGTGACTTCGATCGCCTGCAGCTTCTGGATGTCCTCGCCGCCCCTGTCCTGCGCCAGCGCGGGGACGACATAGAGCGCCGAAAGGATGGCCCCCGACAGGGCGTGGATCGCAACTCTGGCCAGACGTGAACGCATGAGGATCTCCAAGGGTGGTCACGGATCGGTTCGATGGAGGCACACGCACGGTGGTCTTCCCTCCCCCGGGCGCAAGCGTCAAGAAAATGTAAAACAAATGTTTCGTCTTTGCTATGCCGACGCGCCGAAAGCGGCCTCTCGATGGCACGAGGGTGCGCGATGCGGCGTCGCAGCAAGCTACACTCACGCCTTGCGCCGAATTCGAGCCGTTCAGATGCGTTCGACCCCTGTTCCCCGGCGATCACGACGCGCCCGCGCCGCCTGGCTCGCCGTCCTCGCCTTCGCCGTGGCGTTGCCGCTCGCCGCCGCCGACCGCGCCAGCGAGCGGGCGCAGTTCCGCGTCGCCCTCGCGGCGGCGAAGAAGCCGCCCGAAGGCGCCTGGCGCAAGCTCGCGGCCGGCCTCGACACGGCGCATTACCCGCTCTATCCCTACATCGAACTCGCCGCACTGCGGCCGCGCCTGGCCAAGCTCGAGCGCGCCGAGGTCGAGCGCTTCCTCGAGCGCTGGCCGGGCACGCTGCCCGCGCAGGACCTGCGCGAGGCGTGGCTGCGCGAACTCGCGCGCCGCGGCGACTGGAAGGCATACCTGGCGACGTACACGCCGAGCGAGGACCGCGACCTGCAGTGCAGCGCGTTGCTCGGTCGCCTCGCCAACGACGAGAAGCTCGACTACGCGAAGGACGTGCAGCCGTTCTGGCAGGGCGAGCGCGCACTGCCGGGCAGTTGCGACGCGGTGCTGCGCGGCCTGCGCGCGCAACGCGTCGTCTCCGACGCGCAGGTGTGGGAACACCTCGAGCGTGCCGCCGATGCCGGCAATGCGGAAGCCGCCGACGACGCCGCGGCGCTGCTCGGCGGCAGCGACCGCATCGCCGCCGACCGCATCGTGGCCGCGTTGCGCGAACCCGCGGCGACGCTCGCGAAGGCGAAGGGCTGGGCCGACGAGCCGCGCACGCGCGACGCGGTCTCCTACGCGCTCGCGCGCCACGCGCGTCGCAACAGCGACGGCGCGGAAACCGCGTGGGCCGATCTCGGCGCGCGCTTCCAGTGGAGCGACGCCCAGAAGAACCGCATCCTCAACGCGATCGCGCTGTACCGCTCGACGAGCTATTCGCCCGACGCGTTCGCGCGCCTGAAGGCATTGCCGGCCGCGGCCGACGACGACGCGACGCGCGAATGGCGCGTGCGCCTTGCGCTCGCCGGCGCCGACTGGGCGGAGACGCTCGCCGCACTCGACCGCCTGTCCGACGTGCAGAAGGCCGACGCGCGCTGGCGCTACCTGCGCGCGCGCATGCTCGGCAAGCTCGGTCGCGACGCCGAAGCCGCGACGCTCTACGCCGACGTCGCGCGCGAAGCGAACTTCCACGGCTTCCTCGCCGCCGACTGGAGCGGGCAGCCGTACTCGATCTGCCCGCTCACGCTCGCCGGCGACGCGAAGTCGGAAGCGGCGCTCGCGCAGCAGCCCGATCTCGAGCGCGCCTTCGAATTCCGCGAGCTCGGCATGCTCGCGGAGGCACGGCGCGAATGGAAGTTCGCGCTGGGCAAGTTCGACGCGAACCAGCGCCGGCTCGCCGCCGACTACGCCTACCGCAAGGGCTGGTACGACCGCGCGGTGTTCGCGTTCTCGGCCGATCCGGAAACGCAGCGCCTGTACGAACAGCGCTTCCCACTCGGCCTCGAGGCGCTGGTCAAGCGCGAGGCGGCCGGAGCGGGGATCGACCCGTCGTGGGCCTACGGCATCCTGCGCGCCGAGAGCGCGTGGATGACCGACGCGCACTCGCACGCGGACGCCTATGGCCTCATGCAGCTGCTGCCGGGCGTCGCGAAGAAGCTCGCGAAGGCGGAGAAGCTGTCGTACTCGAGCGCGCAGGACCTGTTCGACCCGACCCTCAACGTGCAGCTCGGCACGCGCTTCCTCGGCCGCATGGCCGACGCCTACGACGGCAGCCCGTGGCTCGCGAGCGCCGCCTACAACGCGGGCGAGGCACCGGTCGGGCGCTGGCTCGACGCGCGCGGCACGCTCGATCCGGACTTCTTCGTCGAAACGATCCCGTACAAGGAAACACGCGAATACGTCGCGCGCGTGCTCGCGTTCAGCGTGATCTACGACTGGCGCATGAACGGCAAGGCACTCGCGCTGTCGGCGCGCATGCCGAAGATCGGCCAGCCGTACCGAGCGCCCGACGAATCGACGCCGCGCAAGGAAATCGCCTGCGCGACGACCGCGGTGCAGAAGCCCCCCGCCGACGCGCCCGCGAGCGAAGCGCCGCCGCCGGACGCGGGCGGCACCACCCCCGCGGCACCGCAACCGTCGCCGCCGCCAGCGGCGCAGTAGCATCAAAGCGGAAGCCTAAAACACGGAGCACGCAGAGGAAGAGCGTTCACTTCATCTTGCTTTCTCCGTGTGCTCCGTGTGCTCCGTGTTTCAACCTTTTCGCCTCCGGCACGCGTTGCAAGCGCCTGCGAAACGCGCTAAATGGAAGACCTCTCGCAGGAGCCCGCGATGAAGGCGCAGAAGATCGTCGTGCTCGGCGGCACCGGCTTCGTCGGCCGCCATCTCGTGCCGCGACTGCAGCGTGACGGTCATGCGATCCGCGTGCTCACGCGCAACCGCGACCTGCACCGCGAACTCGGCGTGCTGCCGCGCGTCGCGCTCGTCAACGCCGATGTGCACGATCGCGCGGTGCTCGCGCGCGAACTCGCCGGCGCGGACGCGGTGGTCAACCTCGTCGGCATCCTCAACGAGCGCGGCAGCGACGGCACCGGCTTCCGCAAGGCGCACGTCGAACTCACCCGCACCCTGCTCGACGCCTGCGCCGGCGCCGGCGTGTCGCGCCTGCTGCAGATGAGCGCGCTGCGCGCGGGCGAAGGCACGAGCCACTACCTGCAGACGCGCGCGCAGGCGGAAGCGCTCGTGCAGTCGTCGCCGCTCGCATGGACGATCTTCCGCCCGTCGGTGATCTTCGGCGACGGCGACGGCCTGTTCTCGCGCTTTGCCGCGCTGCTGCGCATCGCGCCGGTGCTGCCGCTCGCGCGGGCGCGCGCGCGCTTCCAGCCCGTGTACGTCGGCGACGTCGCCGAGGCCTTCGCCCGCGCGCTCGCCCACCCGCACACGCACGGGCACACCTACGAGCTCGGCGGCCCGCGCGTGATCGAACTCGCCGAGATCGTGCGCTGGACCGCGCGCATGATCGGCAAGCGCCGCATCGTGCTGCCGCTGCCCGACGCGCTCGGCCGCGTGCAGGCGCTCGTCGGCGAGTGGCTGCCGGGCAAGCCGATCTCGCGCGACAACTTCCGCTCGCTGCAGCTCGACTCGGTCGTGCGCGACGATGGCCTCGCCGCACTCGGCATCGTCGCGACGCCGATGGAAGCCGTAGTGCCGCGCCTGTTCGCGGGCGACGAACGCCAGCGCGACCTCGATCGCTACCGCCGCGGCTGATCGACCCCATGGGGCGGTGCGCGCGAGACGCGCGCCGCCGCGACGTGCGGCGACTGCGATTGCGATTGCGATTGCGATTGCGGCCTCGAGCGTAAGCCGCGACCGGCGGACTCGCCGCCGTGCGGCTCGACCCGCCCTACTGGCCGACGATCTGCTTGCGCATCGGGCCGAACAGCGCGAGCAACTGCTGCTGCAGGTCCTTCGGCACGGCCGCCTTGTCGAACGCACGCACGAGGTCGGCGACGAAGCGGTCGAAGTC
>Ga0207639_10001126_pt1 | contig 18166 bp, 17 predicted proteins | sample KBSCornC32_FD_184299 | JGI IMG/M metagenome (GOLD analysis project Ga0207639, IMG submission 184299) | Corn rhizosphere microbial communities from Kellogg Biological Station, Michigan, USA - KBS Corn C3-2 (SPAdes) (version 2) | ecosystem: Host-associated > Plants > Roots > Rhizosphere > Soil ...
ATCTTGTTCATGCCGGCCGAGTCCGCCTTTACCTTGTCTATTCCGGCGCCGGGTTTGGCGGCGTCCGGCTTGTTCTTCACGAGCATGTTGGAGTCGTTGCGAACCAGCCGGGGTCTGTTGTCGGGTGCGGGAGTGGGTTTGGCATTGTCAACGACGATGGAGTCATCGTCTTTGGCGCGGGTCACCTGCAATCGGGTGAGGTAGTCTTCGATCTCTCTGCGGCGGTTGAGGACGTCGAGCAGGTTGGCTGCTTTGGCGGCCATCGGCGTTTTGGGCCATTTCGACTGGATGGTGGTCAGGATCGATTTGGCCTGCGGGTCCTGCCGGCTGCGGATGAGATAGACGGATTCGATGTAGAGCAACTGGGGTGTCCAGTATTTGTCGCCATAGAGGCTGTCGGCGACCCTTTTCTGGGATTCGGCTTCGTCGAACCGGCCTTCGATATAGGAAAGATAGATCTTTTCGTACTGGTGGGTGGCGCTGACCTTGAGACTGCCGGCGGCTTCGACTGTAGAGTCCGGGTTTGCGGCGCGGGCGGTGAGGCTGCCACCGGGATATTTTTGTTTGAGGAGTTCGAGGATACGGGCCGCGTTGGCATCGTCGCCCAGCTTCTTATAGCAGTAATACATGTTGAACAACGCTTCTTCACGGCGTTTGGTCTCCGGGAACTTCACCAGCAGGCTGTCGTAGGTGTTGACGGCCGAGAGGTAGTCCGGTATGCCGTCCTGGAGGGTTTTGGCCATGGTAAACATGGCGATCTCGATAGAGTCCATCGAGTGCTGCATTTTCTCGGCAGTCAGCGGGAGGTTGTTCAGCAGCGTTTTGAAGTCGATGGTGCCGGAGGCTCCGGGTGTCAGGGTGTTGGGCGCGAGGGGGCCCTGCTGGCCTTGTCGGGCGGCGCCGCCGCCGAGACGCATGGCGGAGGATACCTGCCAGTTATCGGCGTTGGGACGGTTGCCCCATTTCGTCTTGAATTCGGTATAGCCCTTGGCTTTCAGCGATGGGTTGTTGAAGTACCAGTCGGCGGTGCCGCCGGATTTGAACATGTCGGGGGCGGCGGCGTTGTTTGCGCCGATGGGGTTATTGCTGAAGGTGCTGTCGGATTCGTCGCGCAGGCCCTGCTGGCGGCGGAGGGCCCGGACCAGCTTCCTGATATAGGCGTCGCGTTGCGGGACGGGCATGACGGCGATGCGCTGGAGGCTGTCCTGGCGGTCGATCACCTGAAGTTGGGTGACGATAGTGGCGAGGGCGGCCTTGCGGTCGGGGAGCCAGCTGATGTCACCGAGGGCGGCGGCGTCGATAGGGCCGATGGTCAGGCTGTCGTAGTAGTTCTTTGCGGCCCGGTATTTCTTCTCTTCGAAGGAGATATTGGCGAGCTGGAGGAAGGACCGGTTGCGCTGCAGGCTGTTGGCGGGCGAGGTATAGCGGGTGCTTTGCAGGAGGAAGCTTTCGGCGCCGGCCTTATTATTTCGTTCGAGCTCCATTTGGGCGGCCGTATAATAAATAATATCGCGGTAGGACTCGTAGCGGTCGCGGTGGGCCATGCGTACGAGTGCCTGGATGTTGCGGGCGATGAAGTCTTCGCCGCCTTCCTTGTTCTGCCGGATGGCGTTGAGGCGGGCGTAGATCTCGAGGACCGGATTGTAGGTGTGGGCGATCGTCCTTTCGTAGAAGGTTCTGGCGTCGAATGAGCGGCCGACGCGTTCGTAGAGTTGGGCGATGAGGTATTCCCAGCGGGCGGCCTCTTCGTGGTCGGCTGCAGCTGGCAGGGCCTTTTCGAGGTAGATGGCGGCGCTGTCGTAGATAGATTTCCGGTAGAACCAGAGCGCTCTGACCTCGTTGAGGCTGGGTTCGAGCCGGGCGGGAAATTCCGGGTCATGGCCCAGGACCTCGATCAGGGCCGAGGCTTCGCCGTATTTTTCCTGGGCGATATAGTTGCGCACCTTCCATACCAGTGCGTCGTTGCGGCTGGGCGGGAGGGAGAACATCTTTTGCACGAGTTTCCTTTTTTCCAGCGTGGAGACGATATTGGCATTTCCGCCTTCGTCGGCGTTGGCGTTGCTGCCGATGGGTTTGTCATAGCCGTCGCTCTCCTTTGGGGCGAAGGCGTAGTTGAGGAACTGGAGGGTGATATAGGCCGAGTCGAAGTCTTTTTTGAAATAGTAGGTTTGTCCGATCAGCAGGTAGAGGTTGTCGATCCAGTCGTTGCGGGTATCGTGGATCAGGATGCCGGCCGTACATTTGTAGATGATGGAGTCGAGCTCTCTTTTTTGGGAGAGCGTAGCGTCGAGGGTATAGTTATAGAACGGGAGAAGGAGGGTATAGTCGTCGCGGAACTGGGATTTGGCCCGTTCGAGGATCATCCGGAGTTTCTCCTTGGCGTTCCACCAGTAGTTGTAGTGGGTGATGGTGTTCTGGATGAAGCGGCGGCTTTTTTTGAACTTCCTGCCGTCGTTGGATTTTTCGGAGGCCAGGGTGCGGTTCTCGAACTTTTTGGGCTTTGTGAGGGTATAGTCGACGCCTACCTGGCCCGAGGAGGTCAGGTAAAAGAATGAAAATACCATTAAAAGTACTGTCCTGATGTAGGTCACCGATGTCCCTTTTTCGATTGCCCGCAAAACTATCCTAATAACTCAGAAATGCGCCAAATATTTTGTTATCTTTATGGCAATCAAGTCCAATTCCGATAATATGGCCAAATTCGATGCCAATTCTACCTTGAAACGTCTCCAAAACCGCTACAGACTGGTGGTAATGAATGATGATACGTATGAGGAGGTAGTGACTTTCAAGCTTTCCCGCCTAAGCGTTTACACTGTTCTCTGCACGATATTTGTATTGTTGACCGGACTGACGGTAGCGTTGATCGTTTTCACGCCGCTGAAGTTGTATATTCCGGGATACGGGGATGTGAATAACACGAAGGACCTGCGTGAACTAAAAATACGTACGGATTCGTTAGAGCAGGAGGTGAGGTATAAGGATCAGTACCTGCAGGGGATCAGGAGTGTGTTGCAGGGGAATACGACCGTGAAGCTGGATACGAGCTCGTTGAGCATTCCGAAGCCGGAGAGGATCAATGAGTAGGAGAGTGAGTCCGGAGGAAGGAGTGATGGCGCGGCCGGAAGGGAGGGATGATCAGAATCTAATACCGGGAAAACTATTAAAATCCATATTTATGTTTAACGGCAAGACCAAATCTGACACATTTGCTTTAGGCGGAGACGCGCCTGTGAGCACCAGCGCGAGCCTGATCGGGGCTGGCACGACAATGAAGGGCGATGTCACCAGCAACGGTGATCTTCGTATCGACGGCACCCTGGTTGGTAATATCCACTGTTCCGCCAAGGTCGTAATTGGCGCAAATGGCGTAGTTCAGGGGGATATCAACGGTCAGCAGGCCGATATTATGGGCAAGGTAGCGGGGACCATCAAGGTGAAGGACCTGTTGCAGCTGAAGGGTGGGAGCGTGGTAAATGGAAATATCCAGGCGACCAAACTACAGATCGAGCCTACGGCTAACTTCAACGGGGAGTGTCATATGACCCCGGCGGCTGTAGGCAGCGCTCCTTCTGGCAACGGCAAGCCCGCTGACGTAAAGAAGGAAGTTAAACACGCAGAAATTGCCGCGGCGGGATAATTCAAGTGAAAATAAGAATGATGGCGCAGGCAGCGGGCGCAGCGGCGGTGACGGGAGTGACCGGCGGCGCGAGCTGATGCGTTATGCGGGGCTGTCGTCCGAGTTGGCGGCCTCGATAGGGATCGCCGTGTTTATTGGGGTAAAGGCGGATAAATGGCTGAAGGTTTCTTTTCCAATCCTTTCCTGGTGCTTACCTTTGCTGGTAATTGTGGTTTTAATTATCAAACTGATAAAAGAAGGATCGGGGAAAAACAATGGGAAATAAGGTAACCGGCAGGTCTTTTCTGCCTATTGTGGTGGTTTTTGTATTGGTAAGTCTCTTTATCTGGCTGGCTGGTCCGCTGCTGGAGGCCTGGAAGGCGGATCGCGGGGTGCTGACGGGCGGGAATGTTCTCCTTTTTTTGGTGACCCTTATTAGTTTCATGTTGTATTCCAAGGCTTTACGCAGTGCCAATGTGCACGCTTTCGTTCGGGTCATGTATGGCAGTCTCCTCATCAAGATGTTGGTTTGTCTGATCGCGACCTTTATTTATGCATCGGTGGCCGGCCGGGCAGTGAACCGAAATGGAATACTCTGTTGTTTCGTATTTTACATTCTCTATACTTTTTTTGAAGTCAAGATACTGATGGAACTGACCAGAAAGCAGGGAAAGCCAGACAATGCCTAAGCAAGAAGCTCCACTGGACTATCTCAAGCGCTGGATCCCTGGCGCGGCGGCGCCGTTGGTGCTGGAATACCTCAACCATTATCAGGTACATCTGACCATAACGCGTGAACGGAAGAGCGTGCTGGGGGATTACCGGCATGCGACCCGGGAGCAGAACCACCGGATCAGCGTCAACGGCAATCTAAACTCCTGGTCTTTCCTGATCACGCTGATACACGAGCTGGCCCATCTGGTGACCTTTATGGAATACGGCAACCGGGTACAGTCGCATGGAAAGGAGTGGAAATCGGTCTACAGAAAGATGCTGGAGGAATTCATCCGGCTTTCCATTTTCCCATCGGATATTCTTGATGCGCTGAAAAAGAACCTGCACGATCTGCCGGCGAGCAGTTGTGCGGATGAGGGGTTGATGCGGATCCTTCGCCGGTACGACGAGAAGGCGGGCGATCTGTTGCTGGTGGAGCAGATCCCGGAGGGGGGCTGTTTCAGTCTGGAAGATAACCGGGTGTTCCGGAAAGGAAAAAAATTGAGAAAAAGATACCAATGTATGGAAGTAGCCACGGGAAAATTGTATCTTTTCAGTCCAATCTACGAAGTAAGACCGGCCTCGTAGGAATTCTCCCCTTAATTAGCCCTCGCTGTTTACCTGATCTATGGAATGTTAGTTATCTGATTGATACGTAAAAATGTTGATCAAAGCCCGTTTTTAATTCGACCTAAATTTTCTTTCGCACCTAGCTGAGGATGGCGATGACCGTGTACAGGACGGCGATGGAGGCAACCATTATGCCGAGAAAGGGTTTGTCTGCGTTTTTCATACTGTCGTTTTTATGTAGATAGGGATATTGTATGGTTTTGGGCCGCTGGAACCGGCTCGGCCGAAGGCCAGACATTAAACATTTGCGGGAATAGGGTTAATTTTTAATGGGACCCTGTTACCGCACATTTAACGACAGGGGAATGGCAAATATTATGTGTACGCACTGAAGTTTTACGCGTGTACAGGGGAATGCTCATTGTGTATGGCGGAGATGAGGCCGGCGTGGTGAAAGCTGTCGCGGGTGCAGGAATAGACGGCGTTGCGGTCGGTGTTTGCGGAGAGCTTTCTGAAGCCTGCTTTTTCGAGAAGGATGGTCCTTGGGTCGCCGGCGCCGATGTGGTTGAGGGTTGTCAGGATGCAACCAATTGACGGGTCGTTGAACAGGGATGCGATGCAGACGCGGAATGCGGGGAGGTTGAGGGTTTCCTGGAAAGAATGATAGAAACAATAGATGCCGATGGTCCCGGGCGCCGAGAGGTATTCGCCGCGGAGGTCCATCTGGACGGCTGGGTGAACCTCCAGCAGGAAGAGGATATGGTTATACTGAGAGACGAGATAGGCACCGAAGGCGCCGCTTGTATCCATCCTGTCATAAATTTCCCACAATCCTTCGTCGGGGTACTGTGTTTTGGTGTTTCCGTAGAACTCGCGCCGGAATATTTCGCGGACGACAGAGCGGTCTGTGTGCTTGTTGACAGGCCTTACAGAAAGCGTTCCGTTTGCTGGGTGTTTGGTCAAAGAAAACATAGATAGAGGCTTGGTTTGGTTGGCAGAGTGGAAACCAGTAGTACTAATCCAGCCTTAAATAGGTCGCGAGTTCTTAACCAGAAAAAATCGTGAGTGTTTAACCTGTGAAAATCGTCGGGTGCCTGATCAGAGAAATGTGTTTGTCGTTAGGACGAGGCCTTCCAGACCTCAGGATGTTGCAAAAATGTGTAAAAAAGAGAAAGGATAGCTAATTCCCCCACAAAATAAATCAATTCTGTTTACAATTTTGTAATAAACCGTAGGGGTTTGCACTTATTTGAGGTCTTGAAAGACCTCATCCGGAGTGAGCGATCAGAGGTCGGAAAAGGCTGTGGGATGGAGAAAAACGATGTCGACGTGGGAGACGTTGTGCTGGTATTCCGGCGCGGCGACCAGTTGTTTCCAGAACGGATCGCCGGTGAAACTCTTCCAGTGGGCTTCGCGGGAAGCCATGTTGTCGAAGCTGGTCATGTACATGAGGTTCGGCATATGGGCGCCGTTGAGAACGGAGGCGTAGAAGACTGCGTTGAAGCCGAGGCGCCGGAAGAGTGGGATCTCTCCGCCCTGGTTGAACATCCGGACCTTGTTGGCAAAATACTTTTCGGTGGGTCCTTCGTAGCTTCGCAGTTCGTAGATGCGCTGGTCGCGGGGGCCCTGGAGGGAGTCGGGGACGGCATGGAGCGGCATGTCGGGGAAGGCCTGCAAAAGAATTGACTCCATACGAAGATAGGGCGGGTTGTCCCAGGCGGCCTCAAGATAGTCCCTGCCGTCGGTCTGGTATTGGGCGTCCTTTTCGAGCGTCTGCGGCAGGGTGGCCAGCTGTTCCATCGTTCTTGCGGGTATGAGGACATATATTTTTCGAATAGCCGCGGTGTCGTTGCCGATAGGTTTGAAAACGCCTATGCCGGAAAATCCGTGCCGGTGCATCGCGGGGACGAATGCGGTCCGGAGAAAATTTTCCACTCTTGTCTCCTGGTCCGCATTTTTCAACTGATAGATGCGGATGGAATAGTATTCCTGCCTGGGCGGGCGGGCGAATGCGCCGGTGAATATGGATAGGAGAAGGGTGACGGAAAGAAGCTTTTTCATGATCTGGAACAATTTGGATACGATAAATGTAGGTAGTTAAAGTGTTTTAACAAAAACTTGAAGGATTTTAATACTGAATACCAATCAATAAGCCGATTTTTACAACCTCCTGATCGATCTATGAGATATCTAATTTTTTCCTTAGTGGCTTTTATGCTGCTGTTCACGCTGAAAAGCAGCGCCCAGCAGTTTCTTACCGGTAAAGTTTTTAAGAAGAACAGTACGGAGGCGCTGGTTTCCGTCAGCATACACAATATCAGCGCCCAGCGATACGACCTGTCGGAAGAGAACGGCAGCTATCGTATGCAGGTAGTCCCGGGGGACCATGTTGCCTTTTCTTCGGTGGGCTATATGGCGGATACCGTAACGGTGACGGCGGCGATGCTGACCGGGGATTTTCCCGTGTATCTGGAAGTGAGGGCGCAGACTCTGAAGGCTGTGCGGGTGGGAGAGTTCTCCAACTATCAGCTGGACTCCATGGACCGGCGGAAGGAGTATGCGTGGGTATACGACCACGGCAATACGCCGCGGATGGAACACGAGCGAAAAGGCGACGGGGTCGGTGTCACGCTGAATATCTTCCGGAATGCCTCTGCGAAGGAAAAGCAGCGGGAAAGGCTGGAGAAGCGGCTGGCGAAGGAGGAGGAAGAATACTATATCGACTCGCGCTATAATAAGGATCTGGTCACGAAGATCACGCGACTGAAGGGTGATAGTCTGCAGCAGTTCATGACGAAGTACCGGCCTTCAATCGAGTATTGCCGCCGGGCGGCGAACGTAGACATCCTCGTCTACATCAACGACAGCTACAAACAATATGTCAGGGGTGATTAAAATCGAGCTGGTCTGCCAATAATTGAATATCTTCCCAGAAACTGGACAGAGTCCAGTTTGTACACGAGGCCTTAAGCCGAATGGACAAATATTAGAGGTATTGGGACAAAAAATTATTTTTTTTTGGTATTTTTTGTCCCAATTCAATCGAAATTTTACTACAAATGAAGGAAGAGCTAAGAAGTCGTAACTGGTTTGGCAAGACTGACAAGATGGGTTTTATTTACCGCAGCTGGATGAAGAACCAGGGTTTTCCTGAAGACATGTTCGATGGCCGGCCTGTCATTGGTATTTGCAATACCTGGTCGGAACTCACGCCCTGTAATGCACATCTGAGAGATATAGCCGAAGCGGTGAAGCGCGGAGTATATGAGGCCGGGGGATTTCCGCTGGAATTCCCGGTGATGTCGCTTGGCGAGACCCTGCTGAAGCCGACGGCCATGCTGTTCCGCAACCTTGCGAGTATGGATGCCGAGGAATCGATAAGGGGTAATCCGCTGGATGGAGTCGTATTGCTGACGGGTTGTGACAAGACTACGCCTTCCACGCTGATGGGGGCGGCCAGCGTCGATCTGCCGACCATTGTAGTGCCGGGGGGGCCGATGCTGAACGGGAAATTCCAGGGACATGATATCGGGTCGGGGACGCATGTCTGGAAGTTCGACGAAGACCGGAAGAAGGGAGTGATGAGTGATGCGGACTATCTGCTGGCGGAGAGCTGTATGTCCCGTAGTCCGGGGCACTGCATGACGATGGGGACGGCGTCTACGATGGCCTGTATGGTAGAGTCGCTGGGGCTGACGCTGCCGGGGGCTGCGGCGATACCGGCTGTTGATTCGCGCAAAAAGGTGCTGGCGCAGCTGTCGGGGAGGAGGATCGTGGAGATGGTGAAGGAAGGGCTCAAACTGTCGAAGGTACTTACCCGTCCGGCTATCGAGAATGCCATAAAGGTGAATGCGGCGGTTGGAGGCAGCACGAATCTGATCATACACCTCACGGCTATCGCAGGCCGTATCGGGGTGCCGCTGGAGCTCGAAGACTTTGACAGGCTTGGGAGCCAGATACCGCTGCTGCTGAATTTGATGCCCTCGGGAAAATTCCTGATGGAAGATTTCTATTATGCGGGGGGTCTGCCGGTGATACTCAGCGAGCTGCAGGAGCAGTTGCATATGGACGTAGTCACGGTCAACGGGAAAACACACAGAGAAAATATAAAGGGGCGGGAGACCTGTTATAACCGGGAGGTCATCGCTTCCGCCGGGCAGCCGCTGATACCTCATGCCGGGATAGCCGTTGTCAAAGGAAATCTTTCACTGAATGGCGCCGTCATCAAACCCTCTGCCGCCAGTCCTGCGCTGATGCAGCACCGGGGGAGGGCCGTGGTTTTTGAAAATATCGAAGATTATCATGCCCGTATCGACGACCCGGCTCTCGACATCGACGAGACCAGTGTCATGGTGCTGAAGTATGTGGGGCCCGTGGGTTACCCCGGTATGCCCGAGGTAGGGAATATGGCCCTGCCGAAGAAATTGCTGGAAAAGGGAGTGACGGATATGGTGCGTATCTCCGACGGAAGGATGAGCGGGACGGCCTATGGCACCGTGGTACTTCACGTATCTCCCGAGTCGGCGGTCGGCGGAGCGCTGGCGCTGGTAAGGAACGGCGACTGGATCGAGCTGGACGTTGCCGGGCGCAGGCTGCACCTGGACGTGCCGGAGGCTGAGCTGGGGCGGAGGCGAAAAGAGTGGTCGCGGCCCGCGGTGCCGGGGACCGGGCGGGGATATGTGCATTTGTATGTACAGCATGTACAGCAGGCCGATAAAGGGGCCGATATGGATTTTTTGGTGGGGGGATCGGGGTCGCAGGTGAGCAGGGATTCGCATTAATATAAGTCTTTGTTAATTGACTACTGCTTATGAATCTTTTGATCGTTCTGTTCGGTATTCTCTTGCTTGTAGTGATGATCTCCTGGGGCAAGGTGAATGCATTTCTTACTTTTCTCGTCGTATCCATTCTTACCGGTCTTTTGCTGGGAATTCCCTTTGGCAGTATTACGAAGAGCGTATACAAGGGCATCGGGGACACGCTGGGGGAATTGTCCATCGTGATCGTCCTCGGCGCGATGCTGGGGAAGATAGTCGCGGAGAGCGGCGCCGCGCAGCGGATCGCCACGACAATGATGAATGTCTTCGGTGCGAAGTATATTCAGTGGGCGCTGATGGTGACGGGGTTTATCATCGGCATACCGTTGTTCTACAATGTCGGTTTTGTACTGATGGTGCCGCTGATCTTTTCGGTGGTATACAAGTACAGGCTGCCGGCGGTATATATCGGGTTGCCGATGCTGGCGTCCCTGTCCGTTACGCATGGATTTTTGCCGCCGCATCCGGCTCCGGCCGCGCTGGTAGGGCAGTTTCACGCGAATATGGGAAAGACGTTGTTGTATGGGGTATGCATAGCGATCCCGGCGATCATCCTTGCGGGGCCCGTGTATAGCCGGACGCTGAAGCAAATCGTCGCTACTCCGCTGGAGGGGTTGGTGGCTGCGGAGCGCCCGGAGTCTGAATTGCCGGGTATCGGGAACAGTCTGCTGTCTTCGCTGCTGCCTGTGATACTGCTCATGCTGACGACGCTGATACCGTTGTTGTTCACTCTGCCGCCGAAGGTAAATGCGATCGTCGGCTTTTTCGGCAGCCCTTCCATTATTCTGTTGCTGGCGATCGCGATGGCTACCTACAGCCTGGGTATACGCGGCGGTATGAAGATGAAGAAGATCATGAAGATATACGAGGAGGCAGTAAAGGATGTGGCCATCATTTTACTGATCGTAGCCGGCGCAGGTGCGCTGAAGGAGGTATTCATCGACAGCGGCGTGAGTCTGGAGATTGCGGGTGTATTGCAGGAATGGCCGGTCCACCCGTTGGTGCTGGGCTGGCTTATGGCTGCCATTATCAGGGTTTGCCTGGGGTCGGCAACGGTGGCCGGGCTGACGGCGGCGGGGATCATTCTGCCTCTGATGACGAAGATGCACGTCGACCCCAATCTGATGGTGCTCTCCGTAGGGGCCGGAAGTCTGATGTTCTCGCATGTTAATGACAGCGGGTTCTGGTTGTTCAAGGAATATTTCAATCTTTCGATAAAGGATACGATCCGGTCGTGGTCGCTGATGGAGACGATCGTATCGCTGGTGGGGCTGGCGGGGGTTTTGCTGATGAACCTGGTGGTGCATTGAGGGCTCGGTGGAGTGCGGGGGAGGGCGCCCTGGGTGCATCGGGCGGCGGGCGGGGGCGCTGTCCCAATAATTTTTTATCTTAGAGGCAGTGAATATTGAGCTTTACATACAAAGCGGAATCGTAGAAAGTTATGCGCTGGGTCTGGCCACTCCGTTCGAGGCTGCTGAATTTGAGCAGTTGTTGCCTCATTTCCCCGAACTACGGGAGGCATTGTCTGAATTCGAATACCATCTGGAGTTGTTTTCCATCGATAATGAGGTGCCGCCGCCGCCGGAGGTGAAGGAGAGAATAAAGGCCCGTATACGGGAGGCGCCGGCGTTGCCGGAAAGAGGGCGGGAGGGAGAACATACCCGCAGGGAAAAAAAGGGTTCGGAGTATATTCCTGTCGAGGTCAGCACGCCCTATATCCGGGTACACAAGCGCTGGAGGACCTTTTTTATTATCGTGTTCATCCTGTCCAAGATACTTCTGGCGCTGGCGATCTATTATTTCCTTGAGTACCGGCATACGCAGAACCACGTGCTGCAGCTGGAGGAGCAACTGGGGAAGAGGGTAGAACAAAATTAAATTTTGATCGTTTGGTTTTGGGGATTAATTTTGGCTCCGAAATGACAAATAACAGGCAACATCATCACCATCATGTATTTCTTACCTCAGTGGTAGGCCGGTGATGTTTTGTCTAAAGAATAAAACTAATTAGGGGCTTACCGGGTGGTAAGCCCTCTTTTTTTACCGTCCCTTTCCGCGCCGGTGGCGTTTGGGGGGAACAAAAACAGCATCGTGAACAAATTAAAAATCGCAATTCAGAAGTCCGGGCGCCTGTATGACGACTCCGTCAAACTGCTGAAAGATTGCGGAATCGACCTGAAGAACGGCGTCAACAAGCTAAAAACGGAATGTGACAATTTCCCGATGGAGATCTATTTTCTGCGGGACGACGATATTCCCCAGTATGTGGAGGACGCCGTTGCGGATATCGGTATAGTAGGTGAGAACGTGCTATACGAGAAGAACAAGAAGGCCGAGATCGTCGAGCAGCTGGGTTTTGGAAAGTGCCGGCTGTCGGTTGCGGTAGGCAGGAGCGAGGTCTACGAAGGGGTAGAGTTCCTCAACGGGAAGAAGATCGCGACCACCTATCCTACGCTGGTGCGGCAGTTCCTTGAGAACAACGGTATCCGAGCCGAGATCCACGAGATCAGCGGGTCGGTGGAGATAGCTCCCGGCATCGGGCTTGCGGATGCCATTGTCGACCTGGTCAGCAGCGGAAGTACGCTGTTCATGAACGGCCTGAAGGAGGTGGAGACCGTGCTGAGATCGCAGGCGGTGCTGATCCGGAACGAGCGGCTGGGGACGGACCAGCAGGCGTTGCTGGAGAAATTCCTTTTCCGGATAAGGGCGGTGAAGAAGGCGCGGAATACGAAGTATGTTCTGCTGAATGCGCCGAATGAACGACTGAAGGAGATCATTGGTTTATTACCGGGGATGAAGTCTCCGACGGTATTGCCGCTGGCGGAGGAGGGATGGAGCAGCGTGCACAGCGTGCTGAATGAAAACGATTTTTGGGATATTATCGAGCGGCTGAAGGCTGCCGGGGCGCAGGGGATACTGGTTGTACCTATTGAAAAGATGGTGATCTAAAACTTTGTTATGGAAGTCATTGATTTGAGGAATTTGTTGGATATGCCGGCCGGCGGCTGGCTTTCCAGGCCTGTGATCGATACGAAATCACTGGAGCATACGGTTGCAGAGATATTACAGAAAGTGAGGCTGGAAGGCGATGCCGCCGTTCGGGAGTATTCGCTGCGGTTCGACAGGGTTGAACCTGGGGCACTCGGGCTGAGTGCGGACGAGATCGGGGCCGGGGCCGCGATGGTCGGGGAAGAGCTGGGTGCCGCCATCAGGGCGGCGCACGCGAATATTCTTTCCTTTCATAGCCGGCAGCAGCAGTCCGAGCCGGTGGTGACCGTACAGTCCGGTGTCAGTTGCTGGCGCAGGTCGGTGGCCATCGAGAAGGTGGGGCTGTATATCCCGGGTGGGACAGCGCCTTTGTTCTCGACGCTGCTGATGCTTGCGATACCAGCGACGATCGCAGGGTGTAAGGAGATCGTATTGTGTTCACCGCCCGATAATCACGGGCGACTGCATCCGGCGATTCTGTTTGCGGCGAAGCTGGTGGGTGTGACGCGGATCTTCCGCGTGGGCGGGGTGCAGGCGGTCGCGGCCATGGCGTATGGAACGGAGTCCATTCCAAAAGTGTATAAAATATTCGGCCCGGGTAATCAGTATGTCACCTGCGCCAAGCAGCTGGTACAGCGCGACGGCGTCGCCATCGATATGCCTGCGGGGCCCAGCGAGGTGGCGGTATTTGCCGACGACAGCTGCGATCCGGATTTTGTGGCTGCCGATCTGTTATCGCAGGCGGAGCATGGTGCGGACAGTCAGGTCGTGCTGGTGAGCCCTTCGCCGACGGTTGTGACGGCGGTGCTGGCGGAACTGGACCGGCAGCTGGTGCTGCTGCCGAGGTCGGATATCGCGCAAAAAGCGCTGGCTCACAGTCGCGCTTTTATTGTCAGGGATGGCGATCAGGCGATGCGGCTGCTGAACGACTATGCGCCCGAGCACCTGATCTTGGCGTGCGACGATCCCGGGCGGCTGGCGGGGCAGGTAGTGAATGCGGGGTCCGTATTTATGGGGCACTATTCCCCCGAGAGCGTCGGCGACTATGCCAGCGGCACCAATCACGTGTTGCCGACCAATGGTTTTGCCCGGGCATACAGCGGGGTAAGCCTCGACAGCTTCGTCAAAAAAATAACGTTTCAGCAGCTGACGCGGGAAGGTCTTTCGGCTATCGGAATGACCGTGCGGAGAATGGCGGAGGCGGAAGGCCTGGAGGCGCATGCGAGAGCGGTAAGCATAAGAATGGAAAAAAATTAAAAAACATGTTCAACCTGGACAGTCTTCTTCGAGATAATATACGTAAACTGATACCCTATTCCTCGGCCCGGGATGAATTCAAGGGCGACGCGCATGTCTTTCTGGATGCAAACGAGAATAGTCTCGGCTCTCCGCTAACGAAGTGGTATAATCGCTATCCCGACCCGCATCAGTGGAAGGTAAAGGAGGCCATCAGCAAGATAAAAGGAATTCCGCCGCAGCATATCTTTCTGGGGAACGGGAGTGATGAATGTATCGACCTGTTGTACCGGGCGTTTTGCGTTCCGGGGAAAGACAATGTCGTCATCAATCCTCCGACCTACGGGATGTATGAGGTGAGCGCGAACATCAATGACGTGGAGGTACGCAGGGCGACCCTTCTCGATGATTTTCAGCTGGACCTGGTGCATCTGGAGACTCTGGTGGACAGCAATACCAAGATCATCTGGATCTGTTCGCCGAACAATCCGACGGCCAACTCCATGAACAGACAGGACATCGAGGTCGTCCTGAATAACTTTCCCGGGCTGGTGGTCATCGATGAGGCGTATATCAATTTTTCTCGTCACAAGTCTTTTATCCAGGAGCTGAGCGACTATCCGAATCTCGTGGTGCTGCAGACGATGAGCAAGGCCTGGGGGCTGGCGGGACTGCGGATGGGTATGGCCTTTGCAAGTGAAGCTATTATCGATGTCTACAATAAGGTGAAGCCTCCCTACAATATCAGCCAGGTCAATCAGGAGCTGGCGCTAAGGGCTCTCGAAGAAGTCGGGCAGGTGAATGATATGATCCGTCAGCTGGTGGCTATGCGCGGGGAACTGGCCCGGGACCTGGTTGCGCTGCCACTGGTACAGAAAGTTTACCCCAGTGATGCCAATTTTCTGCTCGTAAAGATGGAGAATGCGCGTGGGGTCTATGAGCGGCTGCTGGAGGACGGCATCGTTCTGCGGGACCGCAGCAAGGTAGAACTTTGCGAGGGTTGTCTGCGTATAACCGTGGGTACGGAAAAAGAGAATCAGGAGTTGTTGAAGGCGCTTGCCAAAATAGGATAGTCAATTGCCAAGATAAGATAAAACTTAGTGAGGCCGTAGGTGGATGAGCGGTCCTGAAAATAGGATTTTTTCTACTAAATTACATCCTGTTAATTCAGTTAATTCATCATACATGCAACAATTCATCAAGAAAGAGATTTTCCGGAGAGCCGCTGGTATCACGGCTGTTTTATTCCTGTCGGGCCTGGCCGGCTTTGCCAATGGCGGAGACGGCGGTGGTGCTAAAAGGCAGCCTGCTAAAACCACGGATGCCGCCAGCCAGCTGAAATTGCCTTCGGGTTTTTCGGCTGTAACGGTCGTAGAGAATTTTGGCCGTACGCGGCATATCGCCGTAGGTCCGGGCGGGGCGGTTTTTGTTAAGCTAAGCAAACTAAAAGACGGGAAGGGTATTTATCGCCTGGAAGATACCGACGGGGATGGCAAGGCCGACAAGATCACCGGGTTCGGTAATTTTCCCGGTACGGGCGTTGCGATCAGCGACGGCTACCTTTACGCTACTACGGACGAGGACGTATATCGTTTTAAACTGAATGCGAAGGATGAGGTCGTGAATCCGGATCAGCCGGAAAAGATCGTGACAGGTCTTCTTTCAAGGCATGAGCACGAGGCGAAGACGATCGCTCTCGATGACAAGGGTAATCTGTTCGTCAATATCGGCGCCTATTCTAATGCTTGTCAGCTGAAGGACAGGACCAAGGGATCACCGGGGATGAAACCCTGTCCAATACTGGACTCTGCGGGGGGGATTTGGGAGTTTAAGGCCGGAAAGGCCAATCAGACTTACGGCGACGGTCAGCGATATGCCACCGGGCTCCGGAATTGCGTGGCGCTATTCTGGAACAAGTCGACCAATTCCCTGTTTGCCATGCAACACGGCCGTGACCAGCTGCACGATCTTTTCCCTGATATGTGGGACACGAAGCAGAGCGCAGAGCTGCCCGCCGAATGCATGTACGAGCTGCACCAGGGCTCCAACTGCGGCTGGCCATATATATTCTACGATCAGCTGCAGCACAAAAAGATATTAGCGCCCGAATACGGCGGCGACGGGATGAAGACTGGCGGAGATGACGCCCAGGACCCTGCTGCCGCTTATCCCGGTCATATGGCGCCTAACGGGCTGGTGTTCTATTCGGGCAGCCAGTTCCCTGAAAAATATAAGAACGGGGCGTTTATCGCCTTCCATGGCAGCTGGAACAGGGCTCCGGAACCGCAAAAAGGATATTTTGTGGTTTTCCAGCCTTTCAAGAATGGAAAGCCTAGCGGCGACTGGGAGGTCTTTGCGGACAATTTCTCGGGCGGGCCGGAAAAGGCGGCTTCGGGACGCGTGGACTATCGTCCCTGCGGGCTGGCGCAAGGACCGGACGGATCGCTGTATGTTACGGATGATACCAAGGGAACCGTCTGGAAGATATCGTACAAAAAATAACAATTGAACCAATCAATCAACCAACCTCGTACATGCAGAAAAATTTATTTATTGCGCTTACGGGTGGCCTGTTCGTACTGGCCACGGTACTGATGTCGCAAACGAAGAAGCCGGCGGCCAAACCGGGAGGATCGGGTGGTCTGCAGGCTTCCATTACCCGGGGAAAACAGGTGTATCTCGAGCAGTGTCTGGCCTGTCACCAGGTGGACGGGCTCGGTGTGCAGGGGATGAATCCTCCGCTGGCGAAGACAAAATTTGTGCTGGGTGATAAGAAGGCGCTGGTGAAGATCGTGCTGACCGGTATGCAGGGCGTCGAAGTAGACGGTGAGGACTATCATGGCGTAATGGCGCCGCACCCTGATCTTACGGATCAGCAGATCGCGGATGTACTGACCTATGTAAGGAATAGTTTTGGCAATAAGGCCACGGCTGTGACGCCCGGGGAGGTGAAGGTGGTGAGGGCTGCAAACCCGGCCCCCGCGCAGTAACATTTTTTGTTATAGTTTTGGGGATACATGAAACGCATTTTGTTTATAGACAGAGATGGTACCCTGATCAGGGAGGCTCCGCCGACCTACCAGATCGATTCTTTTGAGAAGCTGGAATTTTACCCGGATATGTTTGAGTATATGAGCCGGATCGCCCGGGAGTTCGACTACGAGCTGCTGATGGTGACCAACCAGGATGGGCTGGGAACGGCGTCGTTTCCGGAGGACAGTTTTTGGCCGGTGCAGAATTTTGTGCTGAAGACGCTGGAAGGAGAGGGGGTGAAGTTTGGCGGGGTCTTTATCGACAAAAGTTTTCCGGAGGAAGGGAAGGCGACGCGCAAGCCGGGTACGGGGATGCTGACGAAGTATCTCAATAACGCCGACTATGATCTGGCCAATTCCTTTGTGATAGGGGACCGGATCACCGACGTGCAGCTGGCGAAGAACCTGGGGTGCAAGGCAATATGGCTGAAGGTCGATGAGAATTTGGGGGGGGCGGAGATCAGCGACGCGCGCGATGTGCTGGAGTCGTCCATTGCGCTGGAGACGCCGCACTGGAGCAAGATCTATGAATTTCTCCGGCTTGGGCTGCGCCGGGTGGTACACGAGAGGAATACGAGCGAGACGCAGATAAAGATCGATCTGAATGTCGACGGCGCCGGGAAATCGACGATCATTACTGGTCTGGGATTTTTCGATCATATGCTGGAGCAGATCGCGAAGCATGGAAAAATGGACCTGGCTATTCGGGTCAATGGAGACCTGCATATCGACGAGCATCATACCATCGAGGATACGGGTATTGCGCTGGGCGAGGCGTTTGCAAAGGCGCTGGCGGACAAGCGGGGGATGGAACGGTATGGGTTTGCGCTGCCGATGGATGAGGCGGATGCGAAGGTGCTGATCGATTTCGGTGGTCGCAACTGGATCGTGTGGGATGCGGAGTTCAGGAGGGAATTGATCGGCGAGGTGCCTACGGAGATGTTCTTTCATTTTTTCAAGTCGTTCTCGGACGGGGCCCGGTGTAATCTGAATGTAGAGTGCAAGGGAGAGAATGAGCACCACAAGATAGAGGCGATCTTCAAGGCGTTCGCGAAGGCGATACGGATGGCGGTCAAGCGGGATCCGCTGAGTAATTATCTGCCGAGTACGAAGGGAGTCTTATAGTCTGAAGAATATTTTTTTCCGGTAGAGGAAATAGCACAGCCCCCATTCACATGCGAAGATGGTGA
>Ga0207639_10001128_pt1 | contig 18159 bp, 17 predicted proteins | sample KBSCornC32_FD_184299 | JGI IMG/M metagenome (GOLD analysis project Ga0207639, IMG submission 184299) | Corn rhizosphere microbial communities from Kellogg Biological Station, Michigan, USA - KBS Corn C3-2 (SPAdes) (version 2) | ecosystem: Host-associated > Plants > Roots > Rhizosphere > Soil ...
ATCGCGACGAGGGCGGTGCGTTCCCCGATCCGATCGTGAACCTCGCATGGAAGTACGTGCGTGCCGACAGCCCGGCGCCGGACGAACTCGCGCGCGAGTATTCGGGCAGCGCGCTGAAGGACCTCGCCGATCCGAAGGACCCGACCAAGGTCGTGCGCAAGGCTGGCGAGCAACTCGCGGGATTCGCCGAGCTGCGCGACGACGGCAGTACGTCGAGCGGCTGCTGGATCTTCTGCGGCGCGTGGGGACCGACCGGCAACCTGATGGCGCGTCGCGACAGTTCCGACCCGACCGGCATCGGACAGACGATCAACTGGGCGTGGTCGTGGCCGGCGAACCGACGCGTGCTCTACAACCGCGCCTCGTGCGATCCGTCGGGCAAGCCGTTCAACCCGGAGCGCAAGCTCGTCGGCTGGAACGGCAGCACGTGGGGCGGCGCGGACATCCCGGACTTCAAGGCGGACGAGAATCCGGCCGGCGGCATGGGCCCGTTCATCATGAATCCCGAAGGCGTCGCGCGCTTCTTCGCGCGCGGGGCGATGGCCGAGGGGCCGTTCCCGGAGCACTACGAGCCGTTCGAGACGCCGCTCGGCAGGAACCTGCTCAACCCCGACCAGCCGCAGGCGATCAGCAATCCCGCCGCGCGCGTGTTCAAGGACGATCGCGAGGCGTTCGGCAAGGCCGAACAGTTCCCGCACGTGGCGACGACGTATCGCCTCACCGAGCACTTCCACTACTGGACCAAGCACGTCCGCCTCAACGCGATCCTGCAGCCGGAGCAGTTCGTCGAGATCGGCGAAGCGCTCGCGAAGGAAGTCGGCGTCGAGAACGGCGGGCGCGTGAAGGTGAGTTCCAACCGCGGCCATATCGTCGCGGTCGCGATGGTGACCAAGCGCATCAAGGCGCTCACCATCGACGGCCGCACCGTGCACACGGTCGGCATCCCGATCCACTGGGGTTTCACCGGCGTGGCGAAGGCGGGCTTCCTCGCCAATTCGCTGACACCCGTGGTCGGCGACGGCAACTCGCAGACGCCCGAGTTCAAGTCGTTCCTGGTCAAGGTCGAGAAGGCTTGAGGAGCACGCCATGGCACTGCAATCGCTCGACATCGTGCGCCGCTCCGCCACCACCACGCCGTCGCCGCAGGCGCGCGAGGCGCATGCCGGCGAGGTCGCCAAGCTCATCGACGTGACCAAGTGCATCGGCTGCAAGGCCTGCCAGGTCGCGTGCATGGAATGGAACGACCTCCGCGACGAGATCGGCAGCTGCACCGGCCACTACGACAACCCGGCCGACCTCAGCGAGCACAGCTGGACGCTCATGCGTTTCAGCGAACACGAGACCGCGGCCGGCGACCTAGAATGGCTGATCCGCAAGGACGGCTGCATGCACTGCGCCGATCCGGGTTGCCTCAAGGCGTGTCCCGCGCCCGGCGCGATCGTGCAGTACGCCAACGGCATCGTCGATTTCCACGAGGAGAACTGCATCGGTTGCGGCTACTGCGTGACCGGCTGCCCGTTCAATGTCCCACGCATCTCCAAGCGCGATCACAAGGCCTACAAGTGCACGCTGTGCTCGGACCGCGTCTCGGTCGGCCTCGAGCCCGCGTGCGTGAAGACCTGCCCGACCGGCGCGATCGTGTTCGGCACCAAGGACGACATGAAGCAGCACGCGGCCGAGCGCATCGAGGATCTAAAGTCGCGCGGCTTCGAGCACGCCGGCCTTTACGATCCCGCGGGCGTCGGCGGCACCCACGTGATGTACGTGCTGCACCACGCCGACCAGCCGGAACTCTACGCGAACCTGCCGGCCGAGCCGAAGATCAGCGCGATGGTCGGCCTGTGGAAGGGCATGAGCAAGCCGCTCGCGCTGCTCGCGATCGCGGCGACCGCGTTCGCCGGCTTCCTGCACTACATCGGCATCGGCCCGAACGAAGTCGACGAAGACGACGAGGACGCCGCGCGGCGCGAGATGGAGGAAACACGATGAGCGCGCGCAACCCGCCGGAAATCGTCCGCTATCGCACCTCGACGCGGATCAACCACTGGATCGTCGCGATCAGCTTCGTACTGCTCGCGCTGTCCGGCCTCGCGCTGTTCCACCCGTCGCTGTTCTGGCTCGGCAACCTGTTCGGCGGCGGTACCTGGACGCGCATCCTGCACCCGTTCATCGGCGTGTTCATGGTCGTCGCGTTCGCGCTGCTCGCGTTCGCCGTCGGCGGCGCCAACCGCATGGAGCGGCGCGACTGGCAGTGGCTGCGCGGCTGGCGCGACGTCGTCGGCAACCACGAGCAGGACCTGCCTGAAGTCGGCCGCTACAACGCGGGGCAGAAGCTGCTGTATTTCCTCATCGTGCTCTGCCTCCTCGCGCTGCTGCTTTCGGGTATCGTGATCTGGCGCGCGTACTTCTCTCTGCTGTTCCCGATCGGACTGATCCGCCTCGCCGCCGTCGTGCACGCGGTCGCCGCGACCGTGCTGATCTGCGCGATCGTCGTGCACGTCTACGCGGCGATCTGGGTCAAGGGGTCGGTGCGCGCGATGACGCGCGGTACCGTTACGCCGGGCTGGGCCTGGAAGCACCACCACGCCTGGTTCCGCGACGTCCTGCGTGGCGGCGGTCGCGAGTAGCGCAGAAATCGCTGGACCGCCGCCCGCGCTGCGGCGAGGATAGGGCGAGTGCCGTCGACCGGACCCGCCGTGCCGCAGCGCATCCTCGAACCCGGCCAGATCGAAACCGCAGGGCAGCGCGCGACGCCGCGCGTGCGCCTGCCCGCGCGTGACCGCGTATTCGCGCGCCGTGCAGCGCGCCTGCGCCAACGTGCGACGGCGCACCCGCTTGCCGACTATCTGCGCTTGCTCGCGATCGTGTCCGACGCGCAGCAGCGCGCACTCGCCGGATTCAGCGTCTCGCCGCCGTCCGCGGCGCAGATTGCGAGGGCGCGCGAGCACGCGATGCCGCCGTTGCTCGCGTCAGGCTGGCCGCGCGAGCCGCGCTGGCACGACGTCGTGCACGACATCGCCGGTTCGCTCGGCGCGGCCGACGGCATGCCTGCCGCCGTCGGCGATCTTGCGGCGCGACTGCGCAGTGCGCCTGCGGCGTGGCTCGAGCAGCAGGCGGACGCGCTGCTCGCCGCGCGTGCCGGCGCGATCGACGTCGCCGCGGCGCCGGTCGTGATGGCTGCGCTCCAGGTGTACTTCGTCGCTTCGACGGCCGCGTTCACCGCCGCCGACGTGCCCCCGCTCGACGTGCGCACGGTCTGCCCGCTGTGCGGCAGTGCGCCGGTCGCGAGCATCGTCGCCGCGCAGGGGCCGCATGCGGGCCAACGCTTCCTGCACTGCGCGTTGTGCGCGACCGAATGGCATCGCGTGCGCGTGCAGTGCACGCATTGCGGCGCCGGCGGCAAGGACATCGCGTATCGGACGCTCGCGCGCCGCGACGTGGTCGACGACATCGCCGTCGCCGACGCGGAGGCCGTGCGCGCGGAAACCTGCGACGCCTGCCACGCCTATCGCAAGATCCTCTACGAGGAGCGCGACACCGCGGTCGAGGCCGTCGCCGACGATCTCGCGAGCCTCGCGCTCGACCTCCTGCTGGCGGAAGACGGCTATCACCGCGCGAGCGGCAATCCGCTGCTCTGGCAAGGGACCGGGGGATGACCGTGGCGCCGGCCGGGGCACGAACGCTCGCCGTGCCCGGCGACATTCCCGCGCTCGATCGCCTGCTCAACGACGCCGTGTTCGCGGCGTTGCTCGCCGCGTACGGGCGCACCGAAGTGACGGCCGCGCTGCGCGGCGCGCTCGACGCGTTGCGCGCGCGCGTCGTCGACGGTGGCGTGCCGATCGCACAGGCGGGCGCTCCGGCAATCGCGGCCGACGTCGCCGCGGCCCTCGACGCGCGCCATCGACGCGCGCTGCGTCGCGTGTTCAACCTGTCCGGCACGGTGCTGCACACGAACCTCGGGCGCGCGACGCTGCCGCAGGCCGCGATCGATGCGCTGGTCGATGCAGCGGCCGCTCCGGTCAACCTCGAGTTCGACCTCGGCTCGGGAGCGCGCGGCGATCGCGACCGCGTCGTCGAAGCGCTGCTGTGCGAACTCACCGGCGCCGAGGCCGCGACGGTCGTCAACAACAACGCGGCTGCGGTCCTGCTCGTACTCGCGGCGCTGGCGAACCGGCGCGAAGTGATCGTCTCGCGCGGCGAACTCGTCGAGATCGGCGGCTCGTTCCGCATTCCCGACGTGATGCGCACCGCCGGCGCGCGCCTGCGCGAAGTCGGCACGACCAACCGCACGCACGCGGCCGACTACGCCGACGCGATCGGGCTGCGCACGGCTGCACTCATGAAGGTGCACACGAGCAACTACGTCGTCAGCGGCTTCACCGCGAGCGTCGGCGCCGCCGCGCTCGCGGCGATCGCCCACGCGAGCGGGCTGCCGCTGATCGTCGACCTCGGCAGTGGCAGCCTCGTCGATCTCGGCGATTTCGGCTTGCCGCGCGAGCCGGTGGTGCGCGACGTGCTGGCGGCGGGCGCCGACCTCGTCACGTTCAGCGGCGACAAGCTGCTCGGTGGACCGCAGGCCGGGCTCGTCGTCGGTCGCGCTGCGCTCGTGCAGCGCATCAAGCGCCATCCGCTCAAGCGTGCGTTGCGCGTCGGCAAGCTCACGCTCGCCGCGCTCGAACCGGTGCTCGCCCTGTATCGGGCTCCCGAACGGCTCGCCGCCCGACTGCCGACGCTGCGTGCGCTCACGCGCGCAGCGGCCGCGATCGAGGCGCAGGCGCTGCGCCTCGCACCCGCGTTGCGCGATGTGCTCGGCGAGCGCTGCGAGGTCACGGTCGTCGCGATGGAGAGCCAGATCGGCAGCGGCGCGCTGCCGACGGCCACGCTCGCGAGCCACGGCTTCGCGATCCGCATGCAGCGTCGCGGCGGTGGCCTCGATCGCCTCGACGCGGCGCTGCGCGCACTGCCGCGTGCCGTCGTCGGGCGCATCGCCGACCGCACGCTGTGGCTCGACCTGCGCTGCCTCGACGAATCCGACGAGGCGGCATTCGTCGCGCAACTCGCGCGGCTGTCGCCATGATCGTCGGCACCGCGGGACACATCGACCACGGCAAGTCGACGCTCGTGCGGACGCTCACCGGCGTCGACACCGACCGCCTCCGGGAAGAGAAGGAGCGCGGCATCTCGATCGAGCTCGGCTACGCCTACCTGCCGCTCGACGCCGACGGCGGCGACGCCGATCCCGTGCTCGGGTTCGTCGACGTTCCCGGCCACGAGCGGCTCGTGCACACGATGGTGGCGGGAGCGAGCGGCATCGAGTTCGCCCTGCTCGTGGTCGCGGCCGACGACGGCGTGATGCCGCAGACACGCGAGCACGTCGCGATCCTCGACCTGCTCGGTATCGCCGACGGCGTCGTCGCGATCGCCAAGGCCGATCGCGTCGATCCGCTGCGCGTCGAGCAGGTGCGCGCCGATGTCGCCGCACTGCTCGCGCCGACCGGCCTGCACGGCGCGGCGATGTTCCCGCTGGATGCACGCAGCGCGGATGATGCGGGCGTACGCGCGCTGCACGAGCACCTCGCATGCGCCGCTCGCAGCCGACGCGCGCGCCGCAGCGACGCGTTCTTCCGGCTCGCGATCGATCGCGTGTTCAGCCTCGCCGGCCACGGCACGATCGTCACGGGTACGGTGCACGCGGGCGAGGTGCACGTTTCCGATGGCCTGGTCGCGATGCCCGCGCGCGCGCCCGTGCGCGTGCGCGGCCTGCATGCGCAGAACCGCGAGGCGACGACGGGCCGGCTCGGCCAGCGCTGCGCGCTGAACCTCAGCGGCATCGAGAAGAGTGCGCTCGCGCGTGGCGACTGGGTTGCCGACGCGCGTGCGTTCGCGCCGTCGCCGCGCATCGACGTGCGCCTGCGTTCCCTCGCCGGCGTGCGTGGCTCGTGGGCCGACTGGACGCCCGTGCACGTGCACCTCGGTACCGCGCATCGCCCCGCGCACGTCGTGCGACTGGACGAAGCAGTCGATGGCGCGCAGCGCGTGCAGCTCGTGTTCGACGCGCCGGTCTGCGCGTGTGCGGGCGACCGCTTCATCATCCGCGACGCACAAGCCCGCACGACGATCGGTGGCGGCGTCGTGCTCGATGCACAAGCGCCCGCTCGGCGGCGCCGCAGCGAGGCGCGCCGCGCCCAGCTCGACGCGATCGAGCGCATGCTCGCGGGCGAAGGCGTCGCGCCGCTCGTGCGCGCGGCACCGTGCGGACTGCGCATCGACGAGCTCGAGCGGCGTACGGGACGATCCCTCGACGTCGATGTGCTGCCTGGCGACGTGCGCGTGTTCGGCAGCGGCTCGCACCGCTACGTGATCGACGATGCGCACTGGCAGGCGCTGCGCGCGGTGGTCGTGGGCGTGCTCGATGCCCATCACGCCGTCGCGCCGGACGATCCCGGTCTCGACCGCGGGCGGTTGCGGCGCATGGCCGTCCCGGCGCTGGCCGACGAGGCATGGCGCACGATCGCCGACGAACTCCTGCGCGACGGCAGCGTCGCACGTAGCGGCCCGTGGCTGCATCGGCCCGGACATCGCGTCGAACCGAGCGAAGCGGAACTCGCGCTGGCAGCACGGATCGAGCCCGTGCTCGTCACCGGGCACTTCGAGCCGCCGTGGGTGCGTGACCTCGCCGTCCAGTTCGGTTTTCGCGAGGACCACGTGCGATGCGTCTTGCGCAAGGTCGCCGCTCGGGGCGATTGCCACCAGGTCGTGCACGACCTGTTCTACGCGGACGCGTGCGTGCGCGAGCTCGCCGACGTGCTGCGCACGCTCGCCGAACGCGACGGATCCGTCGGCGCCGCCGCGTTCCGCGACGCGATCGGCACCGGTCGCAAGCGTGCGATCCAGATCTTGGAGTTCTTCGATCGCGTTGGCTACACTCGACGCGTCCGCGATGCACACGTGCTGCGTGCCGACAGCGGGTGGAACGGCGGCCGCGGCGTCGATGCAGGGAAGGCATGCGCATCCGGTGATGCGGCTGGGCTTCAAACCCAGTGGGGGGCGTCAGCCGCTTCCCGGTAGGTTCGACTCCTGCTGCCTTCCGCCAGTTGTTTGTGCGATCGTCCATGATCGCTGCTTCGATGGTGAGGTGCCGCATGTCATCGGCCCTGTGAACTCCGGAGTTCAACGCGGCCATCCATGGCCGCACTTTTCAAATGCAGCACGCTCCGATTGTTCGAGTACAGCGCGCTCCGATTGTGCGGGCGCGCCTAATGATCGGAACCCTGCGCTCCGTCGGAGAGAGCTCGCCAGGAAATGCGGTCGTGGCGACCGTGCGCCTTTCAAGTCACTTCGGTCGAGGTGATGTGGTAGGTGAATGATGCCGGGGCGAGGCTGTCGAGGCGGCGCTGGCCCGTCCGGCCTTGCGGGTACATGAGGAACGGGAGCGGGCGTTCCTCGCCGGGCAGCATCACGTCGTGGCCGTGGTTGTAGACGATCCAGTTCATTTCCCACGTTCCGAACATCGATGCGCGTGCCGCCCGCACTTTCGGGCTGTCCATTGCACTGCCGCCATCCTCCTCCAGGACCACCTTGCGCACGTCGGCGGGATCGACGGGGATCCAGCCACGATCTTCGACGTGGAACTCAGCCCGGCAATGCTGGGACTTGCTGACGTCGCCGGCCCGGCCGAGGCAGTGGTAGCCGAGGCGCGAGGCCGCGATGCGCACGCCGTAGGCGTCGCGCGCGGGGATACCGGAAGCGCGCGCGAGCGCGACGAACAGCGCATTGATGTCGGCGCACTTTCCGCCGAGGTGGCCGCTTTCCAGCATGCTGGCGACGTCGCCGACACCGCAGCCGGCGACGCTCGCGTCGCGATTGGTGTTCTCGACGACCCATTCGTAGATCGCGCGCGCCTTGTCCACGTCGCCGTCATGGCCGGTCGTGATGCGACGTGCCGTGTCGGCGACGATGCCGCCCGTCGGCAGCAGGCGAGTCGGACGAAGGTAGTGCTGCAAGGCCTGGTGCGATTCGACGCGACGGTGTGCCGTCGGCCGGGCCGCGCGCGTGATGTCGCGGTCGCGCGTCTGCACGCGGGTCGTCAACGTGACGGGACCGACGTCGCCGCGCGGCCACTCGACCGCGAGCAGGCGTACGTCGTCGCCCGGGACATCGATGAGCCGCACCTGCGCGCCGGGCGCATCCCACTGCGTCGCGAGGACGCGCTGATAGTCGCCCGCTTCACGCAGCGGTACTGGCAGCCACAGGCGGGTCGGTCCCGCCGGGTCGGCGACGTCGACGCGCGTGACGACGTCGAAGCTGCGCCAGCCGCCGGCAGCGCAGGCGGGGTGGATCGCCAGGGCGGCGGGAGCGAGCGTGGCACAGGCCAGGAAATTGCGGCGTTTCATCGGCGGCTCCTCGTACGGGGCGCGGAAAGCGGCAATCTGATGCACTATACGATCGCCTCGAAGGCGGTGACAGGAGCGGTGCCGTGACATCGACCAAAGTAGGGGCCGAACCACGCCTGACGTCGCTGTCGCACGGCGGCGGCTGCGGCTGCAAGATCGCGCCGGGCGTGCTCGCCGACCTGCTGCGCGAATCGGTGCCGCCGGTGCATGCGGCGCTGCTGGTCGGGCGCGAGACGTCGGACGACGCCGCGGTCTACCGCCTCGACGATGCGCGCGCGATCGTCGCGACGACCGATTTCTTCATGCCGATCGTCGACGATCCGTACGATTTCGGCCGCATCGCGGCGACCAACGCGTTGTCCGACGTCTATGCGATGGGTGGTTCGCCGCTGTTCGCGCTCGCGATCGTCGGCATGCCGATCAAGGTGCTGCCGCCGCGGACGATCCGCGAGATCCTGCGCGGCGGCGAGGCGGTCTGCGCGAGCGCGGGCATTCCGGTCGCGGGCGGTCACAGCATCGATTCGGTCGAGCCGATCTACGGGCTCGCGGCGATCGGGCTCGTAGATCCGCGCCGCATGAAGCGCAACAGCGGCGCACGCGCCGGCGACGTGCTCGTGCTCGGCAAGCCGCTCGGCGTCGGCATCCATTCCGCCGCGTTCAAGAAGGACGCGCTCGACGCGCCGGCCTATCGCGAGATGATCGCGCTGGCGACGCGGCTCAACGACGTCGGCCCCGCGCTCGCCGCGCTCGACGGCGTGCATGCGCTCACCGACGTGACCGGTTTCGGGCTGCTCGGGCACCTGGTCGAGGTCTGCCGCGGCAGCGGCGTGCGCGCGTCGGTGCGCTTGCGCGACGTGCCGTTGATGGCCGCGACCGCCGCGCTCGCGCGGGGGGGCTACGTCACGGGCGCGTCGCAGCGCAACGCGCGCTCGTTCGACGGCGAGATCGTATTCGATGCCGGTGTCGACGCGATCGCGCAGGCGATCCTGTTCGACCCGCAGACGTCGGGCGGCCTGCTCGTGGCGTGCGCGCCGGACGCGGCGGACGACGTACTGCGCACGTTCCACGCGGCCGGCTTCGCGGCGGCCGCCGTGATCGGCGAAATGGCGGAAGGCGCCGGGGTGGCCGTCGCCTGATCGTCAGCGCGGATCGTCGAGGGGCAGCACCGAGGTCGTGTCGCCCTTGCGACGCGCCTGGGCGATCTGCGTGCCGTGCACGAGGAAGTAGACGTTCTCGGCGATGTTGGTCGCGTGGTCGCCGATGCGCTCGAGGTTCTTCGCCATGAACAGCAGGTGCGTGCACGGCGTGATGTTGCGCGGGTCTTCCATCATGTAGGTGAGCAGCTCGCGGAACAGGCCGGTGTATTGCTCGTCGAGCTCCTCGTCGCGCGCCCAGGCGTCGAGGGCCTGGTTCGCGTCGTAGGTGCGGTAGGCGTCGAGGACGTCCTCGACCAGCGACTGGGCGAGGCGCGCGAGGCGTGGCAGCGCGGTCACGAGTTGCACCGGCGCCGACTGGTTCAGCACGATCGAGCGCTTGGCGACGTTCGCGGCGTAGTCGCCGATGCGCTCGATGTCGGTGGCGATGCGCAGCGCGGCGAGGATTTCGCGCAGGTCGCGCGCCATCGGCTGGCGCAGCGCGAGCAGGCGCACGACGTCGTGGCTGACTTCGTGCTCGAGCGCGTCGATCGTCGCATCGTTGTGCACGATCTTCGACGCCGCGTGGCTGTCGCGCGCCATCACCGCGTCGACGGCGGCCTCGAGCTGGGCGAGGGCGAGCTGGCCCATGCGCTGCAGCTCGCCGGTCAGGCGCTTGAGCTCGTCGTCGTAGCTCTTGACGATGTGGTCGTGGGTCTGCGGCGTCACGTTCATGCGGTTGCCTTGTCGATCGTTGTGCGGGCGTCGTCGAACGCGCCGGTCAGCCGAAACGGCCGGTGATGTAGTCCTCGGTCTGCGTCTTGGTCGGCTTGGTGAACAGGGTTTCCGTTTCGCCGAACTCGACCAGCTCGCCGAGATACATGAACGCGGTGTAGTCGGAGCAGCGTGCGGCCTGCTGCATGTTGTGCGTGACGATCGCGATCGTGAAGTCGTTCTTCAGTTCCGAGATCAGCTGCTCGATCTTGCCGGTCGCGATCGGATCGAGGGCCGAGGTCGGCTCGTCGAGCAGGATCACTTCCGGCCGCAGCGCGATCGCGCGCGCGATGCACAGGCGCTGCTGCTGGCCGCCGGAGAGGCCGAGCGCGCTCTGCTTGAGCTTGTCCTTGACCTCGCCCCACAACGCGCCCTGCGTGAGCGCCTGCTCGACGCGCACATCCATCTCGCTCTTCGGCAACTTCTCGTAGTGGCGGATGCCGTAGGCGATGTTGTCGTAGATCGACATCGGGAACGGCACCGGTTTCTGGAACACCATGCCGACCTTCGAGCGCAGGCGGTTGAGCGGGAAGCGCGGGTCGAGGATGTTGTCGCCGTCGAGCAGCACTTCACCCTTCGCCTCGAGCTTCGGATAGATCGAGTAGATGCGATTGAACACGCGCAGCAGGGTCGACTTGCCGCAACCGGACGGGCCGATCAGCGCGGTCACGCGCTTCTCGGCGATCTCGAAGTTCACGCTCTTCAACGCGTGAAAGCCGTTGTAGTAGAAGTCGAGGTTGCGCGCGGCCATCTTCGGGCGCGCTCCGGTGGCGGGAGCGGCCGCGGCAGCGGGAGCCGCGGAGGCGGCGACGGCGAAATGGGCGTCAGTCATGGCTGGCCTTGTTGCGGAGCAGGATCGCGCGGGAGAGGAGGCTGAGCAGCAGCACGAACAGGGTGACGACGAACGCGCCGGCCCAGGCGAGCGCGTGCCACGAATCGTAAGGGCTCATCGCGTACTGGAAGATGACGACCGGCACGCTCGCCATCGGCTGCGACAGGTCGTGCGTCCAGTACTGATTGTTGAGTGCGGTGAACAGCAGCGGCGCGGTCTCGCCGCTGATGCGAGCGAGCGCGAGCAGCACGCCGGTAACGATGCCGGGCAGGGCGGAGCGGTACAGCACCTGCATCGTCACCTTCCACTGCGGCACGCCGAGCGAGAGCGCGGCTTCGCGCATCGTGCTCGGCACGAGCTGGAGCATCTCGTCGGTCGTGCGCACGACCACTGGCAGCACGATCAGCGCGAGCGAGAGCGCGCCGGCGTAGCCCGAGAAATGCCCGCTCGTGCGCACGACGAGCGTGTAGACGAACAGGCCGAGCACGATCGACGGCGCCGACAGCAGGATGTCGTTGACGAAGCGGATCGCCTCGCCGATCGGATGCTTGCGCGCGTATTCGGCGAGGTAAGTGCCCGCGGCGACGCCGATCGGCGTACCGATCAGGATCGCTCCGAGGCTCATGATCGCGCTGCCGAACAGCGCATTGGCGAGGCCGCCGTCGGAACCCGGCGGCGGCGTCATCTGGGTGAACAGGCTCGGCTTCATCGCAGCCAGCCCGGTGCGCAGCGTGGTCCAGAGGATCCACACGAGCCAGAACAGGCCGAACAGCGTGGCGAGGCCGGACAGTCCGAGCGCGATCGCGTTCTTGACGCGTCGGTTGCGGTAGAGGCGGTCGGACACCGCGTGCGTCGAGGCGTTCACTTCGCACCCTCCTGGCGGGACAGGCGACGCAGCATGAGTTTCGCCGCCGCGAGGACGAAGAAGGTCACGATGAACAACAGGAAGCCGAGCGCGATCAGCGACGAGCGGTAGATGTCCGAATCGGCTTCGGTGAATTCATTGGCGATCGTCGCGGCGATCGAGTTGCCGGGCATCAGCAGCGAGGCGGTGAGCTGGTGCGCGTTGCCGAGCACGAAGGTGACCGCCATCGTCTCGCCGAGCGCGCGGCCGAGGCCGAGGAAGATGCCACCGATGACCGCCGAACGCGTGTACGGCAGCACGATGTCCCATACCACTTCGGTGGTGGTCGAGCCGAGCGCGTAGGCCGACTCCTTGAGGCGCGTCGGCACGGTGAGGAACACCTCGCGCATGACCGACGAGATGAACGGGATCACCATGATCGCGAGCACGATGCCCGCGGTGAGCATGCCTATGCCGAGCGGCGGGCCGGTGAACAGCGGGCCGATCAGCGGCAGCGCGCCGATGTGGTCGTTGAGCCACGGGCTCACGTACTCGCCCATCAGCGGCACGAACACGAACAGGCCCCACATGCCGTAGATGATCGACGGGATGCCGGCGAGCAGTTCGATCGCGGCGCCGACCGGGCCGCGCATCCAGTTCGGCGCGACTTCGGTGAGGAACAGCGCGATGCCGAAGCTCACCGGCACGGCGATGATCATCGCGATGAGCGCGGTGACGAGCGTGCCGTAGATCGGCACGAGCGCGCCGAAGTGGTGGTTGACCGCGTCCCACTCGGTCGAGAAGAGGAAGCCGAGGCCGAACGTCGAGAACGCTTCGCGCCCGCCCCAGAGCATCGACAGCGCCGCGCCCGCTAGCGCGAGCAGCACGAAGATGCCGGCCGCCGTGACGATCCAGCGGAACGCGCCGTCGGCGCGCGCATCGCGTGCGTTGCGGCGGTCCGCATCGACGATCGCGGCGGTGATCGTCGTGGTGATAGCGCTGCTGTTGGCGGCCATGATGTGCGGTCGTTCGCGTGTGGAGGATTGCCCGCCGTGGGGACGGGAAAGGGGATGGCGTCGGCGGTGACGTGGACCGCAACGCCATCCCCGTCCGTACCTTCCTCGCGGAAGGATCCGGGTGCGAAGGGATCAGAGCTTGATCTGCGCCTGCCAGTAGGCTTCGATCTGCTCGGTCAGGCCCTTCGGCAGCGGCACGTAGTCGAGTTCCTCGGCCTGCTTGCCGCCGTTCTCGTAGGCCCACTTGAAGAAGTCGAGCGCGGCCTTGGTGCCGGCGCTGTTCTTCGGCTGCTTGTAGACGAGGATGAAGTTGGTCGCGGTGATCGGCCAGGAGTTCTCGCCCGGCGCGTTCGTGATGACGAGGAAGAAGTCCTTCGCGTTCTTCCAGTCGGCGCTCGCGGCAGCGGCCTGGAAGCTGGTCAGGCTCGGCTGCACGAACTGGCCCGCGGCGTTCTGCACCGAGGCGTAGGTCATCTTGTTCTGCAGCGCGTAGGCGAGCTCGACATAGCCGATCGAACCCTTGATCTGCTTGACGTACGCGGCGACGCCTTCGTTGCCCTTGCCGCCGACGCCGATCGGCCACGACACGGCCGTGCCTTCACCGACCTTCGACTTCCATTCCGGCGACACCTTCGACAGGTAGTTGACGAAGTTGAACGTCGTGCCCGAACCGTCCGAACGATGCACGACCGTGATCGCGCCGTCCGCCAGCTTGATGTCCGGGTTGATCTGCGCGATCGCCGGATCGTTCCACTTGGTGACCTTGCCCTGGAAGATGTCGGCGAGCAGCGGACCGGTGAAGCGGATCTTGCCCGCGTCGACGCCTTCGATGTTGACGACCGGCACGACGCCGCCGATCACCGACGGGAACTGCGCGAGGCCCGCGTCGTCGAGTTCCTTCGGGTCGAGCGGCTTGTCCGACGAACCGAAGATGACCGTGCCGGCCTTGATCTGCGCGATGCCACCGCCGGAGCCGATCGACTGGTAGTTGATCTTGTTGCCGGTGGCGTTGTTGTAGCTGTCCGACCACTTCGACAGGATCGGATAGATGAACGTGGCGCCGGCGCCGGTGATGTCGGCGGCCTGCGCGGATGCGGCGCCGATCACGGTGGCGAGACCGGCGACGACGAAGCGGGACTTGATCGAGTTGAACACGCGGGACTCCTCACATGAAAAGGCGGACCGGCTTTGTGCCGACGCCGCGCTTTTTAGGCCCGCGGAATTGCAGAACGATGAGAGATTTGTGACAGAAAGGTTTCGCAGACAGCTCGACGACAGGCTGTCCGGGGCGAATATCCCTGTTATTCAGCGATTTGCGTCACAAACTTCGATGGCTCGAATATGACGGATTCTTGCAATCAGTCGCCGCCGATCGTGTCCGGGCCATCGCCGGTGGTCTTTTCGTAACGGCCCTTGCCGACCTTGCGGTACTGCGTGAAACCGTTCTTCGCGAGATGGCCTTCACGCAGCAGGTGTGCGCCGCCCGTGGCGATCGCAGGTGCGCCGAGCACACGCCGGACCGGCGCGCCGCAGGCCGTGCAGTGCGTGAGGGCGGCGTCGGACAGGCGCTCGAGGCGCTCGAAGCCGTAGCAGCAGAGCGCGCAGCCGGGTGGTTCGAGCGGGACGTATTCGTGGATCGGCATGGCAGGATCGAAGATGCGCCCTCGGCGCTGCGGTATCAAGCGAGCCGGCTTGGGCCTGCCGCATCGGCCGGATCTTCTCCGGCCGATGCGCGCGATCGATTCTCTCAGGACTTCGTGACGGTCAGCCCATACGACGCCGCCGCGCCCTTGACCGCCGCGCCTTGGGTCATGAACACGCGGATCGTATAGGTGCCGTCGGCATTCGCCTTGACGTCCGTGCGCGTACGACCCTCCGTCTCCTTCTGCTGGGCGCCCGGCGGGAAGACGTTGAAATAGGTCACGCGGCTCTTGCCGTCGTCGATCGCGACGGTGCAGCTCTCGCCACTCTTGAGGTCGATCGTGTAGTTGCGCACGACGTCGTCCGGTCCCTTGAGCTTGCCCTTGGCCGTCGCGTGCCCGTCCTTGGCGAACGCGAGCGCCTGCGGCGCATCCTTCGCCTTGGCCGCGTCTTTCGCCACGTCCTTGGCGACGGCGACGAGCGGCAGGGCGAGCGCCGCGGCGGCGGCGAAGGCGACGAAACGGCGACGGCTGGACGAAGCGATGGGCATGGATGATTCTCCGATGACGGAACCGAAACGGGTGCTCAGGCGAAGGCGGGCATCGCGCGGGCGGATTCTTCGAACTGTCTCCAGCGATTGACGATGTCGCAGAACAGCTGCGCGGTGCGCTCGGTGTCGTACACCGCCGAATGCGCCTCGCGCGGATCCCAGCTGCGACCGGAGGCCTCGACCGCGCGACTCAGCACGGTCTGGCCGTAGGCGAGGCCGGCGAGCGACACGGTGTCGAAGCAGCTGAAGGGATGGAACGGGCTGCGCTTGTGGTCGGTGCGCCGGATCGCCGCGTTGAGGAACGCGAGGTCGAACGCGGCATTGTGGCCGACGAGGATCGCGCGCTGGCAGTCGCTCTCTCGCATCGCCACGCGGATCGGCCGGAACACGAGATCGAGCGCTTCCTTCTCGGGCAGCGCGCCGCGCAGCGGATGGGTCGGGTCGATGCCGGTGATTTCGAGCGAGCGCGGATCGAGCAGCGAACCGGCGAACGGCTCGACGTGCGTCGACACGACCGGCTCGGCGCGCACGACACCGTCCGCATCCATGCGGATCGTCGATACCGCGATCTCGAGCAGGGCATGGCGCTCGCTGTCGAAGCCGCCGGTCTCGACATCGACGATCACCGGGAGAAAGCCACGGAAACGTTGCGCCATGCGCGTGGCGGACGGGGAACTGCTGGTCATCTCCGCAGCATAGCAAGGTGCGGCGGTGCCTGCCGCCGCGGCCACGCCCGCCGTGCGTTCAGGGCGTGCGCAGCGCACCCGCCGGCGCGACCGCCCGGCGGCGGCCGGCGATCGCGAGCAGCAGCGCGAGCACGAGCAGGGCGATGCCGAACGTCGGCAGCAGCATGAGGAACGGCACGCCGAGCACGGCCGCAGCGAGCGACCAGGCGAGCGGATCATCGATCGCCGCGCGCGGCCCGTTCGCGCCGACCAGCCGCGAGAGCAAATGGTCGAGGCTGAACTTGCCGGCGCCGCCGAAGATGAGCGGCAGCAGCATCACGGCGAACAGCAGCGGCAGCTTGAAGTTGCCGTGGCCCATGTCCTTGATCGCGTAGCCCTTGGCGAGATCGCTCCACATCGACCACATGTCGGGCCAGTGCACGGCGGCGGTCGCGACGAAGGTGACGAACAGCAGCGCGAACGCGGCGACGCGCGTGCCGAGGCCGAGCCAGAGCAGCAGCGCGCCGAGGATCTCGGTCCAGGTCGACAGCGTCCAGCTGAAACCGGCCGGCAACTGGTCGAACGGGAACGGGAAGCGCTGCTGGATGTCGGCGAACCAGTTTTCACCATGCAATTTCTCGAGGCCCGATTCCCAGAACTCCCAACCCATGATCAGGCGCAGCACGAACGGCGGCAGCGTTTTGCCGGCGCCGTCAAGGCGTGCGACCAGCCGGCTCCAGGTGTTCGCGCAGCGCGCAAGGACGGGGTTCATCGGTGCCTCCAGTGGCAGGGAATGCGGATCGGCTTGCGTGGACGACGCGCGAATGACCGGCCACCGGCGCGTTCGCTTTCAGCGTGGCATGCTCGAACGCGGCCCGGGCTTGACCCTCACGCAGCGTGAGGCCGCACGATCGCCCCGCCGCAACCGGAACGAACGATGTCCACGCGCTACACCGTCAGCCAGATCGCCCGTCGCACCGGCCTCACCGTGCGTGCGCTGCACCACTACGAAGCCGCCGGCCTGTTGCGGCCGGCCTCGCGCAGCGACGCCGGTTACCGTCTGTACGGCGAAGCGGAACTCCTGCGCCTGCAGCACATCGTGTCGCTGAAGGCGCTCGGATTCTCGCTGGCGGACATCCGCGCGTGCATCGACGCCGACGCGCCGTCGCTGGGCAGCGCGCTCGCGCGGCAGATCGAACGGTTGCGGGAAGCGGTCGTGCGCCAGCAGGAACTGCTCGGCCGGCTGGAGCGCATCGCGCACCAGCTCGCCGCCGGCGCGACGATCGATGCGGAAACCCTGCTCAACGGCATCGAGGCTACGACGATCATGCAAAACCATTTCAGCAACGAACAACTGCAGGCGATCAAGGCGCGTGGCGAGGCGCTCGGCGCGGAGCGCATCCGCGAGGTCGAACGCGCCTGGCCCGAGGTCATCTCGGGCATGCAGGCCGCGCTCGCGCTCGACAAGGATCCGGCGAGTGCGGAAGTGCGCGCGCTCGCGCGACGCTGGCGCGGGCTGCTGCGCGAGTTCACCGGCGGCGACGCCGGCATCCTGCAATCGATGAACGCGATGTTCCGCGCCGAGCCCGCGGCGATGCAGGCACGCACGGGCATCGATCCCGTGTTGCTGGCATACGCGAGCAAGGCCGTCGGCCTGCTCGGCGAGGATTGAGCGCGGCACGCGGGCCGCCGTCGCGCTCGCCACGGCGACGATCGTGAACATCGCTGAACACGGCGCGGCAGGGATGCCTGCGCCGCTTGCGGCGTTCGCGGGCGGCAGAGTAGTGTCGGCGCCGGTCGCCGTTCCGGCGCGAGGAGGGAGACGCTCATGCTCTGGCAGAAGTCGCGGCGCAGCGACAACGTGGTCGAGGACGAAGGCGGCGGCGGTGGTGGCGGCGGGTTCGGCGGCGGGCGCGGCCTCGGCCTCGGCGGCATCATCCTCGTCGTGATCGTGAGCCTGATCTTCCACAAGAATCCGCTGGAGATACTGCAGCTGATCGGTGGCGGCGTCGGCGACGACGGCGGTACCGCGCAGCAGCAGGTCGCCCCGGCCGGCAACGACGCGCAGACCGACTTCGTGCGCGCCGTTCTCGGCAGCACCGAGGACGTCTGGGGCGACATGTTCCGCGCGAGCGGCAAGCAGTATCCGGCGCCGCGCCTCGTGCTGTTCCACGGTGCGGTGCAGTCCGCCTGCGGTGCGGCATCCGCTGCGATGGGTCCGTTCTATTGTCCCGGCGATCGCCAGGTCTACCTCGACCTCGACTTCTTCCAGGAGATGCAGCAGCGCTTCCACGCGGCCGGGGATTTCGCG
>Ga0207639_10001129_pt1 | contig 18153 bp, 19 predicted proteins | sample KBSCornC32_FD_184299 | JGI IMG/M metagenome (GOLD analysis project Ga0207639, IMG submission 184299) | Corn rhizosphere microbial communities from Kellogg Biological Station, Michigan, USA - KBS Corn C3-2 (SPAdes) (version 2) | ecosystem: Host-associated > Plants > Roots > Rhizosphere > Soil ...
CTTCGGAAAATACGGCTCAAGCCGCGCCATCTGCTCGTCCGTCAGCCAATATAGGTCGCTCAAATCCAGTCTCCTCACGGACCCTGAATCAGATCGGGGAGCTCAGATCAATGGGTCCTGACCCTAGGGAGACGTGCGATTTCACGCTTTTGCACAGAAGCGGATCGGCGCTTTGCCCGTCTCGTGGTCACGGCTGGCAACCGATCAACTGCTTCCATCCGTCCGACACCATCCAGCGCGCTCGTGCCAGATGGCTCGCCCATATGGCGTATGTGTCGGGATCGGCGGGATCGAGCGCGAGGATTTCGGAAGCGGCGTCCTGCCAGCGGGCACCGACGTCGGCAGCGTCGAACAGCCGCATGTAAAGATCCCGGTGCGTGCGGTCATAGTCGGTGACGGCAGCGTCGCTCGGCGCGCGCGCGAGAAGCTTTGATTTGGAGGACATCCGCGCGCTCATCGCGACGGATCGAGACGTGCCGCGCCAGGCCAATCCGGCAGTTTCCAACCAGTCCGGAAACACTCGACATCAACCGCCACCATCTTCGGCATCAGTCCCTCCATAATGCCGGGTATTATAATGCGTAGCATCAAAATACCCGGATGTCCTCTAACCTCGGGATGGACATCAAGAAACTGGTCGGCACGAACGTGCGCAATTATCGTCTGGCGGCCGAGCTCAGCCAGGAGGCGGTGGGCGTAAAGATGGGGGTCGACCGCGCCTACATCGGCGCCATCGAGCGCGGCGAGCAGAACATCACACTGCATAGCCTGTGGGGATTGTGCGAGGCGCTCGGTGTCCGTCCGCGCGATCTGTTCGACGAGACAGCGCTCGACAACACCGGCGGCGCTTCCTGACGACCGGAGATTGGTCGCGCTGTGCTGCGCTGAGCCCTGAAGACATTGCGAGCCGGGCGACAGCCCGGCGAGCGCGGCCGCGCGATCGTGCAGGACGCGTGGCCGCCGCCGATCCTTTCAGCGGATCGGCGTAAATCCGGATTTCCGTATTCCCCAATACGGCGATGCGGAAAAAGAGGGGCCGCCCGAAGGCGGCCCCGAAACCTCACGCTGCCTTGAGCCGCTGCATCCCTTCGGCCAGCGTCCACAGGGCGCGGTTGAGGCTGACATTCTGGTCGATGCCGTTGATCGGGCGGGAACGGCTGCGGCGGATGCGCCCCTCGGCGTTGCGCTTGCGGCCGTCCAGCCCGCCGCGCACGACATTCTCCTGGATGACGTTGAAGGTTGTCCAGAGATTGCGCCCGACATCCTCGCGACGGCGCGGCTCGATGATCTGCTCGGGGCGTAGCGGGCTTTCGTCCTCGCCGTAGCGGGCGACCAAGCTGACCTCGGCCAGCAACCGCCGTTCGTCCTCGGACAGCTGCACCGCCTTCATAGTCTCGCTCGCGTCGATCAGCCGGGGAAAGTCCTCGGCGACGGTATAAACGCCCTCGATGATATCGTGCTGGATATTGCCCTTGTGGGGCACGCGGACTTCCTCGAACCGCTCGCCCGCGATCATGCTGTTGGTGCAGACGAAACGCAGCATCCCGGCGAACATCTGATAGGCGCTGGTGCCGTCATGGCTGTTGACGATGATGACCTCGGCCGCCTCCGGCTTGCCGATTCCCTCATCCCGGCGCAGGCGCAGCATATGCTTGGCGTGGCCGTGGCGGCCGCCATCGCGCGGAACCGACTGCACGGCGAAGAACGGGAACCATCCCTCGCGGCGCAGCCCCTCCACGATGTCGATGGTGGGCACATAGACATAGCGCTCCGAACGGCTGTCGTGCGCTTCGTGCGCGAAGATGGACGGGACGTGGCGGTACAGTGCCTCGTTGTCGAGCGGTTCGCGCCCGCTGATCTGATGCGCGTTGCGGCCGAAGCGGGTGGCAAGCTGATGATACATGGTCTTCACTCCTTGGGCTTGGGTTTCCGCGCAGCGGAGGCGCCGCGCTGAAACCCTGCCCGTCGGCGAGACCGGGGGTGCAACCGGAGTGGGCGGCTTCGCGGGGAACCGGCTGCACGGAGCGCAGCGGAGGAAGCTGGGCGGAAGCCGATCCGAAGGGCGCCCGGGGCAGAGCCCCAAGCATTCCCACGAAGAGTGCCGGGCCGCGTGGCCCGTCCATCTTGCCACCGTCACCCACTGAAACAGCAGGAAGGCGCCCCGCCGATCGGCGGGGCGCCGTGCCGGTGCCGGTCAGCGCGACCAGATGAGCTGATGCTTGCCGTCGTCGGTCTTGTTAAGCGTGGCGTAGATCGGTGCCGGGAAGCTCGGATCGTCGAGCTTGACCGAGAGATAATCGCGGTCGTCGCGGCTGGTTTTCTTCCAGGCGGCGCCGATCTCGAATTCGGACTTGCCGGCATAGACCCGATAGTCCGGCGACTTGTCGCCATCTTTCTCGACCGGCCGCATCTGGACGGGCTGCGAGAGGGTCAGGGTTTCGAGCTTGCCCACGAAGCGGTTGTCCTGGGCGGTGAAGGTTCCGATGATCGCCATTGTTCAGTCCTTTCGCATCGGGTCGCCCCATGCGACCGCGATGGCGCATCGGAGGCAGGGACCGAGACGCACCCGCACCGCTCGCGGCCGGAACGAAGTGGAGGTTTGGCGGCGGACGGCTTTTTTGCTTCGCGCTGCAAAGCCCGCTCGCGGGCGGCGGAAAAAAGCCGGCCGACGCCTTTGCGGAGGGCGGACGGAATCTGTCAGAGCAGCCATCGAAGCGGGCGTGGGGCGTCGATCGAAACCGCTGACCCATGCGTGTCGGAGCCTGTTCGACCGCGCTACAGGACCAGTCGTTGCGGATGCCTCTTGCACGATGTTCCCTGTTCGTTCCAGACTCACGCTTTCCGAATCGAGGAACGGCGATGAGCGTGATGATTCGCGGCGAGGACCGCAAAAGGCTGAGGGTGATGGGCGACATCGAGGCGGAGTTGCTGGTGCCGGCGGAGGATGCGGGTCGGTGCTGGATCAGCGTTTCGGACGGAACGTTGATCGAAGCCGCCTATGGCGACGACGATGCCTGCCGCTTCGCCGTCAGCGAGGAAGGTGCCGGCATCGCGCGCATCCAGCGCGACGGCGCCGGTGAGGTGCTGCGGCTCGACTGGCGGGTGGAATGGGTGACGGTGGCGTCCGCTGCCAATGCCGCGCGCGCGATCCCGCGCGCCGAAGCTATGCCGGTACTGCCTGGCCTGTTCGGATAGGAGTCCTTCGCGCGAGCCGGGCCTTGGCCCGGCGAGCGCGCCGCCGAAGATGACGAGAGCGGCCGCGCCCGGAGAGGGCGCGGCCGCGAACGATCCCGGATCAAAGGAAAGGCCGGGACCGTGAACGGCCCCGGCCATCGCTTACTCGGCGGCAACCGAATAGGCATCCTCGTCCACCAACTCCGGCTCGGGACCACCAATCGGCTGGTCGTCCGCCTCGGCGCTTTCGGACGGATTGGCCTCCACCGTCTCCGGTTCGGGCTTGGCCGTTCGCAACACGGCGGGCAACCATCTGGCCCCGGCGACAAGCTGCTCCGCCGCCTCGGCCATCGCGTCCTTCTTCATCGGGATGATACGCTCTGCCGCTTCGGCGGAGACGGCTTCGCTCACCGCCCCGGCGATATGGGCCTTGGTCACGCGCCCGAAATAACTGCGGGCGGTGGCCGACCAATAGGCCGTCATGTCGAGGTCCACGGCTTGGGCGAGAGCATCGGCCGCCTCCACCCGCATCGTGGAACGCTCCCACGGCACCTTCACCGCATTGACGGTGAGCGACACGCAATGCGCGAGAAGTGAACTGCGGCTGTCGCTGTCCAGTGCGGCGATGAAGCCCCAAAGTTCGGCCGCGTCGGGAAGCTGCCCGCCCCATTGGTCGTGCCGCGCCGCTAAAGCCACGCCCATAACGGTATCGGCGATGCCCTCGGCATGGCTGCCAAGGCTTTCGCTCTTCGCGCTGATTTCGAGGCAGGACTTTCCATAGCCGTGATAGAAGAAGCTGGACACCATCGCATGGGTCAGCGCGATCATTGCCATGTCCGGCTGCTCGCCAAGCGCGAGACGTAGGCCAAGCGTCCGGTGGGCGGTCAGGTCACGAATGAGGCTGTCCGAAATGGGCTTGCCCGGCGCTCCGTCCTCGTCCTCCGGCTCGTCAGCGCCCTCATCGCCTTCCTCTTCGATAGCGTCGCCGTTCTCGTTCTCGAGTTCCGGTTCGGGCTGCGGCTCGTCCTCGGCCCGCACGAAACCGCGCTCGATCCGCACACCGCCATTGGCGCCGAGCGAAACGAAAACGCCGCCGCGCGCCACCACGTCAGGAGCATAGGCCGACCGCTTCGCGCCGATGGTGTCGATCTCGGACAGCAACGCTTCGGCTTTGGCCGCCTCCGCCTCGGGCATTTCATCGTAAGACGAATAGCCTTCGGTTAGCGCATCATGCTCCGCCGCCACTTCCTGCAACCGAGCCTCGTCCACATCGGATAGGGCGAGGGTCTGCGGATAGTAACGCCGCATCCCATGATCGTGCGGGAAGTCGATGGACGGCTCGGCCCATTTCCAGCCTTCGGCCAACAGGTCCAACGCGATTTCGCGCAGCCGCTCAACCACCAGCGTGTCGAGCAAGCCCGCATCCTCGAAAAACCCGCCGCGATCCTCGGTGAACAGGTCGCGGATGATGGTGCCGCCTGCCTCGATATAGGCGTCCGTGCCGATGAACACCGCCCGCCGGTCGTCTGCCGGGACATTGCTGGCGGTCAGGTCGCGCCGGATGATCCACGGCTCCTTGTTGAAGGACAGGTTCTCGAACACCTGTTCCTGCCGGGCATGGTCGTCGGTGATGGCGAATGCGGCAAGCTGGTCGAGGGTAAGCCCGTCCTGCCGATAGACGTCCATCAGCTTGGGGCTGACCGCGCCGAGCCGGAGCCGCCGCTTCACCACCTCGGGGGAAACGCCGAACCGCGCGCCGATTTCCTCGGCGCCCCATCCTTTGCTCTCGGAAAGCTGATGGAACCGCTCGAACTGGTCGGCGGGGTGCATGTTCTCGCGGGTGACATTCTCGTCCAGCGAGATTTCGGACGGGTCGTTCTCGGTGTCGAGCCAGCAGCGGACGGGATGGTTTTTCCTGATCTGCTTGCGCTTGGCGCGCAAAAGATAGGCGAGCCTCCGGCCTTCGCCAGCGGTCACGAGATAGCAGCCGGTCGGACGATCATCCTTCACCTCCGGCTCGATCACGATGTTCTGGATAAGGCCCTTGTGGGCGATGGACGCCGCCAGCGCCTCCACGGTCGCCTCACTATGCGGCACCTTGCGCGCGTTCTTGGGGGATTTTTTGAGCTTGCTCAGCGGCACGAAAATGATGCGGCTGTCCTGCTCGGCCGTCTCGATCTGAACGGTATCGGTCATTTCCCTACTCCTTGGGTTTCCGCGCAGCGGGAAGCGCCGCGCTGAAACCCTGCCCGTCGGCGAGACCCGGGGGTGCAACCGGAGGGGCGGCTTCGCGGGGAACCGGCTGCACGGAGCCGCAGGCGGAGGAAGCTGGGCGGAAGACGATCCGAAGGGCGCCGGGGGCAGAGCCCCAAGCACCCGCGCCGCGCCAGCGGCGCCACCAATGACGCACCCTTGCGGCGGCCGGCCGGCACGGCGGCGTGCGCGCGGGCCTGGGGGCCAGCCGCCGCCGTGCCCCCCGGCATAGAGCAAGTGTGCAACGCGGATATGAAAGCGCGCGAACCCTGTCCGGCCTCGTTAGAAGGCGGCAGTGTGCGCTCCGCTAATCCCGCGTTCTATCTGAGGCGCGCGGGCGCAGGCTCCCGCCTGTTTCGGGCACTCTGCGCAAACGCATGCGCACTAGCAGACCAGCAAGATTCCAAAGGCAGCGCAGCTACGCTGCCAGCTTGGCGTCCTCCTCGTCCGCGGGGCCGCTGGCTTGGGACTGAGTGGCCGATGCAGAAGATGCGCATGCAGCCAGATGCTTCGCGGCTGCGGCGCCGATAGCAAACGCCACAGGCACGGGGACGGCATTGCCGACCTGCTCATAGTGCTTGCTCAACGAGTCACCGGCAAATTGAAAGATATCGGGAAAGCCTTGCAGCCGGGCCGCCTCGCGCACCGAGATTGTCCTGTCCTCAGTCGGATGCACATACGCTCCCCAATGAGGATCGCATTTGGTCAAGAGCGTTGAGGCGAGACCGTTGCGCGAAAGCCGGCCGTAGCGCTTGGTATGGTCCGAGAGACGCGCGCGCTGCATGCCCGCAGGAAGCAGATCGCGTGGGATGTTGCGCCAGTTGCCGCCTTCCGGAACGTGAACGATCCGGTTGAGATTGACCGCGGTCAGCTGGTGGCTGATGTGATTGAAGATCTTGCGCGTGCCCTTCCGGGCTGTGCGCTGGAATTCCGAGAACGGCGCCTGGCCGCTGCGCGTCACGGCCTGCTCGCCGCCGCCATTGGCGATGGAGGGAAGATCCCCGATTGCCTTATGCACCGTCACCAGGTGCTTAAGGCCTTTTCGCTGTTTGCCCGCCTTCCGCGGGTCGGCCGACCGGTGCGTCGGCAGAGGGATCAGCTGCGCGGGCGCGCCGATCCGGCTCGCAACGATGAACACGCGCCGGCGCACTTGCGGGGTGCCGAACTCTTCCGCCGAGAGGATTTTGACGTCGCTCTCATAGCCAAGCGCCTTGAGCTCGGCCTTGATCGCCTCGATCACGCTGCCGTCGCCGATCGTCAGGATGCCGGGGACATTCTCCATGACGATCGTCTTCGGCTTCAGGCCGCGGACGATGCGCAAATAGTGCTCGAAAAGCCGGGCACGCGCATCCTTCTCGGAGCGCTGATGATTGTTGTAGCTGAAGGACTGGCAGGGCGGCCCGCCAATCAGGCAGTCGAGCTCACCTTCTTCGAGGCCACATTCCCGCAGCATCATTTCAGCGGTGAGCGCTGACACCGGGCCTTCGAAAAAAACCGACTCGGGAAAGTTCAGGCGGAAGGTCGCCCCGGCATCTTTGTCAATATCGTTGGCCCCGGCAACCGCCCACCCGGCGTTCCGGAAACCGACCGCGAGGCCGCCCGCACCGGCAAAGAGATCAAGGCACAGGGGCGCGCCGGGCTGCCGCGCCGCAGACGCGGGATAAACCCTTAGTTCTTCAGAATCCCGTGCTTTTTTCAATCCCACGCAGCCTCCCGGAGCTTGCTGTCCGCCCGGCCCGGCGGTGGTGGGCGTGGAACAAACTTAGAACATTTCTCCTTAAAATAATAGCGTTTTGTTGGCGGCCGTCGAGCGAAATCGGCCCGGAGCTTGACGCGCTACTCTCGACATGTCACAATTGCGACTGCATTTGCTCGAACTTGCTATAGCAAGTGAACCGGATGGAGACCTGGCCCATGAATGACGTTGCCAATAGCCCCGCCAAGCCGCGGCCGCGGAAATATGTCGAGAAGATCGGCGGCCGCGACTGGGAGCTGGAAGAGGCCGAGCTCGATATCCACGATGGCGTCACGCTGTGGCCGGACAACCCCCGGCTCCAGACGCTCCTGCCGGTAAGCGGCGTGAAGTCCGAAGCGCAGCTGGAGGCCGCGCTGGTCGGCTCACGCGGTTATGACACGCTGCTCAAGTCCATCGAGGACATCGGCCAGATGGAGCCGATCTATGTCCAGCGCTTCGACGGCGCGGCAAAGGCGCTGGTGCTGGAGGGCGCGACCCGTCTCACTATCTTCCGCCAGCTCGACCGCAAGCACACCAAGGGCCTCAAGGAAGGGAAGTTCCGGCGTATCAAGGTGAAGCTGCTGCCGCCGGAGTTCGGCGAACGTGAGCGGACGATCCTGCTGGCGCGCATCCATGTGCGCGGGACCGGGGTGCGGGACTGGGGCCGCTATGTTGAGGCGAAGTTCATCCACGATGCCGTGGTCGGCAATGGCCATGACCCGGCGATGATGAATGTCACCGAGATGGCGCAGCACATGGAGAAGTCCGTCTCGTGGGTGCAGCGGCTCCGCGACGCCTATGCCTTCGCCCATGCCTATGTCGATTATGTCGACGAAGCCGATGGCCAGGGCGAGAAGATCGCCGCGGAAAAGTTCAGCGTGCTCGAGGAGATGAGCAAGGCCAAGACGATCGGCACGATGCTGCGCGATTATGACAACACCAACTTCGATAGCCTGCGCTCCGATGTGTTCGATATGGTGCGCAACGAGGCGTTCAAGGAATACCGCGACGCGCGCTTCCTGAAGGAGTTCTACGACGACCCCGAAAAGTGGGAGCAGCTCAAGTCGGGCGAGAAGCATGTCGCGAGCCGCCTCGCCCTCGAAATCAAGTCCAACTCGAGCAGCGTCAAGGCCAAGATCGCGGGCCTGGGGCAGCAGGTCAGCCGCTCGCTCGATCGCGACGAAGGCGATCTGGGCGAAGAGGAGGTGTCGCTGCTGTATAAGGCGGCGGCGCAGATCGAGCATCACATCCTGCCCGATGTCCGGCCGTTCCGGGTGTCCCTGCGCAAGTTCACCACGGCTCTGAGCGAAGCCAGCATGGCGGATATGAAGGCGCTTGACCCGGCGGAGGTCGCCGAGTTCCGCGAGGCGCTCGACTATTTCGACCAGCTCTACGCCAAGCACGGCAAGGCCGCGTAACCATGGCCGTCGAGCTCATGAGCCATCAGCGCGAGGGCGTGGCCTTCCTAACCGGCGGGCGGCAGGGGCTGCTCGCTTTCGAGCAGGGCCTGGGCAAGACGCTGGTCGTCATCGATTCCTTCCGCCAGCTGCGCGATCAGGGCGATGCCGATCGGATGCTGGTGATCTGCCCCAACTCGCTCAAGCGCAACTGGACCGCCGAAATCGCCAAATTCGCGCCGGGCCTCACCGTCGAAATTGCCGAGGGCACGCCCAAGGTACGGCGCCGGACCTTCGCCAACTCGGCCGCGGCCGTCATCGTAACCAGCTACGAAACCGCAAGGGTCGAGGTGACCGCAATTCTCGCGCTCGTGGACACCAGCCGGACGGTGCTGGTGCTTGATGAATCGCACGCGGCCAAGAACTGGCAGTCGCTCACCTCCACTTCGATGCGGCACGTCTCGCCCCGGTGCGAATACCGCTGGCTGCTCTCGGGTACGCCGGTGACCAACACGCCGGCTGACCTCCACACGCAGATCGAGATCATCGCGCCGGGCGAACATGCGCTGGGATCGCTCGAATCGTTCCTCGCGCGCGTCGAGGAAGATCCGTCGGCCGGGTTCGCGAAGTCCGTGCTGGACCGGCTGGTGTTGCGCCGGACAAAGGAAGAATGCCTCGATCTGCCGGACAAGACGTTCACCGATGTCGTCGTCGAACTGCCGGCCTGGCAGCGCCGGCTCTATGACGAAATGCGGACCCAGATGGTCTGCGACATCCAGGGCATGTCCGGCGAACAATACCGGGCATTCGCGTCCACTGCCCTCGCGCAGCTGACCCGCCTCAGCCAGCTCGCCAGCAATCCGGCCCTGCTTTTTCCGGACGCCGCGCAGACGCCCGCCAAGTTCGAGGTGCTCGATGGCTTGGTGAACGACATTCTTTCAACGCCCGGCCGCAAGATCATCCTGTGGTCGACCTACGTGCGCAACATCGAAGCCCTGGTCGCCCGCTTCTCCAAGTATGGCGCCGCCGCGATCTATGGCGGCATTGAAACGGGGGAGCGGCAGGAGGTCGCATCGCGCTTCCAGGGTGATCCGGGCACCCGCATGCTGATTGCCAACCCCGCCGCAGCCGGCACCGGGTTCACGCTGACCGCGGCCAGCTACACCATCTATGAATCCATGTCGTGGCGGTATGACCACTATGCGCAGAGTCAGGACCGGAACCACCGGATCGGGCAGACCCAGCCCGTGAGCTATCTCCGCCTCATCGCCGCCGACACGATCGACGAAGCGGTCGTGCGTGCGCTTGAGCGCAAGTCGGGCATGGCCCGCAGCCTGCTTTCCGATCCGCAGGCGCAGCAGCTGCTCAGCCGGCTGAGCCCGGCGCAGATGTGCAGCCTGATCGCCAACAACGAACTTCCTGAATAGCCCGATGGCGGACCGCATCTCCACCCAGCAACGCAGCGCCAACATGCGCAGGATCAAGGGCCGCGACACCACGCCGGAGATGCTGGTGCGGCGTCTGGCTCATGCGATGGGCTACCGCTACCGGCTGCACCGCAAGGATCTGCCGGGCAAGCCCGACCTCGTCTTCGGACCCCGCCGCAAAGTCATCTTCGTTCACGGGTGTTTTTGGCATCAGCACGGCGACTGCCGCGCCGGGCGGGTTCCTGGATCAAACACTGATTACTGGGTGCCGAAACTGCGCCGCAATGTCGAGCGGGACGCATCGGCACGGGCCGAGCTTGAAGCACGCGGGTGGGACGTCCTGACAATTTGGGACTGCGAGACGCACGACGGCTCCGCACTGCGCATGAGACTGTCGGACTTTCTCGATGGCGGCGCCAGCCACCGCTCCTCCGGTAAAGGAAACCAGGCATGATGATAGAAGGGATTTCCCCATCCGCTGTGGGCACAGCGCTAAACTGCGAGGTCGAGTTCTTGCCGGTAGGGACGGGCGCGAAGGCCGGTGATGCCATTATCGTCCGATATGGCGATGACAATGCCTATGAGCTGATGCTCGTCGATGGCGGCCATGCCGAAACGGGTGTGGCGATCGTCGACCATCTGCGCGCGTATTTCGGCCCTTATCCAGTGCTGGAACATGTCGTCCTCACGCACTCCGATGGCGATCATGCGTCGGGTCTCCGCAAGGTTCTCGAGAACATACCTGTCCGCCATCTATGGCTGCACGTCCCCTGGCTTCTCGCCGAGAATTCCCGCGATCTCTTCGCTGACAAGCGTTGGACGTCGGCAGGGTTGGAGAAGGCTGTCCGAAACGAATACAACATCATCTCAGAAATCTTCGACCTGGCTGTGGCGAAGGGCTGTCAGATCCACCTGCCGTTCGAGGGCTCCGATATTGGGCCTTTCCGCGTGATGTCGCCAACCGTCCTGGCGTACCGTTTCTTGCTCCCGCAGTTTGAGAAAACGCCTGATCCCGACCAGGAGCTCATTGAGGGTGCGCACTGGTGGCTCGGAAAAGAGTCATCGCTCCGCAAGTTCCTTGAGGCCGCCAAGGCGGCGGCGCATGGCTGGATTTCCGAGAGCTGGCACAACGAGCGGCTGCGCGACGGCGGCATTACCAGCGCCAGCAATGAGACGAGCGTGGTCCTTTACGGCACGTTCGGCGGCAAGCGGGTGCTCCTTACCGGGGATGCAGGGATCAATGCGTTGACGTGGTCGGCCGACTACGCCGACCGCATCGGCCTGCCGCTCCAGCAATTCACGTTTGTGCAAATTCCTCATCACGGCAGCCGGCGGAACGTCGGGCCAACGATCTTGAACCGCCTTCTCGGGCCCGTCACGCCCGAGGGCACGCCGGCACGATTTTCCGCCTTTGTATCGGCGCCTCCAGACGACGCATCGCACCCGCGGAGGATCGTGCTCAACGCTTTCAAGCGGCGTGGCGGTTCTATTGTCGCGACGCAAGGACGTTCAAAGATCCATTATGGCGGGTTCGCGCGGCGCGCGGGCTATGGCAGCGCAGATGAGCTTCCCTTCTATACGGCCGTTGAGGAATATACGTGACCGAAAGCGGCCCGAAATCGCTGAAGGACCAATATCGTGCGCAGCTATGGCTGGTGATCGCGCTCAATGTGATCGTCTTCCATGCGGTCCTCCGCTCCGGCTCGATTTCTGCGCAAGGTTGGGCAGGAATCATCCCGAGCGGCCTGAGCTTGGTGCCGGCAGGTCTCGCCCTTGTCGTAACGTCGGTCGCCAACGGCTTGCTCGATCCTATCACGAAGGCCCGTTTGGTCTTTTTGCGCTGGCATGATCCGCTTCCGGGAAGCCGGGCGTTCAGCAAATGGGCCGGGACAGATCCGCGGGTCGATCCCGCACGGCTAAAAAGACGGCTCGGCAAGACCTTTCCGTCGGGCGCAGCTGCCGAGAACCGCGCGTGGTACAAGCTCTACAAGGAGGTCGAGCAAGACCCAGCGATTCAACACACCCATCGCGACTTCCTGTTCACCCGCGATTATGCCGCGTTAGCAGCGCTTTTTCTTCTAGGTTTTACTGGTGCCGCGATCGCCAGTTTGTCCGACCGGAGAGTAGCCATCGGCTATGGCCTCTGCCTGACGCTGCAATATCTTACGGTCCGCCGCGCTGCCGCCGTTTATGGGGTGCGCTTCGTTACGACGGTTCTCGCCCGCGCCGCCGACCGCCCGCCTTCCCAAGCCAAGTAGATGCCGCTCGCCGGTAGGCGGCTGATGGGCGTCAGGCGATGAACACATTCGCCCGGTGATGCTGGAAATAGGCTTGGCTCTCCGTGCGCAGCGGCTTGGGCGGCGGCCTCTGGCTGTTGTGCAGCCCGAGCTTGATGGCATCGCTATCACTCAATTTCGGCGAGAACAGTGTGCGGCCGTCCTCCTCGAAACCGATCAAGCCCCGGTCGAACAGAAAATCCGCATGCGGCGCCAGCATCAGGCCGTTGAAGCCATCGAGCCGCTCATTGGCGGTTCCGCAGGCGCGCCAGGGTTTAATGTGGCTCGCGATCAGCAGATTCGGCTTATCGACGCCTGTGACGCGGCAGACGGGTTCGACATCGAGAACCCGCCGCCGGAAGAGGCCCTGGCCACGGCGCGCACGGGTCAGCTGCTCGCGCGTTGTTTGATCAATGCCGGCATCCTCGTTGATCCTCGCCTCGACCAGATCGTCGAGCCGCCGGGTGAAGTCTGAAACCGTGGCTGCCGGCCGCAGCGTCAGGAAGCTGCCCAAATGGAGATGCGCGGCCTCCAGCACGACGTCGAACACCGCCGCATCAACCTCGGCCAGATAGGCCTTCTGATTGCCATCGCCTGTCGCGGCCCGGATCGGTGAATGCGTTGTCGGCAGCAAGGGCGCGAGCCGTTTGAGCAGTGCTTTCGGACGCACCGCAAGGGCGGCGTCGAGCCATTGGACCGGCAGCAGCCATCCCGCGGAATTCCAATAGGCGCCGATCGCGCCGAACTCGGCCGGCTTCGGGGCATTGATGGCGAAATCGGCGATGAGGCCGATCCGCCCCACCTGGCCGTCGGCATAGGAAAGAACGAAATCGCCGGGCGCAGCGCGGCGCATATTGTCATAGAACTGGCTGCGCGCGCCGTTCGCTTCGGTCACCGGCGACCAGAGATAGCCGCCCGCGATCTCCTGCCGCATCGTTTGCTTATGATTGACCCACCAGAACCGCATCCGCGCGCTGCCTCTCCGGCGCCATCATGTCCGCAACGAGAGATTTGGCAAGCGTCCTACTAGGCGCCGGCGCGCATCGCTTGCGGCGTCATGAATTCACAGCCATCCATGACGATATGTTCGGATCAGATGACCTTATCGCCCGCATCGAGGCGCACATCCTCGACATCGAGCCCGCGGTCAGCCGTACGCTCGAATTGCCCTTCAGCCTGACGCTTGCGCAGCTTCATGCGGTGCTTCAGGCCGCGTTCGGATGGACGGACAATCATCTTCACCGCTTCGAGATCGGCGGCCTCGATTATGGCCCGATCGATCCCGAAGAAGATGACAGCAGCCGGCGGACCTTCGATTCCAGCGGGGTCCGCCTTCACGACTTCGCCCTGCGTTACGGCCGCCCGGTGGAATTCCTCTATGAGTATGATTTCGGCGACAGTTGGGTCCACGTCCTAAAGCTGAAGACGGGCCAGCGCGACGCGGCGGCCCGGTATCCCCGCTGCACTGGCGGCAGCCGCGGCGGACCGCCCGAAGACAGCGGCGGCGCTCCAGGCTATGCAGAATTCCTCGAAACCTGGCGCGATCCGGCACATCCAGGACACAAGGAAATGCGCCGCTGGGCCGGCCGCCGCTTCGACCCCGAGCATTTCGATCTAGAGACCGTGAACAAGGCGATCCGCGCGGCCGTCCGCCGCGGCAATGGGACGGCACCCGCCCAGCCTTGAGTGCAGAGGCGTTACTGCGCAGCGGGAGGAAACAGGCTGTCAATTTCCCGGGCGCACGCCTCGAGAACGTCCATTGCCATGCCGGGTGAGTGAATGTCCGCCGACCCGTGCGCCAGCGCGTTGCGCATATGAATCATCGCCTCCACAGGATCCATGAACATGCCGCCGGACGGCTGCGCGGCGGGCAGAATTCCAAGTTTGCGTGCGCGGTCGACTAGGTTGCGCAGCGTTTCCTTCCCCTTCACGGGATGGCCCGCCAGACGGTGCTTCAAGGCCAGCTCAAACGCAGCGAGAGCCTGAGATTCGCCGACCACCAGCAGGTCATAGGCGAAATAGGCATATAGCAGGATGTTGCGCGCCCGGTCGAACGCGGCACGGACATCAAGCGGAGCACCGCCTTGCGGTCCGGCCATCGCGATCGCGCGGTGATGCTCAGCGAGATCCATCGAGCGTACACCATTCCCGTCGCTGACCGCGAGCGACGCGAAGCGCGGGTCGGCCAGCAGAATCTGGCCCAGGGCTTTGAACATCCTTCAACCTCTTCAATTTCTCCGCAACGGACTTCATACATCGGCCACCGCCGGTGGCCCCAGCCGCCAAGCGCCATCGATGAGATGCAGTTCGTCTATGAGCGGAGGGTAACGCCTTGGTTGCGGTCGCGGGGCGAACCCGCGTCGGGGGACACGTTCCTACGGGGCTTGGGAAGGGCGCCCGAACAAGGTCAACGCAACTTCCGGGGTGAGGACCGATGGATAGGGCTCGCCTTGCACGGCAAAGCCGTGCTCCGGGAGCATCTTCCGCATCTGGCCGGTTTTCGTTGTGGCGTACACGCCTTGGCCTGGCACAGCCGCCATTGCCGCAGCGACAAGGGCGCGGGCGTGTCCCCGGCGCCGATATGCCGGATCGACCACGACCCAGCCGAGCTCCAGCGGATAGGCGTCTGCCTGCCCGCCGGCCTTCGCCTTCCGGAATTCGCCGCAGCGATGGGCGTCGGACGGCGCCTTGATTGCGGCCGTTCCGACCAGGGCCGGACCGTCATGCAATGTCACCAAGGCGGCCGCTTGAGCGACCAGCGCCGGGAGAGTCGCCGCGCCAACCTCGCCCGCTCCGCTCACGAAGGCGATAAACGCAGCCCTCTCCCTGCTAGTCATCTCGGCCGGCTTGGCTGTCCGTATGATCATGATTGGTCCGGATGGGCTAGTTTCCGGACCGGGAGCCGGCCGTTCAGCCACGCCTGCACGGTCTTATGCGCGGACGAGCTTGCGCGGCGTGCGCGCACCCTTCGGTGCGGCAGCCTTGCGATGACGCGAAGCGGCGCCCCGTGCCGCGGCGGGAGCTTCGGCGCGCAGCTGCCGCAGCGTCTCGACCTCTTCTGGATGGCGATCGAGAATTTCCAGGAGCCCGACGGCGGCATCGCTGGGCGGGGTCGCGCCGCTTTCATATTTCTGGAACGCCCGGCGCCCGCCGCCGATGATGCGGCCGGCCTCTTCCTGGGTGAGCTTGAGGCGCTTGCGGACGGTTTTCACGCGCTCCGCATAGGCAGCGCGCAATTCCAGGAAAGCCGCGTTCGACGCTTTCAGATCGCTGCCGCTATGGATCGAATCGCCGCCGTCCTCGGGATACCAGCCAGGCACATCGACAACCCGTGACAGCGAGCCGACGCAGATGGTTTGCGGCCGCACATCCCGGTGGAGAACCTTTCCGGTCTCCGGATGAATGCGCGTCTCGGTCACCTCAAACCTCCTTGAACGATGTCAGCACAATATCGACGAGGGTCTCCCCAGCGAATTTCAGATACAAGAACAAGCCATCACACGGGATATGGTATGTGTCATGCCACACCCGGGAATTGGGCGGGCTATGCGCTGTCTCGGACTTGATAAAATCTCCGGGCTCCAGCGCCTGCACGACATCGACAACATCCTCGAGCGAATAGCCCAGTTCCTGCGCATCACGGACCGCCTTGCCCGTGATTTCGAGCGTGTCCGCATCGGCAAACTTCGCCTGGATCGCGGCTAGGTCGTGGTGCGGCTTACGCTTGACTGCCATCCCATATACACCTTTAAGGTTTATTTTCAAGCCCGCATCACAGCTCGGTCGATCGCGGGTCAGGCTCCGATGCTCTCATACGCTTCCTTGAGCGACGCTAGCGGCGTCACCGATGCACACTTGCCGTCCAAAAGGTCAGCGATCTTGTTGGCCGTGCATTCGATCGCCAGACGCAGGCCTTCGTCGATGTGAATATAGCCCTGCGTGACCCCGCGCTTGCCATGTCCCAGCATGCCTTTGATTGTCAGTTCCGAGAATCCGAGATCGCCTGCCACACTGCCGAACGTGTGCCGCAGCGTATGCGCGGTCACATCTTCCAGTTGCGCTCGTTTGACGATGCGGAGGATGACGTCAGGCCCTTGTTTGAAATGGCTTTCGCTCAAATCTGCGGGAAACACGAAATCGCTGTCTGCGCCTGCGGCCTGGCGAGCAATGACCTCCATCGCCGCACGCCCGATCGCCCGGCGCTGGCCGCCGGATTTGGTGTCGGGAAAGGCCACCACCCGCTGGTCGGTGTCCACCCACGGTCGCCGCACGCCTTGGCCCTCGTTCAGCCGGAAGCCGGTCAGCGCCAAGAGGCGGACCAGATCAAGGCCTTTCTGCGCTTCGCCGATCTCTGCGAGATCGCGCATCGCCTGGCCGAACTTCACGATTTCGGCGGTGCTCAGCCTGCGCTCGCGGGGATTGCTCGCTAGCTTGCGCACGCCGGTCGCCGGATTGTCCTTGATGAGCGACATCCGCTTGGCGTGCCCGAACACCGCGCTCAACGTCGTCACGCTGCGCGAAGCGGCGCCGGCGCCGCCTGATGAGTTTCGGCCGCGGCCGCTGCGCCGCGTCTTGCTGGTCTTGCCGGCCGCGACATCGGATTGGAAACGCGCGATCTCGCCAGTGTCCAGCGAGGCGACCTTGCGGCTGCCGAGTAATGGCTTGATGTGGCGTTCGATCCGCGAACGATCCATATAAAGCGTCGATTTCTTGATTGGGCGGTTGCGGCGGCCGAGCAGCCGTCCCGCCTCAGCCTCTCCGAGATACCAGTCGCAAATCTCGGAGACGGTTGGAGCCTTTCGGCGCTGCTGGCGCTCCTCGGCCGGATCGCCGCCCGCCGCGACCGAACCCAGCTTGATCCGGGCCTGCGTCCGGGCCTGGTCGATCGTCAGCGTCCCATAGCGGCCAATCGACAGCCGGCGCGACCGTCCATCAGTGTTCCGATACCGGATGACGAATGTCTTTACCCCGCCGGACGACACCCGCACGCCGAAGTTCCGCACATCGGCATCCCACAAGAAGGCTTGGCCGGTTGCGGGAGTTTCGAGTGCGTCTATGACCGTCTTGGTAAGCTTGATCATCGCCCGCTCCTGCGTACACGGAGATTTCATAGCACCATGTACGCAAAATGTACATGAGCAACGGCGAAGCTCAGGCGAGCAGGGGCGTAGAAGATGCGGTGAAAATGATTAGTTTACAGATGCTTGGTCAAGTCTGGCGTAGCACAGCAAAGTCCGTACAAGCCGTTTTCTCGTCTTGGTAAGGCTGAGGTCGTGAGTTCAATCCTCACCGGCAGCACCATTTTTCCCGCATATCCTTGATTTACGCCGCCGTGGCATGGCGTTTTTTCGCCGCGCTTGTGGCGGTGGATCGTCAGCCATTGCGGGTGGGCAGCGGCCGCAGCCCTGTCGCTGCACGAGGATTTCCGCGCCCTCAACGCCTCAGCAGGAACACGGCATGCTCCGCCAACAGATTGGCATTGGCATGGGTGGTCTCACGATCCCCTTTCAGAAACCATTGGCCGTCTATCGACCAGCCGCGATCCTTTACCAGGGCGCGGAAATCATCGACCGTGACATGGTGGATGTTGAGCGTGTCATACCATGTGTCGGGCAGCAGGCGCGTCACCGGCATGCGGCCGCCCCAGAACAGCGACAGCCGGCCGCGCCAATGGGCGAAATTGGGGAAGGAAACAAAGGCCTGCCTGCCGATGCGCAGCAGTTCCTCCACCACCCGGTCGGGGCGGCGGGTGGTCTGCAGCGTCTGGCTGAGGATCGCATAGTCGAAGCTCGCTTCGGGATAATAGGCAAGGTCGGTGTCGGCATCCCCCTGAACGACCGACAGGCCCCGGCCGACGGCGGCCGCGACATTGTGCGGATCGATTTCCAGGC